>Ga0310695_10014488_pt1 | contig 10645 bp, 8 predicted proteins | sample RumenRJG_04DNA_FD_203882 | JGI IMG/M metagenome (GOLD analysis project Ga0310695, IMG submission 203882) | Bovine rumen microbial communities from Lethbridge, Alberta, Canada - RJG_04 (v2) (version 2) | ecosystem: Host-associated > Mammals > Digestive system > Stomach > Rumen | place: Canada... | reverse complement strand
TCAATTTTCTTGCAATACAGAGCTATCCGCAGCAACACATTGCATGCTTGATTGTACTGTTTATCGGCCGCTGTCATACAAGAGCACCTCGTCGTCTTTGATTGTCCGCAGGAATGAGGTCAGCAGTTGCTCCGTAACGTAGATGTCTACTTTCTTCCCCAAAGCCTCCTGCAGTTCGCGATAGAACCGCACATATTCCAGCCCCATACGCCGGCCACGCTCCAGACGGATATCGATGTCACTGGCAGCCGTAGCATCTCCACGGGCATACGAACCAAAAAGCCAGGCAATCTTAATATCATACTTGCGGAAGATAGGCACCGCAATCTGCTTAATCTGTTCAATGCTCAGTGTCCCCCCAGCGGGCACCGCATAAGCAATTCCTCCAGCCATAGTCCTCACCGCCTCATAAAATCCATTATATATTGACGCGTTCATCCCACCTGATGCAGAACATCATTGCGACTCAGCAGGTATAGGCAATACTGATTCATGCTCATGCCCTCCTGTTTCGCATGCTCAGCCAACGTGCGATGCAACGATTTGGGCAGACGTAACTTAAACTGTCCCGAATAAGCCTTTTGTGCCTGTGGTAAGGGAATATTCGTGCCATCCTCCAGCGCCGCCGTCAGCCAGCAACGCTTCGCATCCTCGGCGTTCGCCACTACTTCAGCCATCGTATCACCGCAGGTTATACACCCCGGCAGTTCCGGATATCGTGCCGCAAAACCGCCCTCCGCCGTGTCGGGCACTACCTCTAACTTATATGGCAATTGCATATATTCATCCAATGTCATCACAATCACCGCTGCTCTCTTTGCCCACATAACCATAAGCTTCCAGTATCTTCTTGATCTCACGGTACCGCATGTCCTTATCCAGCTTGAGTATTCTCTGCAATAATTTTTCGAACTGAGACATACTTTCGCCTCCAAGTCAATTATACTCTGACCCCAAATATGGTGTCAAGAATTTCAGACTTAACGCTGCTGCAGATATCGCCGCAACAGGAAGGTACAGTAGTAAGGGAAGGTATAGATGTGGTCGGCCTCACCGATGTTGGCGGCACAAAGTTTGATGCCGTAGTGGATGTCTGGGTAATGTTTGCTGCGCACGAGGGTGGCGAGGGATTTGGCGTGGTTATTGGTAGCCTTAACCTCGACGGGGATGAGTGAGGTGCGGTCACGAACGAAGAAATCCTCCTCCAGCGTAGAGTTCTCCTTTTTATAGTAAAAAAGGTCATAGCCGCTCTTGCGCAGTGCCTCCCCGACGAGGTTTTCGTAAAGTGCGCCATTATATACACCAAGATTGCCATTCGCACGCAACTCGGTCTGTGACTCGTCATCGAGCGAGGCGACGAGCAGGCCTGTGTCGGCGTAGTAAAGTTTGTACTTCGCCACGTCGTAATTGCCACGTAGGGGCAGCTCTGGTGTCAGCAACGCATGGCAGATGTTCACAATACCTGCGTCAGCTAACCATTCAATGCAGCCGCAATAATCCTTGAAGCGCGCCCCCTTAGCGACTTTTGATATCTGAAATTTCTTATTCTCCCGCGCCAGCTGCACAGGAATTTGACGATAAACCTGCAAGATGCGCCCTTGGTCGAGACCTACAGCATATTTACGAATATCCTCCTCGTAGTCCAGCAACAGCTGACGTTGCATCGCCAATGTCCCCTCGAACGTCCCCCGCTCAATATATGTGCTGACAACGGCTGGCATGCCGCCGAGAATGCAGTAATCCAAAAATAACCGATGCAACAGCTGATGCTCGAGCGCACTAAAGGGCCGCCCCTCTACCATGTGCGAGAGCATATCTGCAACAAAAGCATCATCATAGCCCTTGGCCCACAGGAACTCTTCAAAATCCAAAGACTGCAGGGTCACATCTACCTTGTAACCGACGCTGTTACTCTCGATGGCATGGTAATTCAACCCGAGCAATGAGCCGCTGCAGATAACGTCAAAACGTCCATCCAGCTTGAAAAATTTCAATGTAGTCGCTATATCGGGGAATACCTGTATTTCATCAAACACGAGCAATGTGCCCGGCGCGAAGGAAAACGCAGGATTGATGCGGGAGATATTTTTCACGACCTCTGCCGCCCCGTAACCATCCGTGAGAATCTGTCGATAGGCCGGCTGCTCGACGAAATTGATGTAGACGACGTGCTCATAATTTCTCCGTGCAAACTCCAAAATAGACGCCGTCTTGCCCACCTGCCGCGCCCCGCGCACAATGAGCGGATAGTGATCCTCTGCTGCTTTCCAAGCACACAGATAATCATCCAGTTTTCGGTGCAAATACGCCATGATTAGCCTTCCCCCTTATGTCGCCACACTTTTATTAGCGAAGTTTTATATATTTTCACGATTTTATTAGCGATATTTGCCTATTATTTTACACTTTTATGAGCGAAGTTTCCAGTATCCATAACCATTTCATGAAAAAACCGCCAGACTCGTGTCTGGCGGTTGATTTGTATACGTTTTTACTGAAGCAGGCTCAGGACGCCGCTGCTGTTTTGGTTGGCCTGTGCGAGCATGGACTGCGCGGCCTGCTGGAGCACGTTGTTTTTCGTGAACTCGGTCATTTCCTTGGCCATGTCGGCGTCGCGGATAGTGCTCTCGGCACTTTGCACATTCTCACTGGCCGTGGTGAGGTTGCTGCTGGTGTAACTGAGGCGGCTCGTGATGGCACCGATGGTCGTGGCCTGATTGAGGGTCTTTTGCACGGCACGGTCAAGGATGGTCAGGGCACGCTTCGCATTGGCGCGCGTAGACACGCTGAGCATCTTGCCCTCATCGCTCTTGAGTCCTAGGGCCGCCGCATGGATATCGGAGAAAGCGGCCTTGATTTGCTGATTGGCCCGCGTGCCCACCTGGAAACGGAAGCCGGTGTCGGGACGCTTGAGCTCTCCCCAATCAAAGGTCAGGCCGTTAATCGTCGAAGTCTCCGCATCAGGGAATACCCATTCCTGCGTAGAGAGCCCCTCCAGCACAATGGTTTCCGCCGTCTCCTCATCGCCAAAACCGGCATCGGAGCCTGTGGCCGCACCGGTATCGCGATTGTAGAGGTCAATGCTGCAATATTTTTTATAAAAATCCACATTGCTGCCGCCGCTATCCTCTACACTCTGAATATCGGACACGAACTGATCCGTGAGGGATTTTAGCGTCGTATACTGGCTCCGCGTAGCTGCTGCCACAGCGGCATCGAGCGCCGCCCCGCCCTGCTCGTGCATGACGGACATGAATCGTTGCATAGAGCCCTCACCGCCGCACTGCTGGAGATAACGGAAAAAGGTGTAACCTATCGTATAGGTCGTACTCTGGGAGGGGCCGCCATCACTGGAGTTAAAAACCGTGGCAAAATCGCTGGCATGCAGCTTGAGGAAATCACTGCGGCGCTCATCATCGATACCGTGCGTGAGCTCGGCGGAACCCTCGCGCATATAACGCGGCATCTTGCTCATGTTCGGGATGTTGGCACGCATGACCGCATGCGTGAGCTCATGTGCCAGCGTGCGGTCGAGGTAAGCCGAGCCCGAGGAAGCGGAACTGCCGTTCACATCCGTTTTATTCATATCGGCATAGTAGTGCAGATTGACTTGCAAATGCAAGGCCTGCGTAACCCCGTTGGCATCAGGATGCGATACCACCTGGGCTAGGACATTATCCGTGGTATTGGTGTAGAACTGCAAATCAATCTCTTTGACACTGGCACCGTCACCCTCGAAACTCAAACCATAGGTGTCCTTGATGAGCTGGAGACTGCTGGCCGCCCAGTCCGAGTACAGCGCCTTGATGATGGTCTGCTGTACATCGTCCGTATAGTCCGTAGCCCCCGTAAAGAGCCGCTTGCCGTTGTAGGTCATCTCCGCATTGTCATCGAGCTGGTCGATGGACTGGTCGAGTTCCTTTTGGATGGTGGCGCGGTCAAGGTCGGTGTTCGTATCGTTGGCCGCATCAATGGCCTTTTCCTTCATCGTCTTGAGGATGTCCACCGTGCTCTCCACGGCGCCGCCCGCCGTCTTGAGCAGACTCGTGGCATTCTGCGTGTTGGCATTGGCCTGGTCGAGCCCGCGCACCTGCACGCGCATGCGTTCTGAGATAGCGTAGCCCGAGGCATCATCCGCAGCCGAGTTGATTTTCATACCCGAGGAGACCTTTTTGAGGGTTTTCGACAATTTATTGTTATTCTTATTCAGCTCGCCCAAGGTGAGCTGTGCAGCCATGTTGTTCTTGATCACCATTGCCATGACTAAATCCTCCTTGACCAGTCACCTCAGCCTTGTAAAAGCTGCATAATCGTACCGCTGTTCTGATTGGCCTGTGCAAGCATAGCCTGCGCTGATTGCGCTAGTACATTAGAGCGCACCAGCCCCGTCATTTCTTTCGCCATATCGGCATCGCGGATAGTAGACTCACTGCCCTGCGTCGCCTCGTTCTGGGTTGTGATGTTACTGCCCGAGGTACGCATACGGTTGATCTGGGCACCGATAAACGTGCTCGCATCGAGCAGATAGTCCAGTGCCTTGTCGAGAGCGCCCTTTTCCGGATCAACACCCAGCATCATCTCGCGGCTTTCCCTGGTATAGACATTGAACTCCGACTGATCTCGCGAACCGGGGATGTAGCCGAACACGTGATCCAGCGTCGTGCGCGGAATTTTGATACGGATATTCTGACTGGCGTGATCCGTATCCTGAATCACCAGATGGTCGGAGTACACGTTGCGTTTGCTCAAAATGACGTTATCCATGAGCCCCGTGCCGATTTTTGCCCCTTCCTCCTGACGATCAGGGTAGAGGGTCGTGTTCGTCACCGGGAAACGACGGTTATCATAGATGGTCAACACACCATTTGCCGGGTCGCCGGCGAGGCGCATGAGGTGGTTAAAGCGTGCGTTGCTGCCCTCCAGCACTGGCTCCGCCTGATCATAGATCGCCTCCACGAGCGAACTCGCATCCGTTACGTTGGAAATGTCGATGACAATAGATTTAATGTCCTGTGCCCGCGTGCCGCTGAGCGGTTTATCGTCGAGACTCTCTGTGCCATTCACGAACAGGAAATTGAACCACTGGTTGCTATCGGTCGCACAATAGGTGCGGAAACCCTTGTTATCCAAATCATCCGGCAGTTTCAGATTCGGATTGTTGGTCAGGAAAGTTTTGAAATCCAGATCGTAATGCCGGAGCCCGCCCTCGTAGATATCAAGTTTCGTACTGTTCGAGCCCGTGAACCTCAATCCCGTGATCGTACCGCTGCCCACGGCCGCACCATCCGGCACGACTTGTGTCCGCAACTTGCCCCGCACGAGACTGACAAAGGCATCCGCAATCGACGTACCACCCTGCACAGCTGTGCGCAGATCATTGAGATCCACCGTCTGGAAAACATGCGTACTGTAATAGCGGTTAACCGCCGAATTATTATTCAACTTATAGAGCGAGTCATTGCCCGGCACGCCATCCTGCACATCACTGCTGTCGACAAACTGCACGCCGTTATAATAGCTGTCTGATAAAATCAACCCTTTGCCGACCAAGTCGCTGATCAGCGTCTCCAGCGCCGTTGGATCCGTCGTCTGGTAGCCACTCAGATCCATATCATACGTGGCCGGGCTGCCGTCTGTACCTGTCTGATGGTTTGTAATCGAGTATTCACTCAGAGGCGCGACCTCGGTATAGGTGATATCATACTCCGGCTGTTCCTTTATCTCCGACTGTGCCGCACCCTCGGGGAAACCATCCCCGAGAGAAAAACTATTGGCCTGCGATGCGCCATAGCTGGCATTGTTGGTGGTGACAGTCATCTTGCCGCCCGCGAGACTGATGGTGACACCACCATAGTAGCCATACATAGTAAAGGAGGTCGTTGCATTCTTGCCAATTGTATGGATATTGGTCGAGGTCGTCCCTGGCCAGCCGGTACTGCTGTCATCGAACTGGATATAGATGTTGTTGGAACCGCCGCATTGCAGGACAATACCCGTACCTGAGGCTACAGACGAAAGATCCCACGTTTTCTGCGCATTACGACCGTCGGAGTGCGGTGAATCCGGAATACCTTTCTCGCCCTGCTCATTCAGGCCTGTAACGTCCCAGTTGATGGGACTGCCAATTACGCCGGTCGGGCTGACCGCCGGCGACGGATCGCGGTGTTCAGTTTTGGGGATAGTGTCTGTCCCCCCCGTCAATGCTGCACCTGCCGCTGTAGTGCTGTTCGTCGAAGTTCCTGTTGATCTGGTCGTCAGCTCAATCTTCGTACCGTCCGCCTTGGCTGTCACATAGCTGCGGGCACCGCCCTGACTGTTGATAGCACTAGCCATCCTGGCGGCGACATCAGCCACTGAGCCGCACCCGGAAATATCCACCTCATTAGGCGATGACCGATAGCGGGAACCACTGGGATCCTGCGTCAAAACATAAGTATAATACCCACCCCAGTTGGCGGGCACGCTGAAGCCTACATTATTCAACTGGCTCACCGAACTGTACTGTCCCGACAAATCAATCGTTATCGTGTTCGGATCGCCTGTCGTAGCACCCGTAAGCGCCGTCGAGGCCGTGGTCAGTCCCAGTGCATCAACCGTGCCCGTATTTTTCTCCGACCACTCGTGAAATATATCGAACGGCCCCTGCTGGCCATCCAACGTATCTGCCAGCGTACTGCGCACCTGGTTCATCTCCAGCAGCCCCGTCATCTCGCTGTCTGGAACCTCAACGGCCTCATTTTTGACCTCCCAGCTGCGCACGACCTCATCGATATTGGCCGCCTCCAGTAACACCCGGCGCTCACCGTACATCGTAGTCGCCGCGATGTCCTGCATCTGGTCGTAGCCCTGATTGATTTCCTTTTGAATTGTCGCACGATCTGCATCAGAGTTGGAATCATTGGCCGCGTCGATGACCTTCTGCTTGATAGTACGTAGGATGGCCGTCTGGTTCTCGATACCATCCGCTGCCGTCTGCAACATGTCTGCGCCCTTGGAAACATTGTCATGGTTCTGCCCGAGCGCACGCACACGGATGCGCATTTTTTCCGAAATACTGTACTCCGAGGCACCATCGCCCGCGCCGACGATTTTCATGCCAGACGAGACCTTTTGCAGCTGTTTCTGCAGCGAGTTGTCATTTTTCTTCAACTCGCCCAGTGCCAGCATCGCCGAATTGTTATTTAGTACCCGCATCGCCATAAGTATCCTGCTTTCTTTATTATCACAAAGTTGCATTCTCAGTGGTCATGTATGCTAAAAAACACTAAACAATCTGCGCTTTATAATAATATATCGGCAAGTTTACTATGCTAGTTAAGACTTACAGCCTAAATAATCACTCTTTCCCCCAAACCTCGGCCATAATGTCCTGATAGACCGCCTCAAGGTGCTGCACGATAACGGAAAGCATAAGCTGAATCATCTTGCTGTCGAACGACTCATCAACATAGGGCAGGCAGACATCTAGCATAATCGTGCCATCGTCGCGCAGATAGTATTTGAAAATCTTAAAACGGCTGTTGAGCTCGTTGAGATACTCTTTAAGCCGCGGCCAGCGTACCTTTTCGACCCCCGTGACAATTTGCGTGCGGATGACGGTGAAGATACTCATATCGATGATGATGGCCATCGGTAACAGTTGCCCGTGCGTCTCAATCTTCGAGCGGAAGATGACCGTGTTGTAGTCGTCCTCCAGCGTCTCCGTACTGAATACACCGATATTGTTCTCCATCAAAAACTCTTGAAAATCCAACGCCTTGACGTTCGTTGCCACGCCTTGCTCTGCCTCTGCCATACTAACCTCCTGCTGGCGGCACTATCCCGTGCCACCGTTACTATTCTTCTTACTACTGATTATAACATCGAATGCCCACGCAAAAAAGGGGCTGTTGCACGAGTGAGTTTTCACTTATGCACAGCCCCTTTTGAGTGCCTCTGCCTGTTTGTTGTGTCAGCAGTTCGATTTTTACTGAAAATGAGCGCAGGAAAGCTAGTGGTCATAAAAACCACTTTTTCTTGCGCTTGTTTTTTTGTTCTCAGGCTACTTTATCCACAGCCATGAGGTGCCGATAGGTGTGACCAGCCTGTATTTTTTTGGTGTAGTTTTAACATGTTATGCGACATGGCCAGCAACATGCTTTCGACCAGCACGTTAGCGTTGCCTTTACAGAGGAAACGGCGGAACGACAGGTCAGCCTTGACATCGGCGAAGGTGCCTTCTGACTGGATGGCCCGATTGAGGCGCAGCAGAACGCCTTTCTTGGTCTTGATACGGTCCAGGTCATCCTGGCGCTGACGGATGAACTTTCTGGACACCGTGAGATGCTTATATCGCTCATCTTCTGGCTTCTTCCAGTGGTTGCCATGAATGCACTGCTTCTTTAGTGGGCAATCTTTGCAGTCCTCACAGGCGTATAAGGATTTCTCCGAGACATAGCCCGTTTTGGTTTTGCTGTTATATGTTTTGACCAGCTTGAGCCGTTTGTGGTTGGCGCATTCGTAGGCGTTGAGCCCGAAGTACTTGTTGACCTTGGCCACGAAGTCGGGCAGTTTTGCCTGTAGCTTGGCCTGGTTCTTCCGGACGGTCTTTTCCCAGACGAACTTGTACTTGTTGGCCACAGACTCGATTTTCGTCCCGTCGATGAAAATGCTGTCCAGATTGATGACGCCGAACTTCAGCAGCAGAAAATCCATCTGCGCAAACAGTTCCTTGGTGCAGGGAGCAAGATGCTTGGAGCGGAACCTGGCGATGGTCGCATAATCCGGAGCAGGCTTGCCCTCCAGCAGGTACATGAAGTTGATGTCCCGGCGGCAGGCGGTCTCAATCTGGCGTGAGCTGAAAATGCGGTTCATGCCGGCATATACGAGGATGGCAAGCATCTGCCTGGGTGACGCTGAATTCCTATCTATGCGCTGATAGGTACGCTCTAACGACGAAATATCCATTCCTCCAATACAGTAGCGCAGGAGGCGGACGGAGTCATCCTCGGGAATTTGCATCTCAAAATTCAATGGTAAACAGGGTTGAAAAGTTCCTCCAAACTCTGTATATTTGAAAGAAGAATTGTTGTTTTGCATAATTCAATTCTACACCTATTCCCGGGCTTTGAACGGCTCGGGAATAATTTTTTTGCACAAAAATAGGGCTGCCACACGTAAGTTACGTGCAACAGCCCCTTTTATTTGTGGATATGGTGATCCGGGCATGCGCCCGTGTCTGATCGCGACGTGGACGCTCCGCGTCCACCAAAGCTATCGGACACGTTGGACGTGGCGGGAGGCACGCGGGAGGATGACAGGCGGGGATCGTGAAGCGGGCGGAGGCGAAGGGCGCCTACCCCAGTCGGAAATAGACCGCGTCCCGATGGGGCAGGCGACCTGAGCCGGAGAGCCGTGAGCGGATGCCCCGTGCGTCGTCCTGCCCTCGTGCCCGCGTATGTGATCGGCGGCGGGCGGCTCGGAGTGGGGACTTGATGATGACAAAGCCGGTCACGTACGCGGAGTCTCGGGCGGCTGGAAGAGCGTGACGGGCTGACCGTGGATTTGGCACGCATGGGACTGACGACGCGGGCGGAGGAGCACGCTCGTCCGCCCTGATCAGTGAGGCGGTGTATAGGGGATTTTTTGGACCCTCTTTTTGGGGCGATGGGGCTGTTGCAGTTAGCGACTTTTCGCTACTGCACGGCCTCTTTTTTGTGCCATTGGGACAAACGGAGAATTTCACGCTCATTTTCGCAGTAGATACCGAAAAACGGGCATAGAAACTCAGACGGTTGTGAAATCGCCTTCTTTCTATGCCCGTTTTTCATTTGTCTCGGCAGATTTACGCTGCCTGATTCACAGGAATCCGATGCCTGTTTGAGGTTCCGTTCTGGATTTTGTGGTGCAGTTTTTGAACGTTAAGCGCCATGGCCAGAAGGATGACTGCAACGAGCGCATTTTCCATCCCTTTTCCGAGGACTCGGCGGAAGTTCATGTCGACCTTGACGTCCGCGAACGCACCTTCGGCCTGGATGCTCCGGTTGACCCGCAGATCGATGCCTTCTTCTGAGGTGCTTCGTTCGTTCTTCCACCGGTTTCTTGAAGTGGTTGCCGTGGATGCAGTTCTCCTTCATCGGGCAGTCCTTGCAGTCTTCGCACGTGTAGCAAGTCTTCTCGCTCTTGTAGCCGGTCTTCGTCGTATGCCGGTATGTCTGTTCGACCTTCAGCTTGCGGTTGTTTGCGCAGAGGTAGGCGTCGTCTTCCGGGAGGTACGTCATGTTTTCGAAGCGGCCGATGTCGTTCTTCCATTTCCGCGTCTTGCTCTTCTCGTAATTGCTGGGCTTGATGAAGGATTTCAGCCCATGTTCTTCGAGGTAGGTGTAGTTTTCCTCGCTCTCGTAGCCGGCATCCGCAACGACGTTCTCGCAGCATGTCCCGTAATACTGCTCGAACTCACGCAGGAAGGGGATGAGCGTGTTAGTATCGGTAGTTTGCGGCCCGATGCTCGCCCAGAGGATGAATTCGGAGTCGCTGCCGTACTGGACGTTGTAGGCGGGCTTGAGCTGGCCGTTCTTCATGGCATCTTCTTTCATGCGCATGAACGTCGCGTCCTTGTCGGTCTTCGCGAAGCTGTTGTGGCCTCTCATTTCGTGGAGATCCGCGA
>Ga0310695_10014485_pt1 | contig 10646 bp, 7 predicted proteins | sample RumenRJG_04DNA_FD_203882 | JGI IMG/M metagenome (GOLD analysis project Ga0310695, IMG submission 203882) | Bovine rumen microbial communities from Lethbridge, Alberta, Canada - RJG_04 (v2) (version 2) | ecosystem: Host-associated > Mammals > Digestive system > Stomach > Rumen | place: Canada... | reverse complement strand
CAAATTTCATTTTAATAAGATATTTAATTAAATTTTAATATTTTTTAATTTATTTAATTAAATGTGATATTTATATTTTTATTTATTTTAAAAATTAGAAAAGGGGAATATGAAAAAAATAATTTTTAGTCTTATATATAACTAAAAATAATCTTAAATAATTTTATTCATTTTTCAATATAAATTTTGTTGATTGAAAAAAAATAAAGTCATAAAAGTTATATAAATAAATTAATATTAAAAATATATAATCAAAATAAAACTATTAGATCTATTAGATAATAACCCTTTATCAATTCTATGTGTGTGATGTTTTTTTTAAAACAATATTTCCATTAATATCATTAATAAATAATTTAATGATGAACCTAATCATGTTTTTAAACACTTTTTTTGATGATAAAAATTAGAATCAAATTAAGTAAACAAATAATAAAGCTCCTCAAAAATAATCAAGACATTAAAAATATTATTTCAAAAAATAATATCATCAAATCTTATAAAAATAATTTATTTAATAAATTAAAACAAAAAATTGAAATATTATTAATAAATGAATCATAAGAAAAATTGTTAAAATTTAAATAAAAATTGAATTATTTTTTATATATTTAATAAATAATAAATATTCAAAAAATAAAATTTGGATTAATAGGAATATATATTTTATGAAAAAAATATATTGGAATTATATCTGAATTAAAATAAATAAATTTGATTCTGGAAATGGAATATCAAACTTATTTAAATATTCATATTCCTTTAACTATTTTATTCTTTGAAAATATTTATTAAAATATTAAAATATATTTTATATTTTTATCCTTTAGTTTATTGAAATGAATGAAGAAATTAAAAATGTTATAATATGAATATAATTAAAATTAATTTATATATTTTTTTTAATAAAAATAAATTTACCAATTATCATCATAAGTATATTCCTGTGATTGAACAGCATATTTTTTGGTAAAATTTTGAGCTTCTTCAACATTATTTTCATGATATGAATCAGAAGGATTTGGAGTTGCCAATAATGCAAATATTGCATTAACTAATCCAACAATATTATTTTCAGATTTCCATTTGGTCAAATAATCTACACAAATTTTTTCATTTGAAATATTGGGATGATATGTTTTTGTTCTCATTCTTACTCTTGGACATTCAAAAGGGTATTTATCAGTCATTTTCATTTCAATATAGAATAGTCCCCCTTCATATGGTGTTCCAGAAGGACCAATAAAGCAAGCAACCCAATGTTTGAAGTTTGATTTATTAACTGGACCTGCAGAACCACCAATTGCACTTAATAATCCTTTTTTTTTTATATTTTTATATTCATTTTGTAACAGATTTACTGCTGAAAACATTATTTTTGTTTAAAATAAATTAAAATGATAAATTAAGAAAATATATATCATTATTCTATTATTAATAAACTATTCAAATTATTGTTATCTTATTTAATAAAAGAATATTTTAATCTTTAAATGGGGATAAAAATATGTAGAACAGCTTTATGTTGTAATATAGAAGAAGAAAAAGAAAATACAAATAATCAATTTGATATCAAATTATATCCTGAAAATAAAATAAATATTAAAAAAAAAAGAAATTATGGTTTTGAAAATATAATGAATGATTGTTTTATGAATGCAAGTTTACAATTATTAACACACGAAGAATCTTTAATTGAAGAAATTATAAATATAAATGAATCAAAAATTAATAAAAATACTCCTGGAAAAGGAAAATTAATTCTTGAATTTAAAAAGTTGATAGATGAAATAAATAAAAATAAAAAATTAATTAATCCAAGAGGTGTAAAAACTATAATGGGTTTAATTGATAAAAAATATAAAACAGAAGAACAACAAGATTCAAATGAATTTATTAATACATTTTTAATGGAAATACATGATGAAATTAATCAACCTAGAGAATCAAAACCATTTAATATTCCAAAGAATAATGAAGAAAGAGAAGTTTATTTAAATTTTTGGAATAAATTTTATAAAAAAAATAATTCATTTATTATTGATTTATTTCATGGAATATTTAAAGATGAAGTTAAATGTATAAAAAATCATAAATTAAATATTAAATTCAGAATCTTTAATATGATAGAATTACCAATTATTGAATTTATTTCAAATGATAAAATATATTTAAATGATATTTTAAACCAATTTTTTAGGGAAAAAAATTTTAATAAAACAAAAAATTGTCCTGAATGTAAAACAACAAATAATTATTATCGTAAAACATCTATTTATTCATTACCTCCCTTACTTCTTTTATTTTTTAATAGAGTTGTTGATGATAAATATTATTATAATAATATTATATATGATGAAAAATTAAAAATAAATGATTTAATTAAAGGAGAAAATAATTATCAATTAATAGGATTAATTGAACATAGAGGAAGTGCAAATTCTGGTCATTATACAGCAATTTGTAATAATAATTATAGTTGGTATAAATATAATGATCAGTCTTATTATAAGATTAATAATATTCAAAGTGAAAATGCAATAATTTTATTATATAAAAGAAAATAAATTTTTTATCAATTTAATTATTAATCATTTTCATATTTTTAATTTAATCCCTCCTCTAACCTCACTATTCACTACTATTTTATCTTCATCTTCTATTCCTAAGTCCTTTATAGTTAAATTTGAATCTTTTATGACTCTTCCATCATATTTCCATTGATTATTCGTACTATTATTTACCATTTTAAAATATTTTTCTTTACATTTTTTGATAGTATCTGTTTCTAAAACTTCCATCTCATTTTCTTTTCCTTTTGGATCAATTAAGATTATTGTTATAGAAGTCATTAATATAAATTATTTAATTAAAAAATATTATATAAATTATATAAAAAAAGTTAATTAAGATTCTAAAAAATCAATAAAAAATCTTTTATTAAAAAATATTGATTTTATAAAATAAAATACACTAAAAAATAAAAATTAAAATAATGGAAGCTTTGGAAGATTCTTATGGGTATATTCAAGGAACTGCTGATAATTCTGATTATTATAATAATTATTATAATAGGTCAGTAAGAAAAGAAGGTGTAATGGGATTAAAAAATAAAAATGCTTCTTCTTGTTACATGAACGCTAGTATTCAATGTTTAGTTCATTTAGAAGGTTTTAATACTTCAATAGTCAGTAAAAAAAATCGAAAAGAAGAGGGTTTAGTTTATGCTATCAATGATTTTATTAAAGAAATGTCATTAAATAATAATCAAAAAAGTTATTCTCCAATAAAAATAAGAAAAGCAATAGGAAAAATAGATGAAAAATATTTAAAAGATAAACAAAGAGATGCAAATGAATTTATATCCGATTGTATTATGGCAATTCATGATGAAACTAAATCATCAAATTCAAACCCTAAAATTGATTTAACAGATTTAGATTCAGAAGAAAAAAAAGCATATGATAAAATTTTTCAAAAATTTTATTCTAAGAATGATTCTTTTATTATTGATGAGTTTTATGGAGATTTCATTGATGAAGTTTTTTGTGAAAAAAAACATCGTATTAATGTGAAATTTCAACCATATAATATGATAGAATTACCTGTTATAAAGAATATACAATATGATAAAAGGGGAAAAAAATATATTGAACTGGAGAAAGTTTTAGAGAATTTTATTTCTCAGAAAAAAAGTTCTCAAAAAAAACGCTGTCCTGAATGTAAAGAAGAAGTTGAATTTTATAGAAGTAGAAAAATACACAGAACTCCAAATTATTTAATTTTATATTTAAATAATTCTGTTGATGGATTTTATAATCGTATAAAATTAAACCCTTCTGAAATAATAAATATGTCAAAATATATGAAAAAGAAAAAACAATCAGAAGATTTTTCTTTAGTTGGTGCTATTGAATATATAGGAACAGGAAATAGAGGACATTATATTGCTTATTGTAATAATTTTAAAGATAATAAATGGTATTGTTTCAATGATGAATGGGTTGAAGAAATAAATGTTAAGGAAATTAATATTCCTATTATTTTATTCTATGAAAAAAATAATTAACAAAAAAAATTTTTAAATACTTTATTATATTCCTTATGAACTATTTTTATATTTTTATTCTTTTTATTTATTTATAAATACATCTATAATATCTTCATTATTAATGAAATAATAATTTAAAGTCTTTTCGTCATCTAATAGTTCACAATTTTTTCGAAAAAATATTTTTCTTTTTTCATAATTTAAATTTATTTCTTTTATATATCTTTTTTTTGTTAATTTTATTTTTTCAGATAAATTAACCTTTAATTTAATTAATTTTTCTTCATTTCTTATGTAAATTGAATGTTTTCCAAAATAATATTTAATAATAGGAATATTTATTATTTTATCATTTAAAGTACCAGAAAGAGATATTGCTAAATACCTTCTTATGGATGATAATTTATTATTATTTGATTCATTATATAAGTCTTCAATAAATTTGTTATAATCATCATCATCATCATCCATCATAAAAATTTGACAAATACAATATGAATTTGAATTAATGAAATCAATATTAATATTATAATTTTTTTTAAATTCATCTATAAATTGTTTACAGTTTAAGGAACCATAAACTTCAATTTGTTCCCATATACTAAATTTTTTAATAATAGAATCATTAATTGATGTTGTTGACTTAAATTCTTTATTTTCTATATAATTTAATTCTTCAGGAAAAGATAAGTCATATACACAAGTTCCTAAATTTAATAAAGCACATTTAAAAAATTTAATATCAGTAGTATGCATTAAAGTATAAATTTGAAGTGCCACTATTCCTGTTATTGCGGCAGTTGTTGAAGCAATTGCAGGAATTATTTTTCCTGATATTTTTTTTGTTGTTAAATAATTACATTCAGGAATTCCATAAACTCGGGCTCTTAAATTTGAAATTGAATGGATAAATGATACATGGTTATTAGTATCATCATCTTTTTCAAATATCTCTGGCTGACATTTTTCTATTTTGTTACATAAATTATTGTTATTCATTAATATTAATTCTAAATCAATTTTTAAATTTTTGAATTTTTCTTCAAGTTTTTCTTTTGTTAATTTATAGTTATTATTTAATATTCTTTCTTCTTTTGAAATTTTTAAAATCATTTCCTTATTAATCTCAATTTTTAACCCTATTATTCTTCTCATAATTGATATAAAACTATTAAGAAAAAGTAAAATAAGATGGTCATTTACATTAAAGGAAATAGAATGAGGAAATCTATGAACTCCATTCCAAAACAATGTCCCATCACTATTATTACTATCAATAGGATATTCAGTTATAAGCCTATTAACATTATAAATAAATTCTTCATTAAATATTAAAATAGGAAGTTCGATTAATTTATTTATATCATTTGTTTCAATTATTTCAATTAATAATTTAATTTTTTTCATTTTTCCATATTTTTCATAATAATCTGTTTCTTTTTCTAAAATTTGAAAAAATTTTTCTTTATCTTTAATTAAAATTTTAATATCTGTAATATATTCTTGAAAAAATTCATTAAAAATAGTTTTTCCCCATTCAATACAATGTTCAATTAATGATGGAAATTTTTTTAATGTACACATTGGAATATCTTTTTCTGGTTCATGATAAATTTCTCTATATGAAATTGTTTTTTTAGGAATAAATACATTTGAACTTGCTATTGTACCTAATGTTCCAGAATCTATATATGTTTTTGAGTAAAAAGTACATTGAGTATCAATATAACTTCTTGCTTCAATATTATCAACAGCATTGATAATTATATCTTGTGATTCCCAAAAATTTTCATTAAAAATATTTTCAGAATTTTCTCCTATTAATAATTGTAAATCCTCACATTTGAATTTTTCATTTATTTGTTTAACTGAATTACAAGCAACATTTGATTTACTTTTTCCTACATCAGATTTTCTAAACAAAAATTGTCTATTAAGATTACTTATTTCAATATTATCATTATCTGTAACAGTCACTTTATTTGATGAATATGGTGAAGTAGCAATTCCCATTAAAGAGAAAATTTTTAAAAATTCACATCCAAGGGCTCCAGCTCCGATTATAAAGATATTTAATTTTGATAATTGATTTTGAATATTTTGTCCAAATATAGCTATTTGTTCATCATATCTTGAATTAATACTTCTTCTATCATTAATTAAATTATTTCCCAAAGTTTCAAAAAAGTCAAACCATAACCATTGATTGATAGGAATATATTTTCCTGTTATTTTAACAACTTCTTGAGAAACTATTCCACCTAAAAAAGAACAAACAGGTGAAATTTCACATCTTGACCAAAGTGCCAATTTCAAAATAAAATTTTCATCAAATGATTTAATTTTTTCAATCCATTTATATTTATTTTCCATACATAAATTGTATATATCTTTTGCAATTTTTATTATTTCTTTTCCTTCATCCATATCATTAATTTTTGGTAATTTTTGATATTTTGAATAAAATTGATGTAAAGCTATTATTCCACAATGTAATAATTGATTATTTCCTTTTTTACTATAATCCAAAAATTTTGGTATTTTATCATCAAAAGGAATATTGAATCTTTTTTCTAAAGAATAAAATTTTATTTTTTTTGGTATTTTAATCTCTTCAACTATTCCTCCACGAATATATTCTCCAAATGATGAAAGATCTTCATCAATTGAAAATGAATTACTGGAAAGTACTTTTATTTTTCTTATTTTTCCATCATTTAATTCATTCATTCCTTGAATTTCTCGAAATCTAACCATGCTACCTGTATTCAAATTAAAATTTTGGTCATTACTATTATCAATTATTATTATATTCTTATTTTTAATTATATTTTTTATATAAAATAAAGAAGGTTCTTCACCTGTTTCATTAATTATTGTATGCTCTTCTCCAAAATCATTAAAAACAAAACCTGTGAGTCCCAAACATGCTGAATATATGAAATTAATTTTATTTGCTCTACATCTTTTATTTAATTCAAATAAAAAATTCATATCCATAATCTCAGTAATTATAATAGCATTAAAGTCATTTATTATTTCAATTATTTCTTTTCCCCTTAAAAATGAAACTTCAACATATGGATTTAATTGTTGTAATTTATTTATACATGCTTCATCTCTTGATTTTTTACCTATATCATTATCATTAATATAAAAATTTGCACATTGATCATTAATTGTGCAAAGATTATTATCATATACTTTAACTAATTTTGGTCCAAGTAATATAATATTTTTAGCAATTTCTATTCCTAAACCTCTTAATCCTATTATCAATATTTTTAAATCAATTATTTTTTCCATTGTTTCTTTTCCATATGTACTAATTTGACGAGAATATAAATTGATATCAAATAATGATTCCATTTAATAAAATTTTTCAATAATAACATTAAAAAAAAAATAAATAAATATAATCCTTAATTTTTTATATTTAACCTCGAGATTGGAACCAATCCCAAAATTAAGAAAAATTGAAAATTAATAATAAAAAATGAATAATAAGCTCTCTTTTCTAAAATAAAAATTGTTTCCTAATAAATTATTTTTTTCTTATTTTTTAAATGAATATTGAAAATGGATATATTAATTATTATTGATGATACAAAAGATGAAAGTAAAGAAATAATGGTTCTCACATCAGAAACAATTGCTATTTGTAAAAAAAATTTAAAGCACCTGGTGAAAATCATAATAATGAAAAATGGAAATATAATGGAAGAATAATAAACAATGATACTACAACTTTAAAGGAATTAGGAGTAGAAAATGAAGATCATTTTATATTAACATATAATGTTATTGGAGGAAATTAATTTTAAAAATTTTCAATATAAATAATTTTTATTAAAATTCAATTATAAATAAATTAATATTTAATAAACATATTTTAATATTTTTATAAAAATTCTTAAACTAATTCAATTATTTTTTTTCTCCATAATTTATCAATATTTTTTAAAAAATACAATTATTTTTGATATATAATATGAAATATAAAAAAGCATTTAAATAAATTCTAATAATTAATTATATTTTTGAATATAATTTGTTTATTTATCTATAATAAAATTATACTATTATATTATTTGAAAAAAAATTTTTGAATAAAAAATAAAACATTAAAAAACCATTAATGTTAAGGTATTATGAATAAAATAAAATGTATTATTTTATTGATTATATTTTCAAATCAAATAAGTTTATCTAGATTAAATTATATATTTAAAATTTAAAATATTATTATCATTATATTGAATAATTTTAATATATCAATATATATAAAAAAATAAAAATGAACGAAAAATACCAAATATTTTATAAAATTGGAGTAGATTCATTTAAAAATAATGTTAATAGAATTGGAAATAAAAAAACAGGTAATTATTATGCAATGATAATTATTAAGAAAACAAATATTAAAAATATTAATGAAAATACTTTAGTACAAAGGGTTGATGAAATTAGTAAATTAAATACAGAAAATAATATTTGCATTCAAAAGAATAAAATTACAGATAATAATTTGCAAATTGTGATGGATTTTTGTGAATATAATTTGGAAGATTATCTGAATTATGAAATTAATACAATTAATTTAAATGAGATAAAGGAAATATTAAATCAATTAAACAAGGTATTTAAAAAAATGTATGAAAATCAAATAATAAATGAATATTTATCTACAAAAAAAATATTTATATCTTTTAATAGATTAGATAAAAGTTTAATTATATTATCATTTTATAGTTCAAGTATACCCAAAATGGATAATAAACCATTAAAAATTGACACATTATTATCAATGGCTCCAGAAGTTTTAAATGATAAGGAAATTATTTCATTTAAAAGAGATATATGGAGTTTGGGAATAATAATTTATTACATGTTATTTAAAGAATATCTATTTAAAGGGAAAAATGAATATAAAATTAGTAATAATAATAATTCAAATAAAAAGCTAAAATTAATAGATGATAAAGAATTAAATGATTTATTAAAGAAAAAGTTAGGAATTAATGAAAAAGATAGAATTACATGGGAAGAAAATTTTAATCATTCTTTTTTTAATCTAGAAAAAGCAAATAAATCTATTAATTTTGATTTTAAATGTGAAAAACTTTTTCAAAACAATAATTATAATAGTAAATTTTGTAAGAAGAATAATTGTCGAGAAGAACATTTGAATCATCAATTGGAGATTAAACAAGCCAACAATAATGAAAAAAAAAATATTAATCATAATTCACTGTTTAAAAAAAGAAATTATGGTTTTGAAAATATAATGAATGATTGTTTTATGAATGCAAGTTTACAATTATTAACACACGAAGAATCTTTAATTGAAGAAATTATAAATATAAATGAATCAAAAATTAATAAAAATACTCCTGGAAAAGGAAAATTAATTCTTGAATTTAAAAAGTTGATAGATGAAATAAATAAAAATAAAAAATTAATTAATCCAAGAGGTGTAAAAACTATAATGGGTTTAATTGATAAAAAATATAAAACAGAAGAACAACAAGATTCAAATGAATTTATTAATACATTTTTAATGGAAATACATGATGAAATTAATCAACCTAGAGAATCAAAACCATTTAATATTCCAAAGAATAATGAAGAAAGAGAAGTTTATTTAAATTTTTGGAATAAATTTTATAAAAAAAATAATTCATTTATTATTGATTTATTTCATGGAATATTTAAAGATGAAGTTAAATGTATAAAAAATCATAAATTAAATATTAAATTCAGAATCTTTAATATGATAGAATTACCAATTATTGAATTTATTTCAAATGATAAAATATATTTAAATGATATTTTAAACCAATTTTTTAGGGAAAAAAATTTTAATAAAACAAAAAATTGTCCTGAATGTAAAACAACAAATAATTATTATCGTAAAACATCTATTTATTCATTACCTCCCTTACTTCTTTTATTTTTTAATAGAGTTGTTGATGATAAATATTATTATAATAATATTATATATGATGAAAAATTAAAAATAAATGATTTAATTAAAGGAGAAAATAATTATCAATTAATAGGATTAATTGAACATAGAGGAAGTGCAAATTCTGGTCATTATACAGCAATTTGTAATAATAATTATAGTTGGTATAAATATAATGATCAGTCTTATTATAAGATTAATAATATTCAAAGTGAAAATGCAATAATTTTATTATATAAAAGAAAATAAATTTTTTATCAATTTAATTATTAATCATTTTCATATTTTTAATTTAATCCCTCCTCTAACCTCACTATTCACTACTATTTTATCTTCATCTTCTATTCCTAAGTCCTTTATAGTTAAATTTGAATCTTTTATATTTGAATATATTATAAAAATATTGCAAATTTTTTGAATAAATAATTATTTTTCTTATAATATAATAAATTCTGTTGATAAATTTTAAGAAAAAATTATTAATATAAATTCCAATTGATAACAATAATGAATTTATTATTTTATGTTATAAATTAATAAGAAATATAAATATTTTTAATAAAATATATCAAATTATCAAAATAAAAAAAATAATTAATTATTTATAATTGGGGATTGGGGATTGGG
>Ga0310695_10014483_pt1 | contig 10647 bp, 8 predicted proteins | sample RumenRJG_04DNA_FD_203882 | JGI IMG/M metagenome (GOLD analysis project Ga0310695, IMG submission 203882) | Bovine rumen microbial communities from Lethbridge, Alberta, Canada - RJG_04 (v2) (version 2) | ecosystem: Host-associated > Mammals > Digestive system > Stomach > Rumen | place: Canada... | reverse complement strand
TTTGACAAAATCTACTCGCGTCTCGCGTCTAATGTCTCGCGCCCGCCTAGGTTTCTAGAATTCTAGATTTCCAGGACTCTAGGTTTCTAGAACCTCTATAAGCGCAAATCGCATAGACAACAAGCGTACGACAACAAGGGAGCGTCTATGCGACCGGGGGCGGCGGGCCGGACGGGAAACCGCGGTGCGGAGCCAAGCCGCTTGCACCGTCAAGGCGCCAGATGTGAACGCGGGGGATGAAAAATGGAGCGGGCAACGGGAATCGAACCCGTGTAACCAGCTTGGAAGGCTGGCACTCTGCCCCTGAGTTATGCCCGCAGAAAGGAACGCGGCGAAGTGTATCACATCCGCTTTCCGGGTGCAATGCCAAATTTCACACGCCAAACATGCAGTTTCTGCTTGACCTTTCGGCGGGTTCAAGGCAAAATACGCACATTCTCTCTCAAGAAATGATAACGGAGAGGCGATGTTTGACAGATTGAAGAATCTTTTTTCGGCCGACATAGGCATAGATCTCGGGACGGCGAATTCGCTGGTCTACGTGAAAGGCCGCGGCATTGTGCTGCGGGAGCCTTCCGTCGTTGCTACCAAAAAGGGTTCCAATCGCGTTCTCGCGGTAGGGCTGAAGGCCAAGGAGATGCTTGGGCGCACGCCCGGCACCATTACGGCCACGCGCCCCATGAAAAACGGCGTGATCGCGGATTTCGACATCACCGAGGCCATGCTGTCGTACTTCATCAACAAAGTGCGGCCGCACCATTTCTTTTCAAAGTACATGAAACCCCGCGTGGTCGTGGCCGTTCCAGGCGACATCACGGAAGTGGAGAAGCGCGCGGTGGAAGACGCCGCGAAAGCCGCCGGAGTAGGCAAGGTGTTCCTGCTTGAGGAACCCATGGCGGCGGCGATCGGGGTGGGCCTGCCGGTCACCGAGCCGGCGGGCAGCATGATAGTCGATATCGGCGGCGGCACTTGCGAAGTGGCGATCATTTCGCTTGCCGGGATCGTGCACAGCAGGAGCGTCCGGACGGCGGGTGACGCGATGGACGAATGCATCGTGCAGTACATGAGACGCGTTTACAATCTGTTGATTGGCGAACGTACCGCGGAAAACATTAAAATGACGATAGGCTCCGCGTATCCGACCGGGGAGGAAAAGACCCTGGAAGTGCGGGGCCGCGACATCGTGGCGGGATTGCCCAAGACTTTGACCATAACCTCCGAGGAAATCCGGGACGCCCTGCAAGAGCCGGTTTCGGCGATAGCCGACGCCGTGCGCATAACGCTCGGGAACTGCCAGCCGGAACTTGCCGCAGACCTTGTAGACCGCGGCATAGTGCTTTCCGGCGGAGGTTCCCTGCTGCGCGGGCTCGACAAACTGCTGTCGGCGCAGACGGGGCTTCCCGTGACCGTTTCAGACGATCCGCTTTCCGCGGTGGCGTCCGGAACGGGCGCGGTTCTCGGTTCCATAGACGTGCTCGAAAGGAACCAGAAGAGGTAGGTTTTGACAAGGGCGATGCCGCCCCGCTCCACAATGGAGACGCGGGGCGAATGGACAAGACCGCAAAGACCATAGCCGTTTCGATTCTCTGCGCCGCGCCCGCGTTGATCTGGTGCGTGGCGGGGCGCGGCTGCGCCTCCGAACTGGCGTACCCGGCCGAAAACGGGGCCAACTGGTTTTCCCGCAACGTCGGCGTTCCTCTCAAAGGCATGATGGACGGCGCGGCGGCGGCGGAGGAGGCGGAGCGCCTGCGCCGCGAGAACGCGCGCCTTGCGATCGCCGCAACCGAAAACGAGGCTCTCCGCCGGGAGAACGCGCGGCTGGAGAAGGTTCTCTACGGGGCGGAAAGGCTCAAACCGTACGGAGACTGGGTTTGCGCGCCGGTTCTTTCCCGCGGCGGCGCGCTCGGCGCTCGCAGGATGATCCGCGCCGGGCGCGGTTCGCGCGACGGCGTAAAGCCGGGCGCGGCGGCCGCCGTCCCCGAAGGCCTCGCCGGACGCGTCGTTTCCGTGTCGCCCCACGCCTGCGAGATTCTGCTTCTTTCCGACGAGACTTTCCGCGTGTCGTGCGTTTTCGAAACCGAAAACGGCGAGTGCGTCTACGGAATACTTTCCGGCGGCGGCGCGTCGCCGGCGGGTTCCGGAGAGCCGCTTTCGCTTGTATACGCCGACCGCGCCGCGCTTCTCAAGAATCTGCCCGCGCAGACCCCTCCGCGCGACGGCGACAGGATACTCGCGAGCGGTCTCGGCGGCGTGTTTCCGCCGGGCATCCCCGTGGGCAGGGTCGTTTCAACGCGTCCCGCCGGAGCGGGCACGGCGTGCGAGGCGGAAATAGCGCCTTTCGCGGATTTTGACGCCATGCGTGAAATTTTCATAGCGGTGGAGGGCCGGTGAAAGAGATCTGGGCAAAGACCGTCTTCGCCTTCCTGGCGCTGGCCGCCGCGACCGCGGCGCAGAGCGCCTCCGGCGCCGTCTGCGGCGCGAAGGTGCCGCTCGCGGCCGCCGCGTTTCTCTGGACCGTTTCGGAATACGGGCATCTCGCCGCCGTGCCGGGCGCGGTCTTCGCGGGCGGTTTCGCGGATGCGCTGTCGTGCACGCCGGCGTTCTGCACGCCGTCGCTGTTTCTGCTGCTTGCGCCGCCGGTTCTTGCGGCGCGCGGCGCGTCCGTGCGGCGCGGCGCGCTTTTCGGCGCGGCGGCCACCGCGCTCGCGGCCGGGGCCGCCGCAGTGTGGCTGTGGCTCTGGACGGGGTGCGAGATCCGCTTCGCAGCGGTTGTTTCGGGTGCGGCCGCCGGCGCGGCGTTGTTTCCGCTTTTCGGTTCGCTCGCCCGGTTTTTCGCGGCCGGGGCGGCTCCGCGCAAGGCGGACGGTTCCGGCGGGGAGGAGCGGGAATGAGCGCCGGACGCAAAAAAACGCCGCATTCGGTGTCTTCCGCCGCGATTTGCGCGCTGGGAGCCCTTTTCGCAGCCGGGTTCGCGGTGCTTGCGGGATCGCTCTACAAGGTCCAGGTGACGGATGCCGCGGATTTCCGCTCCGGCCAGATGAGGCAGTCGCTGCGCCGCGTGCAGGTTCCGGGGCGGCGCGGCAGGATACTCGACCGCAACGGAGCGGTGCTTGCCGACGGCAGGCCGGGCGTGTGCGTGGCGTGCTATCTGGACGAAATGCGCCGTCCCGGATCCTGGACGAATACGGTGAACGCCGTGGAAGACGCGGCGGACAGGCTGGCCGCGTGCATCGGGCGCGCGCGCGAAATCTCTTCCTCGCTTGCAAGGCGGCACGTGCGCGATTCGCCGCCGGTTCCGCTTGTGCTGGCGCAGAATCTCACCGACGAAGAGCAGGCCCGCTTCGCGGAACACGCGCAGGAGTTCCCGGGGCTCGATTTCCTGGTGCGCGACGAGCGCACGTACCCCAACGGCTCTCTCGCCGCGCATCTGCTGGGATATGTCAGACGCGAAAAGCCCGACGCCCCGCCGGACGGCAGTCCGGCGAACTACCTGCTGCCGGAAATGCGCGGGCTCGAAGGCGTGGAACGCTACTACGACGGCTATCTTGCCGGAACGCCCGGCGAAGACGTGCTGCGGGTGGACGCGCGCGGCTACATGCAGGCGCGGTGGGAAGGCCGCCCCGCGCGCCCCGGGCCGGATCTGACGCTTACGATAGACGTCAAGATCCAGAGAGCGCTCGAAAACGCGCTCAAAGGCAAGACCGGGGCCGGAGTGGCGATCGATCCGCGCAACGGGGACGTGCTTGCGATAGCGTCTTCGCCGGCGTTCGACCCGAACGCGTTCGTCCCGCGCATCTCGCGCGACGACTATTTCGCGCTTACGAACGATCCGCGCCATCCGCTTCTGAACCGGGCCATCTCGGGCCGCTACGCCCCGGGCTCCACGTTCAAGCCCGTGACGGCGCTCGCCGCGCTCGACGTCCGCGCCATCGACAAGACGGCCGAATACGATTGCACGGGACTGTTTTCGCACAACGGGTTCAAACTCCACTGCTGGAACAGATGGGGCCACGGGCCGATAGCGCTTGACGAGGCCATCTTGCATTCGTGCAACACGTATTTCTGCGAAGCGGGGCGCAAGGCCGGCACGAATGCGGTCGTTTCGGCCGCGCGGGCTTTCGGCCTGGGGTCGAAAACAGGGATAGACCTTTTCGGGGAAAACGGCGGGACGGTTCCGGACGCCTCGTGGAAAATGGGCCGTTTGAAGGAAAAATGGCACCCCGCCGATCTCTACGGGATGTCGATCGGCCAGGGATTCCTGATCGCAACGCCGCTGCAGATGGCCGTGCTGTGCGCGGCGCTTGCCAACGGCGGCGCGGTGATGCGTCCGCGCGTGGCCTCGCCTGCGGCCGGGGCCGCGGCGCCGGCGCCGCGTTCGCGCGTTCCGTACTCGGCCGCCGACATGGCGACGGTAAGGAATGCGATGCGCGAAACCGCGCTGCGCGGCACGGGGCGGCGCATATACGAGCGCCGCGACGCCGAAGGCCGCGCGACGCGGCTGGCCGTTTCGTGCGCAGGAAAAACGGGAACCGCGGAAATCGGATCCGGCCCCAACAAGCGCAAGAACGCGTGGACGATCGCGTTCGCGCCGTTTGAAAACCCCAGCATGGCGGTGGCGATAGTCGTGGAGGACGGCGAGTCGGGCGGTCTGACCGCCGCGCCGCTCGCGCACGACGTGTTCGCGGCGGCATTCGGCGAAACGGAGGTGGAAGAGCCGTGAAACAATTCCTCCGGACGCTCTGCAGGATGAACCACGCGGCGACTTTCGCAATCGCTGCGCTGTCGGCCGCCGGCGTGATGTTCATATATTCCGTCGGGTCGTCGGCGGACGGCCTCGCCTCCTCCGTGCAGGGGGCATCCTCCGTGCAGGAGAAATACCGCGTGCAGGCTTTCACGGCGCTGGCCGGATTCGCACTGTATTTCGCGCTTGCGCACTTCGACTACCGCAAGATACTGGCATTCGCGGCCGCGCCGTTCTGGGCGGTGTCGACGCTTCTGCTGGGGGCGACGCTCGCGTTCGGGACGGAGCTGAACAGCGCGCGCCGGTGGCTTTGGGGCTTCCAGCCGAGCGAGCTGGCGAAACTCGCCGTGGTGATCGCGCTTGCCGCGCTTTACGGAAGGTTCAAAATCGGGCGCGGGTTCAAGGCCGCCCTGCCGGGGTTCGCCGCGATCGCGGTTCCCGCCGTCCTGGTGAACATGGAACCGGATCTCGGAACCGTTCTGGTGACGGTCGTCACGGGCGTCGTGATGATGCTGTTGGCGAGGGTCTGGACGAAAGGGCTGTCCGTGCTCGTGCTGGCCGCCGTCGCCGCCGGGGCGTTTGAACTGTGCACGGTCGCGCGCGCCGAAAGGGAGCCGGATCCCGCGCGCAAAGAGGAGATATTGAAGTGGACGGGGCTGAGGCCCCACCAGGTGCGGCGTCTGCGCGTGTTCATGTATCCCGACACCGACATCCTCGGCGCGGGGTACCATCTGCGCCAGGCGGAGATTTCCGTAGGCTCGGGCGGCATGTGGGGGCGCGGGTGGCTGAACGGCCGCCAGACGCAGCTCGGCTACATGCAGCCGTCCAAATCGATAAGCGATTTCATTTTCGCGGCGCTCGCCGAAGAGGCGGGCTTCGCGGGATCTCTCGCGGCGCTTGCGCTGTATGCGATGCTCGCGGCATCGTGCATGGCGACGGCGCTGAAGACGGAGGATGACGGAGGAAGGCTGATTGCGGCCGGCGTTTCAACGCTTCTGTTCTGCCATGTGTACGAGAACGTGGCGATGAACATCGGCCTCATGCCCATCACGGGGCTGCCTCTTCCGTTCATAAGCTACGGCAGGACGTCGCTTGTGGCGTTCATGGCCGCAATGGGACTTGTACAAAGCGTCGCGGTCCGTTCCGGGCCCGGCGCGGAAACAGAAAGGAACGGTTGAAATGGGCATTCTGAAAAACCTGTTCGGCTGGCTGCGCCGCAACGAGCTGAAACGGGAGATAATAGTGAACGTGGAAAAACTCGAAACGCGCGTGGCCGTGATGGAGAACGGGCGGCTCGAGGAATACATGGTGGAGCACCCGGACGACGAAAGGCTCGTCGGGTCGGTGTTCAAAGGTCGCATACAGAACCTCGAAAACGATCTGCAGGCCGCCTTCGTGGACATCGGGCTGAAGAAAAACGCCTTTCTCCACTACTGGGACATGGTGCCGGACGCGGAGGCGTGTCTCGAAGAGGATTCCGACCGCGCGCGCCGGCGCGCGCCGCGCCTGTCGAACGAGGAAATCGCCAAGCGTTTCCCGATAGGTTCGGAAATCGTGGTGCAGGTCTCGAAGGGGCCGATCTCCACGAAGGGGCCGCGCGTGACGGCGTCGCTCTCGCTGCCGGGCCGCTATCTCGTGATGATGCCCGGCACGCGCATGCGCGGCGTGTCGCGCAAGATCGGCGACGCCAAGGAACGCGCGCGCCTGAGGAAGATTCTCGACCGCCTTCCCCTTCCGGAAAACGTGGGCGTGATCGTCCGCACCGCAGGGAGCGGAGCCTCGCCGCGCGCCTTCGCGCGCGACCTCCGCAATCTGCTCGAGTCGTGGTCGGAGCTTCAGCACAACATCAAGACGCGCCGCACCCCGTGCTGCGTGTACCACGAGCCGGGCCTCGTGGAGCGCGTCGTGCGCGACTGGCTCACCGAAGACATCGATTCCATATCGATCGACGACGAAAAGGCGTTCAACGACACGCGCGACGTCGCCGCGCGGATTTCGCGCCGCGCCCGCGCGAAGCTCCGCCGCTACGACGGGCAGGCCAACATTTTCGACCACTTCGGCGTGGAACGGCAGATATCCGAGGCGTTCCGCCGCAAGGTGCCGCTCAAGAGCGGCGGCTACCTTGTCATCGACGAAACGGAAGCGCTCATCGCGGTGGACGTGAACACCGGCCACTACCGCGGCTCCGGCTCGCAGGAGGAGGCGATACTCGCAGTGAACCTCGAGGCCGTGGAGGAAGTGGCGCGCCAGCTGCGCCTGCGCAATATCGGCGGCCTTGTCGTGCTCGATCTCATCGACATGAAAAGCCGCAAGCACCAGACCGCGGTCCACAAGGCGCTCAAGAACGCGCTCAAGCGCGACCGTTCGCGCACGAACGTGCTCCAGATATCCGAACTCGGGCTGCTCGAAATGTCGCGCCAGCGCCGCGAGGAATCCATCCTTTCGATGCTCTCGTCCGACTGTCCGGTGTGCGGCGGCAAGGGCGTGATACAGTCCCCGCTCGCGATATCCATCTCGATACAGCGCCAGCTTTCCACGCTTCTGCGCCGCTCCGGGCAGGAGCACAAGCCGTTCGTCCCCAAGATCGTTGTCGCGCCGGCCGTCATGCAGCGCCTGCGCACCGAGGATTCTGCGATTCTCGCCGATCTCCAGAAACGCTACAACACCCGCCTCACGTTCGTCTCGGAACTGCACCGCCATCCGGAATCGTTCAGCATACTGGACGCGGAATCCGGCCAGGTGCTATACTCCGAAGGCGGTTCGCGGCAGGGGTTCTGACGTACCGCGCGCCGCACAAAACCGCAGGAAACGCAAATGACACTCAAACCGGCACTGACCGCATTCTTCTGCGCCTTCGCCGCCGCCGCGCAAGCGGCGGACGGCGGAAAAACCGGGCTGACGGCGAAAAAGCTCGGCAGCGAACTCCAGTTCATGGGCGACAGCCTGATATACGACCGCGCCACGGGCGAGTTTTCCGCGACGGGCCGGATCGAGGCCGTGTCCGGTCCTGTCAGATTTTTCTCCGACAGTGTTTCGCTGACGCGCACTATGCCCGGCTCCGGCGCAACGACTTACGACCTCGGCGACGGATGTCTCACGACATGCACGAACGACGCCGGGCATCTCCACTGGAAGGTTTCCGGACATCTGCGCTACGACCAGGGCCGGGCCGTAAAGGTGGACGACGTGGTTCCGCGCTTCATGGACGTGCCTGTGGGGTATCTTCCTTACTGGTACTATCCGCTGAATACGGACTACGGTTTCCGCGCGATGCCGGGCTACCGCTCGCGCTGGGGCGGATACCTGCTCACCGGATACGTGTACAACATATTCGGCGAGGAAATCCAGGGCCGCGAGCATTTCTCCCTCGGCGGGTCCACGTACGCCGACTACCGCACCAAGAACGGTTTCGCCGCCGGGCAGACCGTGCGCTGGAACCTCAAGCGCGCCGGGCACGGAAAGCTGCGCCTCTACCATGCGTGGGACCGCGACTGGGACCGCTACCGCAACGGACGCGCCGACAACCACTACAACTACGCCAACTGGGGCTCGAAGGTCGAATACCGCCGCTACCGCGTAGGCATAGACCATTATGCGGAACTTACCGAGCGCGACACGTTGCGCGTCCATGCGTCGTATCTGAGCGATTCCTACATGCTCCACGATTTCTTCGATGATCTCGAACGCCGCGAGGGAATCCCCGCGAACGAAGCGTCGCTCGAGCACCGCGAGACGTCCTTCGCCGGCGGCGTTGGGGCGTCCGGTCCGGTGAACTCTTTCTACGGCGGCGCGCAGCGCATGCCTGAAGGCTGGATCGATGTCGCCCCGCAGCCCGTGCTGTCGCTGCCCGTGAACTACGAAGGCCAGGCGCGCGCGGGATGGTTGGGCCGCGATCCGTCGAAATACCTCACGGACGATCCGGTGTTCAAGTATTCGCCCGCGCGCTGGGCGGACTACAACGCGTTCCGTCTCGATTTCGCAAACCGCCTGACCGCTCCGTTCCGAATCGCGGATGTGGTTTCCGCGGTTCCGCGCTTCTCGCATCGCGGCGTGTGGTATTCCGATTCCGGGAACCCGTCGGATCTGCAGCATGCTTCGGACAATCCCGTCTACCGCAACACGTTCGACGCCGGAATCGTCCTGTCGGCGCGCGGCGCCGCCGACTTGAACGACAAGTGGCGCCATGTGGTGGAGCCTTACGCCGATTTCACCTGGCAGCATGTCGACACCCACGCGCACGGCGGCGGATGCGTATTCTATTTTGACAACCGCGACGCTTCATACGACTGGTTCGACCAGTTTGGATTCGACGGCCGCTACCTCCCCTATTCGTGGTACGGCGTGCGCCCCGGCCTGCGCAACACTTTCTTCCGCACGCAGGACGACGGATCGCGCCGCGCCGTCATAGACGTCGACGCATACGCGGCGGTCCAGTTCAACCGGGCGCACCGCGGCGGAGCCGGGCGCGCTTTTTCGCAGGACGCCCCGAACCTCGGCGGCTATTCCGGGCGCGCCGTCGCGCCCGGCGTCGCCGGCAGATGGCGCATAGACGGTGATTCGTCCCTTTCGTTCCGCACGGAATACGACTGCCAGAAAGACAAGGTCGCGTACGCGGACGTCGTGTTCCGCCAGCGGCTCTGCGAAAAGTTCTCGTGGCATGCCGGCTATTCCGGCCGCGACCACCGCCTTTGGGACTATTCCGACACCGCGATCTCCGCCTGGAACCGCTCGCGTGAAAATATCGCGACGGCGGGATTCGTGCACGTGCCCGTCGACGCCTTCGCGTGGTCGCCGTTCGTCCGCTACGATCTGCGCCGCAACGAGCTTGACGAGGCCGGATCGTGGTTCGAGTACCGGCTCGACTGCATTGCGTTCCGCGTGACAGCCGCGCATCTCAGTTCTTTCACGCGCGTGGACGGCTCCAAACGCAAGGATGATTTCCGCGTGGCGTTCACCGTCTACCTGCGCGCGTTCGGCCCGTCCACGGCGCTGGATCTCGCCCGCTACTGATGGACGTCTGCCCGGATTCCCGCCCAGCCCGCTATTCGCGCCAGTCCGCGCCGCTCGCCGGACTCGGCGCGGACCAGGCGCTGCTTGCGCGCTCGTCCGTTGCGGTGTGCGGCGCGGGCGCTCTCGGCTGCGCCTTTGCGGTTCAGCTGTCGCGGATGGGGTTCGGCTTCGTCCGCATTGCGGATTTCGACACCGTGGAAGAAGTCAATCTCCACCGCCAGATTCTATTCGACGAGTCCGACTGCGGAAGGCCGAAGGCTTTGGCGGCGGCGGAGAAAGCCCGCCTCGCGAACTGCGGCGTCGCGGTCGAAGTCTTTCCCGCGAGGGTAGAGGATTCGAATTTTGCGGACTTTGCCTCCGGCGCGGACATGGTTCTGGACGCCACCGATTCCGCCACTGCGCGCTATATGCTGAACGACTGCTGCATCGGGGCGGGCATACCGCTTGTCCTGACCGCAGTCGCCGGAACGTCCGGCATGGTGATGCCGGTGGTGCGCGGCGGCGCGGATCTGCGCCGCGTGTTTCCCGTGCCGCCGCGGGAAGACGAAATCGAAAATGTCAAAACGCGCGGCGTGCTGCCCCCGGCCGTACTGTTTGCGGCGTCGCTCGCGGCGACGGTGGCCGTGAAACTGCTTGCCGGGACGCAACGGACGGATGTCATGTACCGTTTTGACGTTGCGCTCGGCACCTGCCGTCCCGTAGCCGTATTTAAGAGTTAAGAGTTGAAAAATTCGCTATTGCAAACCGTCGGGGAAAGTGATACACTACTTCCCGTTTTCCCGCCTGCTCGGGTGGTGAAATGGCAGACACGCATGCTTGAGGTGCATGTGGAGAGATCCTTGCGGGTTCGAGTCCCGCCCCGAGCACCATTTACGGCGGTCTGTTTTCTCGGGGCG
>Ga0310695_10014481_pt1 | contig 10648 bp, 7 predicted proteins | sample RumenRJG_04DNA_FD_203882 | JGI IMG/M metagenome (GOLD analysis project Ga0310695, IMG submission 203882) | Bovine rumen microbial communities from Lethbridge, Alberta, Canada - RJG_04 (v2) (version 2) | ecosystem: Host-associated > Mammals > Digestive system > Stomach > Rumen | place: Canada... | reverse complement strand
TAAGTGTGTTCGCCGGCAGATAATCAAAAAGACAGGCAGGCGTTTTGTGAATAAGCGGCAGATAAAAATCCCGGGGAGAATCCGGTTGGAATTCCGTGCCCGGCTTATCGGGGAATATCACTTCGCTGGCAGGAGGGATCACGGCTTTCTGAAGCGGAACGATGTTTCGCTGGGTGGCAGGATCAAAACGGTGGATCGATTCGATCTCATCGCCGAAAAAGTCGAGACGGATGGGATAAGGTTCGGAGTGCGGCCAGATATCCAGCAGCTCGCCGCGCCTGGAATACTGTCCGGGCTCGAGCACCGCCTCATCAGCCTCATAACCGGAACTGTTCCAGATCCTCAGCAATCCGGTAGAAGAGATTTCCTGGCCGGGCCGCAGCTGCTTCATATTGCGGATAAATTCCTGCCGGGTCATCGTCCGCTGCATCACGGCCCGGATCGGTGCTGCGATCAGCGGCATGATATCGGGCTTGTCTGTTCCCGGAAGAAGAAGCCGTACCAGCTGTGCCAGGGTCTGGATGCGGTCATGGCGGACTTGCATACTCCATGCGGCATTTTCATAAAAATGCGGTTCCGGAGCGGGGAAATGATAGCGGTCACTTTTCGGATGCCAAAAGCCGATCTCGTCCAATGCCAGAAGCGCCTGATCCGGTTTAGCTGTGAGGTACAGCACCGGACGTTTCAGTTTCTCATAAAGTGCCGCGGTGACAGGATAATGGGCTGCCCGCAGCAATCCGAGTGAACCGAAAACGCTTCGTTCATCTGCATCGATCCGTCCGCAGAGTGATATGAACTCACCCAGGCACGCTATCCGCTCCAGCATATCAGCCCTCCACACGGCCGTTGTAATTATTCATGCAATAGGTAAAGCCCCGGACAGTAAAGTCCAGCGCACAGGAAGCGGCTTTGTCAAGGACGGAAGGCAGCAGTTCTTCATCTTCTTTACCGAACTTGTTCAGAACATAGTCTGAGACTTCCATCTGTCCCGGAGGATGACCGATACCGCAGCGGAGTCTGGTAAAATCCCGGCTGCCGAGCTGGGCAATGATGGATCCCATCCCTTTCTGGCCGCCGTCGGAGCCATTCGGACGGACACGCAGTGTACCGAAAGGCAGGTCCATATCATCATGAATCACCAGCAAATGGTCCTGCGGGATCTTATAGTACCGGAGGAGAGGGACAACAGCCCGGCCGGACTCATTCATATATGTCTGCGGTTTGACCAGCATCAGCCGCCGTCCCTCATAAGGAGCGGATGCCGTTAACGCTTTCAGCTGCTCTTTATTGAACTGTACATCCAGCCGCTCTGCCAGCCTGTCCAGGACCATAAAGCCGAAATTATGCCGGCTTTCCCGGTATTCACGGCCGGGATTTCCGAGCCCCGCGATGAGGAACATCTCCCCATCGGCAGGTGCTTCCTTTTGCTGACGCTGCGCACGGATAGCAGCGAAAAACTGATCCATATCCATAAAAAATCAAATCCTCAGTATTACAAAACCGTCATAAGATCTCAGTGAAAACCGGCATGCGCCGGTTTTATATCAGATCCTGTCGCCTTCAGTCCGCGGATCAACCTTTATAATGATATTTTCGGAGATCCAGGATGATCTTCAGCAGAAGGGAAAGCAAAATGATCACCAGCAGCATCAGGAAAGTCAGTTTTCCCAGCTCCCGGAGATCAACAATGTAGGGATTTGCCTCCCAAACGACAGGTGTCGGCGTGACGGTCTGCATTATAGTAAATCCTCAGCCTATCCATTTTACCTTATTGATATTAGATATTTCCGAACTTTTTTGCTTTTTCGCACTGTTGAATTCAAAAAATCAGTGAAGGATCACCCTTCTTCCCAGGGGTAATTCCAACCATCAAGTCTGGAAACTCATCTCATTTTGTATATATACCGTTGTAAGTATTCTCGCTTCATGAAATGATAATTGACAAATCTTCCCGTTCTTTTTCCATAAAATCTTTTGAAGATTCCTGAATTAATCAGGTCAGCATTACCATATATGATCTATTCACGATCGACTTTCAATAACAATCAAGAATACTCAGCTTTTATCCATATTTTTGATTCCATAAAACAGGATCTCGCGGATTCCAGAATTCTCAGTGTTGCTCTCCAGTTTTAGCCATTCCGTCACAATGGGACTGAAACCGATTCCGTTAGATCCTTTAGCTTTGGTTTCCAATGTTGTCCATAGAACCCCATCGGATGAAATGGATGCCTTCACATTCTGAAAACCCGCAGAGCCATCTGCTGGAAAGATTTCCAGACTCCACAACTCATAGGCCCCATTGAATCGGAGAATAATCTCTCCTGGAGCATTGCCATACCATGCTGTGCGGTAATCATCATCCGCCATAAGAGAGGCTTGTTTTTGGTTGATAGTTGAGAATATGGTATCAATGATCTCACTGGCAGAGATCTCATCATTATGGCTTCGTTGGAAAATCTCGGCAAGCTTTATTCCATCCCGTTCCACAGCGTAAATCGGTACATAGTAATCATATTGCATTTCATTGCTCGTTACACCAGAATAATTGTAAAACAAGTACTCGTAAGGTATAGGCTGTGAGGAATGATGCATAGTATGGAATCGATCTCTGTCCTGAGGAGGAAGACCGATGACCGTGTATTCAATAAATGCTTTTTTGTCAACCACATTCAGCACCGTATCCGAAGCATTCTCAATAAGATATTTCATACATTCCGTCGTGGACAGAAGCCAATAATCCCGGTTAAATTGTCCGATCCAGTGGTTCCGAAAAACCGGGCTTAAATAAATACTCTGATAAGGATGAACAAAAAAAATCCAGGATGCACTAAGAAAAAATGAAAAACACAGTGCTGCCACAGCCGCAATCTGCAGCAAACGTTTTCCCAAATGCCAAATCAAACAAAACCCTTCAAGTCCAAGCCAAGTGATAGGAAGCAACAAAAAGTAAAAATGACGCCAGCCATTATAAAAGGTAAGATGAAAAAGGATCCCAATCATCGGTACCGTTAGCAGAATCGTCAGCATCCCCAAATCCAAAAGCGCCCGTTTTTTTTCCCTTTTACGAAGTCCTCTCATTATCCCGGAAAACGATCCAATCATGGCAAAAGCAAGAGTAACCATCGGTGTTGTAACAATAATATACAGAGGAATGTAATACCATGGAAGCTTTGTTTCATTGAATTCTTTGCCAAAAAACAGTGCTGTTGCTTTATTATTAGTATCTAAATAACGCTGTTGTTTTGAAAAATGTTTGAAAGTCTCAGGAATAGTATGCATCGGGGCATCCCAGGCTATTGGGGACAAAAGGAACCATACCACAAATGCAGCCAAAACAAAAAACAACAAATATTTCCGCTTATCAGGAGAACATAAAAAACAAAGACAGGGAAATATCAGTAATGCCAGAGCAAAGATCCGGGTATTGAACGCCAATCCGAAAGCGACCGCGCTAAACAGACTGCTAAACCATCCGGGGCGTATTAAAAACAGGTAAAAAGATGCAATGAAAATCATCATCCAGGAAATCAACATGACATCCCGATCATTATAAAAAATGTCTCCAAAGATCCGAGGCAGCATAATCTGAAACAGTAACCATAATCCGCTCAGTCGTCCATCCCGTGTCATATGCAAGATCATTGCAGAGAAACAACTCAGGCCAATATAATAGCAAAAGAAATTCCAATAATGACGGATTTTAATAATCGTGCTGGAATCTAGTGAAAACCCACAGATAGCTTCCAGAAGAACTGTCGGGAAAGTTGCTGCTTGCCCATAATAACTGTTTTTGAACCCATGTAGATCGGGAGTATCAGCCAAAGCAGCGGGGACTTCCCTGCCAAATTTTCTGCACAAGTATTTCCAGATAACATGTCCGGAATCAATCTGAATATGTTCATCTGCAGAAGCACCATAATCCTTGATCATGAACAATCCTACAGCAAAAAATATAATCAGAATTATGACAGGAACCCAGCTATATTTCTTAAACATAATTTGACCTATCACTCCAATTATTCCTATTCTATCATATTTATATTTGAAAGCTCATTCCGGTCAATGAGGCTCAAGATATCTGTAAATGGGTTGATCAATGAACCTTTGAAAACATTTTTCTCCAACACCAGTCAATGTGTGAACACACTGTTATAAGCCTGTCCTTGATATTCACAGGAAACAGGCTATTTCTGATGCGCTGACAGATGATTTTTATTTCTCCCTGATCTAAAATGATTCGAATGACTTTGCCCTCAATTCAAATTCGGGACATTTCCGGCAGAGTCAGGCTCGCCCTTGTCCGGAGTGATATCTCAGCAGAAATGATCAAACTGAACCAACTCCTGAAGATTCTGGCAGTAATGACAGTTCCTGGCAGGAATATTCGATCTGCTCGGCTCTAAATATCGAATCGGTAATCGTAGGAGTATCCGAATCGCATAAGGACTGGGATCTGAATTAACACTGTTCAATAATCGGGAGAATGTAAACTGATACTGAACTGAAATGGGCAGTTTACCCTATGTTCCGGGTGATATCTGCACAACATTTATTCCTCAGTTTCCCAAAATTACATCTGCACAGGAGAAAAAATTCGGCATCATGCTCAATGATTACGTGCGCCAGATCTTTTATTTGAAAGCCTACTGCAGAGACATTAAGAAATGACCGAACTCGATCCAGAACTCAGTTTTTCAGCCTTTAAGACCTATGTACATGAACGTCTGGACGCTATGGACCGCTTCATTCTCAGAAGAGGATCGGATTAAAACGCTTTTCAGTAATAAAATTTCCGCCGCATCAGGTTTGATGCGGCGGAAATCTATTTTCATTATTCTACTGAAATGGAGAAATAATAATGCGGCTGGCCGCCGTAATGGCATTCGACCTCATGATCAGGATAACGCTCCTGCACCAACGCGACGTATTTTTCCGCTTCTTCCGCAGTCATCCCATTGCCGTAGAACAGGGTGATCTGTTCGTAGTCTTCGGTACCGATCTGCTCAAGCAGATCCAGCAGCCCCTGTTCGACGGAGTCCGCGGCAATCACCAGATCACCGTTATGGATCCCGATCACCTGACCTTCGGTGACATTCACCCCGTTCAGTTCTACAGTCCGGGTAGCTTTCGTCAGTTCACCGGATTCGACCTGAAGCAGAGATGCGTTCATAGCCTCTACGACCTGATCAAAATCCCCGTCAGGATCCAGCTGCAGCATGGACGCGATACCCTGTGCAATGTTCTTGGAACGGATCACGGCAACTTTCTTTACGGACTGGCTGACAGCATTCTGCGCGGAAAGGATAATATTTTTATTATTCGGGAGAATGATGATCTTATTCGCCGGCAGGTCTTCTACCGCCTTCAGGATCTGTTCCGTACTGGGATTCATGGTCTGTCCACCGGAGATGATGGCGTTGACACCGAGTGATGCAAGTACTCTGGAGATCCCTTCACCGGGTGACACCGCAATGACAGCGATCTGAGCGGGATCAACCGGAGCAAGCGTATATTCGCTTTCTTTCTTCTTGCGGATATCTTCCATCTGTGCGATCAGGTTTTCAATGGCGACCTTGGTGACAGTCCCGAGTTCCATGACGTAATTGATCGGAGCATAGAGATTTTCCGTAGGCACATGGATATGCATGCGGTACATTTCATCTCCTTCACCGACCTGGATAGAAGTTCCGATATCGCTCAGTCTGTCATAAAATGAGCTCAGCTCCAGCTCTTTGTTCGGAACAAAATCAACAACCACTTCATAATCCTGCCCCGGTTCAATAGTCTCCTCTTCATTCAGGCTGTCCAGCTGGGCAAGGGAAACAACTTCCGGGATTTCGGCGTTGATATCCAGCGGCTGGCCTGTGAGCCAGCGCAGGAACCCTTCAAAAATATAATACAGACCGCGGCCGCCGGAATCGACAACCCCTGCCTGTTTCAGTACAGGCAGAAGATCCGGTGTCCGGTTCACGGATTCGTCCGCCGCTTCTACCGTAACATTTAGAAGCTGAACAAAATCATCACAATCGGGCAGCGCTGTCTCAACGGCATTGGCCGTATCTTTCAGAACGGTAAGGATCGTACCTTCTACGGGACGGACGACACCCTTATAAGCCGTGTTTTTCGCTTCGGTCAGTGCTTTGGAAAAAACCGCAGGGGTAATGATCTCATAATCAGCCATGGCACGGGAGAAACCTCTCCATAACTGGGAAAGGATCACACCGCTGTTGCCGCGGGCACCCATCAGGGCTCCCTGCGCGGCGGCTTTCATGATCATTCCCGCATGGTTGGTATCCATCAGGACAATATCGGACCATGCGGACTGCATCGTCAGCAGCATATTGGTTCCCGTATCGCCGTCCGGCACAGGGAATACATTCAGCGCGTTTACAATACTCTGGTTTGTTTTCAGCCAGAGCGTCCCGGCTTCAAACATGGATTTCCACTGAGCCCCGTTCAGGGTCTTCAGTGCGCCCCCGATTTCGGGAGCGTTTTTGTTGGATGTATCGGTCATTGGTCTCCTGGATCCGTTTTATTTTTCATCCGGGCTGCTGATGCGCAGACCTTTTACATGGACATTGACGTTTTCGACATGCAGACCGGTCATCTTTTCAACCTGATATTTAACACTGTCGGATACGCTGTTGGCAACTGAGGTGATACGGGTCCCGTACTCTACGATGATGTACAGGTCGATGGTTACATTTTTGCCGTCGGATTTTACACTGACGCCCTGCGTCGAATCCTTGGCCAGCACAGCCGCAAGCCCTGCCGCGAGATTTTTCGGAGCGAGGCCGACGATCCCATAAGACATCTGTGCCGCATGGGAAACGATCGTACAGATCGCCCTGTGGGACAAATAAATATTCCCTAATGTATTTTCTTCATTCTGGTTCATAGCAACTCCTTCTCTTTCGCATTAAATGCACAGAGAATCCGAGAATCATTTGTTATTTCTCTATATTATTCTAACAGGTTTTTATCATGTATAATGCGGTAAGTGAATGTCAGAAGGCTCACCCACTTTTTCCCGGGAACTTACTGATCAGGCTCTTGAATAAATCTCGAAAACCGGGCTGGATCTGTTATTTCGTAAATAATATATCCCTCATCATCAAAATAGATTCTTTCAGCAAAATCAAATGCCGGATCTGCCGTATATATCTGCTCATCTTCACTGGTCATAAGGAAAAAAGCTCTGTCTGCAGGCAAGGTCTTGTAACTTTTTCGGCAGAGCCAGTTCGCATAAACAAGTCCTTTTCCTACGCGTCGCAGCGGAATAATTGGCAACCCATTCATCAGTTCAGAAAGCGTATTGGCTTCTCCGGCAAATCCATAGCCAAGCTTATAATCGTGTGTCCGGATATATTCGACAGCGGTTTCTAAATCATCTGCCATATGGGGATTATCATAAGAGATCCCGTCATAAAATTGCCCAAAATCTTCTGAGTCAAGGAATGACCGAATGTTATATATGCTGTTAAGTATGAAAATTACGGTACAAACTGTAAAAAGCAGCCTTTGAATATGAAAAAGAGGATACTTTTTCCTGAACTGGCAGCACAAAAATGGCACAATCCATACAGATCCCGCTAGCAGATAACGTGAATAATCTTGTATCAATCGGAATGGAATCTCACCAAACACAAAGATGACCAATTCCAGTGCCAGATTGACCGGCAACATCGTATTGAACAGATATACACGGAAATCCCCATCATTTTTTTCTGAAATACCATGAATTGATTCATACAGGATCACGCACCCGCTGAAAAGACCGGCAAGTGATAATACCCCGCCGAGACTAAACATTTTTGTTTGGGAACGGAACCCAAACTGATTTACAAATGCACTGAGGATCGGGGCCCAGGACGCCGAAGATAGGACTGAAAGTTTTTGCTCGGTCTGCTGATACAGATCAAGAGCGGGAATAAGGATCCGTGAATTGGCAAGTGTTCCTGCTGCACCTGCAACCAGCATCAACACGGGAATCAGCATCCACTTTTTCCAGGGTGTCTGATTTCCATCTGAAGACCTTAGCAGATAAAAAAACAGGCATCCTGTCACCGGAATCACGGTAATAAATAATTGACGCACATACAGGAGAGTATTTCCAAAAGCTATTAAAACAAGCAGAAAGATCCGGATTCCCTTCGATACAGAAGAAGCTTCAGGTCTGCCGATAAATGAAAATAGAAGACCGATCAGCAGAAAACCGAAACCGAAATGGGGAATATAATAACAATGATAAAGGATCGTCCTTCCATAGGAAATACAGAAAGGCAGCATGATCAGACAGCAGCCCAAAAGAATTGCTTTCCAATTCATTCCGCTTTGCGACATCATATAAAGAAAAGATAACAGATAAAAGCCCTGAAGGATACAGGTCCCGAAGAAACGAATATTCGCCCACCCGTCAAAAATATTAAATAAGGGACCGAAAACTAATTGGTTATGAATATTGAATTCCGTGGAATAATACCAATCTTCTGAATACAATGTTTTTTCCTGATTCAAAAGTTCGGAAAGCATCAATTCCGAAGATGCATCATCATCCAAAACGTGCCGGGCCACATGATAATTAACTGTAGCCGTAATAGCCAGTATGATTAGAAAGAATCCAATCAAAATCCATTCCGCAAAGTCTGGTCTTCGGACTTTCAAAATTCAACCTTCCTTTTCTTTAAATATTATTCTTAATCTTCCTGCAGATCCTGTCAAGCAGTCCCGCTTTTGGCACGAAACGGCAAAGCCGTAAATACATAAGGCACTTGCAATTGCCGAGAACACCAAAGCTGTCGTCCAGTACCATGGGGAGCGGAAAGCTATGGTCAGTATGCCGTCAAACCCATCCGGGAGGTCAATACTGATGAGGTTCCGGTCAGTATTCCTGATCTCGTACGAATTCTGCGCCTCATCCGTCACCCGGTATCCCCTGTAATTATAGAGCGGGATCATCACTGTATGCGCGCCGTTTGAACTTCCTGCTTTGCAGTATACCGTCATCCTGTCGGATAAGCGGGAAAGGATCACAGCTTCCTCTGTATTATCACCGCGGATCTCCGTACTGTCAGCATACATATCCGACCCTTGCAGCAGATATTGTCCCTGGCTCCCGACATGGTTCAGGTTAACCCCGGAGACATCATAGGTGTTGATCACCGGACAGTTTTCAAAAAGGCTTCCGGTAAACCAGAACACCATGATCACTGCTGTCACCGCAAGCCCGTTCCGGAACGGGGCATAAGAACTGTCATCAAGGATTTCCCCCGCCGCCATAGTGAGAAAGAGAATGCTGAATTCAAGGAAGCGCCAGGGAAACTGGACCAGCTGGGTAAGCATCCGCCAGAACCGGAACCGGTCGGCGAGGATATCCCATGGGAAAACAGAAGCAGACAGCAGCAGCGTCAGGCAAGAAAAAACCATCGTAAAACTGAACCAACGACGGTTCTTCGTCCTGCCCGGCCATGCGCAGATCCCGGCAAGCAGCACAAGGATAAGCGGCAGTCCGGGAGAGACCTGAAGCCTTTCCCCGACGGGCAGTTCAGGCATTCCGCCGACACCCTGGAAAACAGCAAAAAGCTGAGCCGGATAAGCCCCGCGGTTCTGCATCCGAAGGAGTCCCGCTCCGGCATCACTCCGGATCGAAAATGGCATCGTGAAGTAATAATCAACAAAAGGAACCAGGAAATAAAGGTTCAGGAGCACACTGATCCCCGCGGCCATCGCCAGTGTTACAAGGGTATGCTTCCGAAGCGTTTTCCGCCAGCAGAAAATACAGATCAGCAGCAGCATAAAACAGATCATCGCGGGTGTCGGAATATGGGATGCAATAGCTCCGCTCATCGCAGCAGCCAACAGCAGGCTGTCTCTCAGCATATCACGAAAGGATTCCGGCTCTGTAAAGAAGATCCTGTGCACCGCCAGCCCGAACAGCGGAAGGAAGACCTGTGCGGTTATTTCTCCGGCTGCCGCACGCACGTAGGTATTCGTCAGCCGGTAGGAAGCTGTTGTGTAGATCAGCGTCAGGAGGATCGTATTTCTTTTATTTTTCAGGATCCGTCCAAACGAAAAGTAACAGATTAGGACCCCGATCTGATTCATGAAAAATAAAAAGATCTTATAAGCAGAAGTCAGTGAAAAGCCCAGAAGCCGCAGCGCCGCGGGGAAATAGAGGAAGATATCATTATAGAAAATGGAAAAGGGATATCCGCGTCCGTAGAGAAGCAGGGAAGAGACCCGCGCCGGAAACTGTCCCGATCGCAGAGCCTGCGCGACTGCTTCGATGCGCAGAAAATGCACCTCCAGGTCATGACCGCTGTAGATTCCGCGGATCCCAAGCGGCAGAGAGGCCAGAACACCGATTCCGGCGAGCATCAGCACGGTCTTCTTCCGTTCCGCGGTGAGCCCTGCAAAAATGATCATACAGTCCGTCAGCAGCATTGCCGCGATGACTTCCGACGCTGTCCGTTTGATCCGGCTGTTGTTCGGCACGATCGACAGCGAGCGGACTGAAAAATCTCCATAACCGTTATAACCGATACGCAGTTCAAAGTTTTCCACATCTCCGGATAACTCAAAGGGATAGGAAACGGAATGCTGAAAAGCGCTGAGAATTCCCGGTGAAGATATGACCTTTCGGGAT
>Ga0310695_10014480_pt1 | contig 10648 bp, 6 predicted proteins | sample RumenRJG_04DNA_FD_203882 | JGI IMG/M metagenome (GOLD analysis project Ga0310695, IMG submission 203882) | Bovine rumen microbial communities from Lethbridge, Alberta, Canada - RJG_04 (v2) (version 2) | ecosystem: Host-associated > Mammals > Digestive system > Stomach > Rumen | place: Canada... | reverse complement strand
AGTATCTGACGTGCGGATTCATCATGGAGGAAGGCCTTGATATCGATTTGCTGGAGAAGGCTGTTGCCAGTATGGCACGTCAGGCTGAAGAGGCCGGAGTTAAAATCGTTGCCGGAGATACAAAGGTCGTTGAAGGCAGCGGCGGGCTGATGATAAATACCACGGGTATCGGGATAATTCCGGAGACTCGTGATGTAAGTGCTGAGAACTGTGCGCCGGGAGACAAGATCATCGTGTCCGGCACTCTCGGAGATCATCATGCGTGTATACTCAGTGCCCGTATGGAGATCGAAAATGAGATAAAGAGTGACTGCGGCTGTCTGAAGGATATAACAGATGCGCTGTTCGGTGCGGGCATAGATGTGCATACGATGCGTGATGTGACCCGCGGCGGTATGGGTACTATACTCAATGAGATCGCTGACAGCTCCCGGACCATGATCGAGCTTCAGGAGGCTGCGATCCCGGTAAGTGAAGAGGTCAAAGGTTTTGCCGGCATGTTGGGCCTCGATCCGCTGTACATGGCGAATGAAGGTAAAATGATAGCTATCGTTCCCGGTGACCAGGCGGAGAAGGCTCTGGAGCTGATGCGTGCGACTGAGCATGGCGCGAATGCAGCGATCATCGGTGAGGTAAAGCAGCTTTCCTGTAAAAAAGACAATGATATGTCAGGAACAGATGCAGACGCTGAAACAAAACCTGTCGTTCATATAAAGACTCCTCTCGGCGCGACCAGAGTGCTCGATGTGCTGTACGGAGAAGGCTTGCCGAGGATCTGTTAATTATTTTGTATCGAACAAACTCCTGAGCTGATCAGGAGTTTTTATATTATTGAGAAAGGCAGAGCTGAAATTGATGATCAGAGAAATACAGCAGGAACTATTCAGGCTTCAGGACAGGAAATACAAGGAATTTCAGGCGAAGCTGCTCCCGACTGTTGATCCGGATAAGATAATAGGGGTCAGAACTCCTGCGCTGAGGGCTTATGCAAAGGAACTTATCAGGAGAGATAGGGTTGAGAAGCAGGCTGCGGGCATTTGTACAGCAGGGCAGAAAACTAATGCCGCAGGAAAAGGAAATGAAAAAAACGTGTCAGATGTCATGAGTGAGTTCATTGAAAAATTGCCGCATGATTATTTTGACGAGAACCAGCTGCATGCGTTCATTATTTCGGAGTTGAAGGACTACGAAAAATGTATCAGCGAGGTCAGGCGGTTTCTGCCTTATGTGGATAACTGGGCGACATGTGATCAGCTTTCACCGAAAGTATTCAAAAATGACAGGCTGTCGCTGTTAAAAGAGATAAAAAGATGGCTGGGATCTGATGAAACGTATACTGTCCGGTTTGCCGTTGGGATGCTGATGCGGCACTATCTTGATGAGGATTTTGATGAGTCTTATCCGAAAATGGTGGCGGCTGTCAGGTCAGATGAATACTACATCAAAATGATGATCGCCTGGTATTTTGCTACAGCGCTGGCAAAACAGTATGATACGGTGCTTGCATATATCGAAGAGCAGCGGCTGGATATCTGGACACACAACAAAGCTATTCAGAAGGCCATAGAGAGCAGGCGAATCACTCCTGAACAAAAAGAGTATCTGCGCAAACTTAAAAGATAATAAATCAATTCCCGCGGCACAGCTGAACAGTGTCCCTTCTCCCCTAATTCAGGCATTTGAATGTTACCGAACTAATGAAAGTAAGATTCTAAAGGGCAGTATTAGTGGCATTTTTATTTTTTTTTGATTTTTTTCTAATTATACAGCTATATTATTTCCAAACTATGGATATTAGGATCACAGGTTGATGATAATGACGTATTATTTACAATTTTTTCTATTTACGCAAGCGAAAGAAGGAAATTTATGGTATATTATACTCTGAAGATATGACAAAAGAGGCTGTTTGGAAATAATAGGTATGTTTTATTAGATATAACTACCTTTTTTATCAAAAAGCCACTAATACGTGTTGCTCTATCAATCGTTCATAAGCCTTTCAAAAAGACATCAGGCGTAACAGAGTTATAGAATAGTTGAAAGGATGATTTAAAATGGCCGGGATAAACAGAATACTTAAAAATGAACTTGATGCGCTTTTATCGTTGAGAGCGTTTTTTTTAGATGAATATGACAAAATGCCTGAAGGGACTCTTGAGACCTATACCGTAAATAAAAAAGTATACATCAGGATCTGGTATAGCGACAACACTAAAAAGAGAGCGCTGTCTATGAAAGACAAAAGTGATATTGCTTTGGCTCAGAAACTGCGGCGAAAAAGATTTCTGAAAAGGGCACTTAAAATCATAGACAATAATATCGCAGTACTTGAAAAGGCTGCAAAGAAATACATAGAATTTGATCCGAAGGCGATAAGCGATTCGCTGTCTTTGGCATATCGGATCCCGCCAGGGCTGGAAAAAGAAATTGACACATTCTTCGTTCCCAGGCCGTCGTCAGATTATGTCTTCAGATCAAAGTCGGAGCAGATCATTGCATTTGTTCTCGAGAGTAACGGACTGGAAATAATGTACGAGAAAGAGGAATTCATTAATAGAAAGGCTTACAGGCCGGCTGGTATATTATGAACATTTTGGCCTGGCTGATCACCCTGGTTATTATGAGAAAATCATCGAGAAGCTGCTTGATTACTGGCATGAAGGTATCAGGCTCGGTGAAAATCTTATTATAACTTTTGAAACAAAAGAAAAGCCGTTAACAGCCGAACAGGTGCAGGCCGCGCTGGATACATTTTTCGGGAATAAAAAGAAAAACTGAAAAAATGCATGAGGATCATTGACCTGTCAATGATGCAGATGCTGAAATATGAGTGCAGGGTTTCTTAAGATGATAAAAGCGTTATGCACACATTTTTGAGTTTGTATTGAGCGTATCGGATGATATATAATAATAATGCGCTGAAAAATAACGTAAAAAAGAGACTGCATAGGTGATTTTGGAAAGAGGAAAAACGATGCTGTACATTATCAGACACGGACAAACAGATATGAATAAATCGGATAAAATGCAGGGCAGACAGGACAGCCCGTTAAACGAGACCGGACTTAGACAGGCCAGAGAGGCCGCGGAGAGAATAAAAAAAGCCGGCGTTGTGATAGACAGTGCTTTTTCCAGCCCGCTGAAGAGAGCGATCGAAACGGCCAGACAGTTTGTTGGAGCTGATAATATAAAAACTGATGAAAGACTGATAGAAATGGATCATGGTCCGTATGAAGGAATGGATTTTAAAAACCCTGCTCCTGAGGTCATGGAATTTCTCAGGGATCCGGTGAATGTGCCCGCACCTGATGGCATGGAGCCGCTGCATGAAATCACTCGGAGAATGGGATCGTTTTTAGAGGATATAAAAGAGCAGGCAATGCACAGCAATATTCTGATCGCAACGCATGCCATAGCTCTTAAAGGGGCGCTGGAGTATATGTCACCCGGCAGGGAGAAAAATGTCTGGTCAAAATATATCGGCAATTGCGATATATATGCTGCAAAGGTCATAGATGACGGATTTGGTTTGCCGTACAAGCTGGAAGTATAAATGCGGAATAAGCAAATAAGCTGCAAAAATACCGGGACGATGGTCCCGGCTTTTTTATACGATCCGTATACAATGATGAGCATGATGTTGTGAAGATCTCCGGACTGATCGTCAGCTGCGTTCTTCGATGGGCTGATATTCGCGATGAGGCTGAACGTTGATGTATGCGGGCCTCATCAGTTTTTTTCCTGCGATCAGTTCCTCGATCCTGTGTGCAGTCCAGCCGGAGAGTCTGGCTGTTGCAAACAGAGGCGTCGCTACAGCTGAAGGGATATTCAGACATTTGTAAACGATACCCGAGTAAAGATCAACGTTGGCACACATCGGTTTTTCGATACCTGTAACGGCGGTGAACAGTTCCGGGGTCCTTCTTTCTATATAGTCACAGAGGAAAAAGTCATCTTCCATGCCACTGCTCTTAGCCAGTTTGTGGGCCATATCCTTGAGCAGCATTGCACGCGGGTCTGACAGTGTGTAGATCGCGTGTCCCACACCATAGACCAGTCCTTTGCCGTCGTTAGCTCTCCCCTTCAGTACATCGATGAGATATTTATCCACCTGATGTTCATCGGTGATATCCCGGACGTTATTTTTGAGATCCTTCAGCATATTTATAACAGCAATGTTGGCGCCGCCGTGACGAGGTCCCTTAAGTGAACCGACAGCCGCAGCAATTGCAGAATATGTGTCGGTGCCTGATGAAGAGATCAGGTGTGTTGTGAACGATGAGTTGTTGCCGCCGCCGTGCTCGCACTGGAGTATCAGGCAGAGGTCAAGTGTTTTTGCTTCGAGATCCGTGAACTCACCTGTCGGCCTCAGCATCCTCAGTATATTTTCGGCCGTTGAAAGCTCAGCGATCGGATAGTGCAGATACATGCTTTCGTTGTGGTAAAAGTTTTGCTTTGCCTGATACGCATAAGCAATTATAGCGGGAAAATACCCGATAAGGTTGATGGACTGTCTCAGCACGTTTTCGATCGATGTGTTGTCAGGATCAAAATCATAACTGTAAAGTGCCAGAACGCTCCTTGCGATCTTGTTCATTATACTGGGTGAAGGTGCTGTGAGTATCATGTCGCGGGCAAAACCCTGGGGGAGTTCACGCTTCATGCCGATCAGCCTGTTGAATTCGGCCAGCTGTTCTTTTGTCGGAAGAAAACCGAAATTCAGCAGGAATGTGACTTCCTCAAAACCAAAGCGGTCTTCTTTGATATAACTGTGGACAAGATCCCTGATGTTATAACCGCGGTAATATAGTTCGCCATGGGCCGGGATCTTGTTTTTGTTCTCATCAGTATGGTATCCGATGACTTCGCCTATTTTTGTCAGTCCGACTACAACACCCGTGCCGTTGGCATTTCTGAGTCCGCGTTTGACATTGTATTTGGGATACAGCGTGCTGTCTATTTCATCGACATTTTGCAGTGCATATGACATTTCCGAAATAAAATCCGGTTTTGTGCCGAGGGTCGTTTTTTTCAGTTTCTTCCTTATTACTGCCAAATCATTACCTCCATTATATATAGTGAAGATCATGGCAGACGGTCTTCATCTGCCTTTAAACGATTAAAGTATCCTTAATGGCGTTATTCCATATACTTTTTTCATGAGCCTATATTATAACACGTTAAAGGCTAAGATAGCAATATTGGTAAAATACGGTAAAAAACATTGAGAGACCGGCTTGTGCTCAAAGAGTAAAAACAGCTTGTAAACGTATGTTCGCAATGATATAATCTCAATATTGATAAATCGGATGTTGCGGAAACGAATAATATATTTTAAGGGATCAGATCGTTATGACGGATTTCAAAATTGTATCGGATTATAAAATGATGGGAGACCAGCAGCAGGCTGTGGAAAAACTTGCCGCAGGAGTACTCAATGGGAAAAAGTATCAGACTCTCATGGGGGTTACCGGCAGCGGCAAGACTTTTACGATGGCAAATATCATTGAAAAGGTTCAGAAGCCGACGCTTATAATATCTCACAATAAAACGCTGGCAGCACAGCTGCACGGTGAGTTTAAGGAATTCTTTCCGGACAATGCAGTGGAGTATTTTGTTTCTTATTATGACTACTATCAGCCTGAGGCATATGTGCCGTCGACGGATACTTATATAGAGAAGGATTCTGATATTAATGCAGAGATAGAAAAGCTCAGGCACTCGGCGACAGCCGCTCTTTCAGAGAGGGATGATGTGATCATAGTGGCCAGTGTTTCGTGCATATACGGGCTTGGTTCACCGATCGACTACGAGAATCAGGTCCTGTCTCTGCGGCCCGGCATGATAAAAGACCGTCAGGATATCCTCCGCCGGCTGGTCGATATTCAGTATTCAAGAAATGATATCGGTTTTGAGCGCAGTACTTTCAGAGTGAGAGGAGACGTAATAGATATTTATCCGGCAGGAAGTGAGAACGCTGTCAGGGTCGAACTTTTTGGTGATGAAATAGAGAGCATCAAGGAGATGAATCCTGTTACCGGTGAGATACTTGGGCTGAGGGATCATATATCTGTTTTTCCTGCCTCGCATTATGTGACCAGTCCTGAAAAAATGGAAAGAGCCTTTGCGACGATCGAAGAAGAACTTGAAGAAAGGATCACATGGTTTAAGGACCGCGGCAAGCTGCTGGAGGCACAGAGGATAGAACAGCGTACCAGATATGATCTGGAGATGCTGAGAGAAATCGGTATGTGCAAAGGCATCGAAAACTATTCACGTCATATCAATAATCTCCCGCCGGGAACAAGGCCATATACTCTGATCGACTATTTTCCGGATGATTTTCTGATGATAATAGATGAATCTCATGCAATGCTTCCTCAGCTGCGTGCGATGTACGCGGGGGACAGATCGCGGAAGAGCAGTCTCGTGGAATACGGGTTCAGACTGCCGTCAGCGCTGGACAACAGACCTCTGCAATTTGATGAATTCAGCAAGCTGGTGAATCAGGTGGTTTATGTCAGTGCGACACCTGCTCAGTATGAAAAAGAAATGTCGGATGGTATCACTGCAGAACAGATCATCAGGCCTACCGGTCTGCTGGATCCGCCGATCGAGGTAGTGCCGACGGAAGGTCAGATAGATCATCTGATCGGAGAGATAAACAAGGTGACTGATGAGGGGAACCGTGTCCTGGTCACGACTCTTACAAAAAAGATGGCAGAGGATCTGACGGATTATCTGAACGGAGCAGGGATAAGAGTCAGGTATCTGCATTCCGATATTGATACGCTGGAACGAATGGAGATCATTCGCGATCTGCGTATGGATAAGTTTGATGTTCTGGTCGGGATCAACCTGCTGAGAGAGGGTCTGGATATTCCGGAAGTCGCACTGGTCGCAATACTGGATGCCGACAAAGAAGGCTTTTTGAGAAATGAGACTTCGATGATGCAGACAGTAGGCAGAGCTGCGCGAAATGCGGATGGCAGGGTCATTATGTATGCTGACCGTATCAGCCCGGCGATGAAGGCAACGATGGATGAAACAGAGCGCCGACGCAGGATCCAGGATGATTATAACAAAGAACACGGTATAACTCCGCAAACGATCAAAAAATCAGTTAGAGATGTCATTGAGGCCACCAGGGCTGCTGAAGAAACGGCGGAATACGAGGGAAAGAGTCCTTTGGAAATGACGAAAAAAGAGCTGGCGGATCATGTCGCGGAGCTGGAAAAGGAGATGCGTCAGGCTGCTGCCGACCTGCAGTTCGAACGTGCGGCAATGCTGCGTGACAAGGTGTTCGAATACAGAGCAAATTTATAGATCAGTATGAACGCTGAATAAGAAAGGCTATCATATAAGGTAAATGCAAAATGATAAAAGACATAGTAATAAAGAATGCGGCAGAGAATAATCTGAAGAATATCAATGTGACTATACCGAGAGACAAGATGGTAGTTCTGACAGGACTTTCCGGCAGCGGAAAATCATCACTTGCCTTTGATACGATCTATGCGGAAGGCCAGCGCCGGTACATGGAGAGCCTTTCGTCTTATGCCAGACAGTTTCTGGGGCAGATGGAAAAACCGAATGTTGAAGACATCGAAGGTCTTTCGCCGGCAATATCAATAGATCAGAAAACTACCAGCAAAAATCCGCGGTCGACCGTAGGGACAGTAACGGAAATATATGACTATATGAGGCTGCTCTATGCACGCATCGGCATACCTCACTGCCCGGTCTGCGGACGGGAGATCACCAGTCAGAGTGTCGACCAGATAGTTGACAGCATCATGTCATTCGGTGAAGGGGCCAGAGTTACGGTGATGGCTCCTGTCATCAAGAACCGCAAGGGCACACATGAAAAAGTGATCGACAGGATCAGGAGAGAAGGATTCGTTCGTGCGCGAATAGACGGAGAGATCTATAACCTGAACGAAGATGAGATCAAACTTGAAAAGACATATAAGCATGTGATCGAGATAGTTGTAGACCGTATCATAGTGCGCGAAGGCGCAGAGTCCAGGCTGACAGAGGCGTGTGAACTGGCTATTGATCACGGCGATGGGCTGGTGATGGCTCAGATCAGTGTGAGAGCTGATGAACAGACAGGCAGAGAAGCGATGGAAACTGAGAAACTTTACAGCACAAAACTGTCCTGCCCTGATCATGATATTTCAATAGCTGAACTGGAACCGAGAATGTTCTCTTTTAATAATCCGTTCGGTGCATGTCCGGAGTGTAATGGTTTGGGATTCCTTCAAAAGATAGATCCGGATCTGATAATTGACAGAGATAAGAGCATCATTCACGGTGCGCTGGGAAAGATATTTGCCAGTATGGAATATAAAGGATTTTACAGACAGGAGGTCGAAGCGCTGGCTCGTGAACATGGTACCGATCTCGATCTGCCATACAGAGAACTCCCTAAAAAATTCATAAAGGAGCTGTTGTGGGGAACAGGAAACAGACATCTGAAATATGAATATGTCAGCCGTTACAACGGCAGGAGGACCAATTTCGATCATCCTTTTGAAGGGTTGCTTAACAACATGGAACGCAGGTACAGGGAGACTTCATCAGAATTTATGAAAGAGCGGATGGGGGCTTATATGCGCATAACACCATGCACGTCGTGCAGCGGGAAAAGGCTGAGACCGGAGATCCTCGGGGTCACTGTGGGAGGAAAAAACATTGCTGAGCTGTGCGATATGTCCGTCGTCCATGAAATCGAATTTCTGGAGAATCTTGAGCTGACAGAAAAAGAGCAGGTGATCGCAGGACAAATAATAAAAGAGATAAAGGCAAGGCTGTCATTTCTTGCAAACGTGGGTCTGGATTATCTGACCATGTCGCGTTCGGCCGGCACACTTTCCGGCGGTGAATCACAGAGGATCAGGCTGGCAACACAGATCGGTTCGGGTCTTGTGGGCGTTCTTTATATACTCGATGAACCCAGCATAGGTCTGCATCAAAAAGATAATGAAAAGCTGCTCATGGCACTTCGCAGACTGACAGATGTCGGAAACACGCTCCTTGTTGTTGAACATGATGAGGACACCATGTATGCTGCAGATCAAATCATCGATATTGGCCCGGGCGCAGGAGTGAACGGCGGTGAACTTGTGGCGCAGGGTTCTGTAGAAGATATTAAGAATTGCGCTGAGTCGCTGACGGGACAATATCTTTCAGGGAAATTGTCTATTGAGGTGCCTATGGTCAGGAGACCGGGAAATGGTAAAAAGATTTCGATAAAGGGTGCTGCAGAAAATAATCTCAAGGGAATAGATGTTGATATACCGCTGGGTAAATTTGTATGTGTGACCGGTGTTTCGGGTTCGGGAAAGAGCAGTCTGATCAATGAAATTCTTTATAAAGGACTGAGCGAAAAAATCAACAGATCCAAAGAAAAACCGGGGAAGCACAGCAAGATAGAGGGAGTAAAAAATATTGACAAGATAATAGACATCAATCAGCAGCCGATAGGCAGAACTCCAAGATCGAATCCTGCGACATATACGGGCGTGTTTACGCATATACGGGATCTGTTCGCAACACTGCCCGAAGCGAAGATGCGGGGCTATGGCAAAGGCAGATTCAGTTTTAATGTCAAAGGGGGCAGATGCGATGCCTGCAGCGGTGACGGGATCATCAAGATTGAGATGCATTTCCTGCCTGATGTATATGTGCCTTGTGAAGTTTGTCATGGCCGCAGATACAACCGCGAGACCCTTGAGGTGAAATATCATGGCAAGAGCATATTTGATGTGCTCGACATGAACGTTTCAGAAGCTCTCGAATTCTTTAAGAATCATCCGAAAATCGTCAGGCAGCTGGAGACCCTGGAAAGAGTAGGCCTGGGATACATCAAGCTGGGTCAGCCTTCAACGCAGCTTTCAGGTGGTGAGGCCCAGCGGATCAAACTGGCCAGTGAACTGTCAAAGCGCAGTACGGGAAAGACTATGTATGTCCTGGACGAGCCGACAACAGGACTTCATTTTGATGATGTGAACAAACTGCTGAGCGTGCTGGATGAACTGGCGGATGCAGGCAATACCGTTGTCGTTATCGAACATAATCTTGATGTCATAAAGAGGGCTGATCATATTATAGATCTCGGTCCGGACGGCGGCGATCGCGGAGGTATGATAGTTGCTGAAGGGACTCCGGAAGAAGTGGCGGAAATCAAAGGATCGTATACAGGCGAGTATTTGAAAAAGATTCTCTCAAAATAGAATCGGGCCGGTGACCGGCCTTTTTTCAGTTATTCCGGAATAAGATTCTATGAATAGACATACCGCTGTCAAAGTGTTAGAATAGATCAGTAACTATTGACGCAGTAATACTGGAGGAAAAAGATAAAAGAAAATGATTGAGAAATTAAATGCCACTATGCTGACCGACTTTTACGAGCTGGCAATGGCGAATGGTTATTTTGAATCAGGTATGAAAGATCATATCGCTTATTTTGATATGTTCTTCAGAAGAGTTCCGGATAATGGCGGTTATGCAATAATGGCAGGTCTCGAACAGGTGATCGAATATATCGAGAACCTGAAATTCACGGATGAGGATATTGAATATCTTCGCAGTAAGGGATGCTTTGATGAGAGATTTTTGGATTATCTGAGAAATTTCAAGT
>Ga0310695_10014479_pt1 | contig 10648 bp, 8 predicted proteins | sample RumenRJG_04DNA_FD_203882 | JGI IMG/M metagenome (GOLD analysis project Ga0310695, IMG submission 203882) | Bovine rumen microbial communities from Lethbridge, Alberta, Canada - RJG_04 (v2) (version 2) | ecosystem: Host-associated > Mammals > Digestive system > Stomach > Rumen | place: Canada... | reverse complement strand
TGGTCGCAGGACGACCTCTTCTGCTCCTACCTCGGCGACGCGGAAGGCGCCCGCGCCAACCTCGCGATCCGTGCGAAAAACGGCGCTAAATCCGAACGGTTCCCCATCTTCTGGGGTCCCAACTACGACTGGATTCCCGACCAAGACAACGGCGGAATTCTCAATTGCGCCGTTCAAAGCCTCGCGCTCCAAACGGACGGCGACCGAATCTTCGTCGCGCCCGCGCTCCCGAAGGCGTGGAACGTCGATTTCAAACTCTACGCCGCGAAGAACACGACCGTCCAAGGCGTGATCCGCGACGGCAAAATCGAGTCGCTGACCGTCGATCCCGCCGAACGCGCGAAAGACGTCGAAATCTGCCTCCCCGAAAGCGGGAAATAAACGTCTCCGACGAGTAACGACGCGCAGCTTTCCCGTTCCCCCGAGGTCGCGCTTCCCCAACGAAGCGCGACCTCGGCTCGCTTTGCCCTCGCAACGTTGCAAAACGCGGTTTGTTTTTCACCCCGCTTGCGGTCTACTTTTCTTGATAGGCACAGGCTTCAGGAGAGGCGCGGAAGGTTATAATATAAGCGCAGGCGAAGCAATTCCAGCCGAAAGGAAACGACAATGAACGAACTTGATAATACCTTCGTTGAAGTAGCGCAGATCATAGAGGAAGCTCGCGATAACGCCTATCGCAAGGTAAACGAAGAACTGATATTGACATATCAACGGATTGGGCGGTTTCTATGCGAAAAATCGAAGGAGATAAACTACGGCGATGGGTATATCAATTCCCTCTCCGAATACATACAGCGATATTTTCCCGGAATCAAAGGCTTCAACCGCCGCGGACTTTACCGCATGAAGCAGTTTTACGAAACTTATGCCGGAAATGAAAAAGTGTCAGCGCTGCTGACACAATTAAGCTGGACAAACCATCTGCTCATTATGTCGGGTTGCAAAAGCGATGAGGAACGGGAATTCTATATTCGCCTTGCCGTCAAGGAGCGGTACAGTTCCCGTCAGCTTGAACGTCAGATGGAAAGCGGCTATTACGAACGTTATATGCTCTCGAAGGATAAACTACTGCCAGAACCGCTGAAGACGCGGTATAATCCGTTTCTCGATTCCTATGTGGTAGAATTTCTCGATTTACCGGACTCCTTTCACGAGGACGACTTCCGTGAGGCTTTGGTAAAGGGAATGCGCAAATTCATCCTCGAACTGGGGAAGGATTTCACTTTTGTCGGAGAAGAGTATCCGATACAGGTCGGCGGCGAGGATTATCGGATCGACCTGCTGTTTTTCCATCGTAGCCTTCGTTGCCTTGTGGCGATGGAGTTGAAGGTGGGCAAGTTTAAACCGGAATACGTTTCAAAGATGGACTTCTATCTTGAAGGTCTGGATAGGCAGATAAAAAAATCGGACGAAAATCCAAGCGTGGGGTTGATACTGTGCGCGTCCCAAAATGACGAAGTCGTTGAATACGCCATGAGCCGAACGCTCTCGCCTATGCTGGTAGCGCAGTATCAATTACAACTGCCGGATAAGGATATCTTGCGTAGAAAATTACAGGAGTTGACGAGCTTACCGGAAATAGAAGAAAAACAAAAGTTAGTAAAAACCTCCAACCTATCGGCAGAATAAGCGTTACGAGTTCACAAATAAACTGGGGTGAGAGACTGGTAATCGTCTGAAGCGCTTAACTTGGCGAAAAACTCCCCGACGGAAGCAAGCTCTGTTGGCGCTATAACAAAAAGTGTCAGCGCTGCTGACACAATTGAGCGAACGCGTGAAGGACGGCGAAATCTGTCTCCCCAAAGTCGCGCTTTTCTTGACAGACGCGGGACTGGACGCCCGACGGTTGGAAACGTTTTGCGATACTCCATAGCAGTCAAAATTACTCTTGGAACCTTACTATAATTCGGCGCTTTTTTTGTTTTTGCCGAATTATAGGCGTCAATAACTCATCTCAAGCCTTTGCGTATATAGTCGAATCTCTGCGAATGATTGAGGGGTAAAAAATAACGAATCCCACAATTCGGATAAAAATGGCCGAAAAAGTATTGACGCCGAAAGAAGGACGCGTCATACTCTAGACTTAGACGGGCGTCGCGACGGCATTTGCCGACGTCTTCGCAACGCGTTCGTTTTTTCATAACCAATCGATTATTTGGGAGTTAACCATGAGAAAGAACTCTTTTTCCCGGAATTACGGGGGGGGGGGGGGGATTTACCCTCGTTGAACTCCTCGTCGTCATCGCCATTATCGGCATTCTGATCGGTCTTCTTCTTCCCGCTGTTCAGGCGGCGCGCGAAGCGGCGCGGCGCATGCAATGCGCAAACAATTTCAAACAGTTGGGACTCGCCCTCCTCAACTACGCCGGCGCGAACGCCGACACGTTCCCCGCCGGAAGTTGCTACTATCTCGGCTTCGATCAAAACAAAGGCGGGTACGGTTGCCCTCTCAACGGCGGCGTTATCTTTCTTCTTCCTTACATGGAACAGGTCGGAACGTACAACGAGTACGTCAAATGGGCGACCGATTCGTTGAAAGACCGATCGCTCACGAGGAACTACGGCGCGCCGTGGGACCTCGCGCAGGCTAACCGCGATTACTGGTACGGTCAGAAAATTTCGCCGCTGTGCTGTCCCTCTGACGCCATGGCGGGTTCCTTTGAATCTGCAGTCGGTTGCTCCGCGAGCAATATCTTCTACTGCGCCGGCGACGCGATGTGGACCTTTGCGCGACGTCCTGATCAGGAAGGAAACTCCAAGTCGCATATCGGACAGCGCGGATTCTGGCAGCGCGAGGTCTGGAAAAAGATGAGCGCCGTCATCGACGGAACGTCGAACACGATTTCGCTGAGCGAATGCGTCGTTCCGATCACGCGCGACACGGTCGTCGTCCGTCAGGGCGCGGTCGCGGCGTACCAGCCGCACGACGGCGAAGGACGCGCGCAACTCTGCCTCGACAACGGCTACGGAGCGGATCGCAAGACGGTGAAAAACCCGGCGACCGCCCTCTGGCGCGGACGCATGTGGTCGAACGGTCGCGCCGCCGACCAGTGGTTTACCTGCACGCTCCCGCCAAACTCCGTTTCCTGCGTCGCCGGCTCCTTTAACAGCAACGAATGGGGCAGTTTCGCGCCGACGAGCTACCATTCGGGCGGCGTCAACGTCGTCCGCGTCGACGGTTCCGTCTCGTTTATCTCGGACACGATCAACACGGGCAACCTTTCCGCCGCGCAGGTTACGTCGGGCGAAAGTCCTTACGGAGTCTGGGGCGCGATGGGTTCGATCAACGGCGGCGAAGCGTTAACCGGTCTATAATCGACCGACGCTCGGTTTCTTTTCGCCTCTAAGGAGCAACAACATGAAAAAACTACTCAAACGCCGCTCGACGCTCATCGCGACGGTCTTGGCGGTTGTCGCCGCGTCGTGTTTCGTCGGCTGCACGCGTAAGACGCCCGACGGCATGCCGAAACTCTACCCGTGTTCCATAACGCTCACGCAAGGAAACGCGCCCTTGGCGGACGCAACCGTCACGCTCGTGAACGACTCCCTTGAATGGGCGGTGAGCGGAACGACCGACGAAAAAGGCGTCGCCGTCATCTACACGCACGGAACCTACGCGGGCGCGCCGGAAGGCGACTACGTCGTCGTCGTCCAGAAGCAAATCGTTGAAAAACCGACCGTTCAGCAACAGTCTGCAAGCGACGACATAATCGGAGGCGTCGCGTACAACTGCGTCTCCGAAGAATTCGGCTCGAAGACCACGTCGCCTCTAAAACTTGAAGTTAAGGGCAAGACGACCGGTTCTTTCGACGTCGGCGAAGCGATACGCGAGGAAGTCAAACGAATTTAACCCGTGCGTAAGCCTGGAATACTTAACGACGAGGTTGCGTCTTCTCTTTTGAGAACGCCGCCTCGTCCCGCTCTCCTATTCCTCCATTTATCCCCCCCTCCCCCTCTTTTCGACAAAGCGTCTAAGAAAGGGCTTTCTGCGTGGAATCAATAGAAGGAAAAAAGAATCCGTATCGTAGACTCGATTCAAAATCTCAAATGAGGAGAAACAAGATGAATTTAAACTCTACGCGTCGAGAATTTCTCAAGACGTCGACGATGACAAGCGTCGGATTTATGGTCGCGGCGGGCGCGACGCCTAAGCCCGTCCGCGCCGACGCCCTTCAGGGAATTGCATTTGCAGGAATTGGAATCGGCGGCAAGGGCGATTCCGATATTACTCACGCGTCCTACTTCGGGCGCGTCGTCGCCATTTGCGACACGGACCGAGGCAGGCTCGAAGGCAAAGCGCGGCAGTTCCAAGGCTGCAAGACGTATACGGACTATCGCGAACTCTTCGACGAGATGGGCGACAAGTTCGACGCCTGCACCGTCTCGACGCCGGACCATATGCACACGATCATCTCCGCGACGGCGATCAAAATGGGCAAACACGTCTACACGCAGAAACCTCTGACGCGCACGATCGGCGAAGCGCGGTATCTCGGGGCGCTCGCGAAAAAATACGGGGTCTGCACGCAGATGGGCAACCAAGGATCGTCGAGCAACCCGATGCGGCGCGTCGTCGCGCAAGTGAAAAACGGCGTGATTGGCGATCTGCTCAAAGTTTACGTCTGGACGGATCGTCCGATCTGGGCGCAGGGTCCGAATCGCGACATGACGATGCAGAAGTTTATCGATACGACCCAAGAGGAGGAATCCGACCCGGAAGTCGCCAAAGAACTCATTGAAGAAAAGCGCAAACAAGTCGCGGCGGCGCGCGAAACGATCGACTGGGACGCATGGATTGGCGTCGCCCCGAAACGCGAATTCTGGCCGGCAATCTATCATTCGTTCCAATGGCGCGGATGGTGGGATTTCGGAACGGGATCGCTCGGCGACATGGCGTGTCATACGGCGAATATGCCGTACGCCGCGTGCGATCTTAAAAATCCGATCGAAGTCGTCGCCGAGTCTTCGGGGCACGATTTCAACTCGTTCCCCGCCGCGACCAAAATCTGGTTCCAGTTCCCCGCGACGGAAACGCGCGACGCGATCGAACTCGTATGGCTCGACGCAAAAGTTCGCCCCGACGACAAACTCTTCGAAGATCACAACATCAAGTCGCCGACGTCTTCCGGAGCGATGATCGTCGGCTCCAAGGGAATCGTCTACAGTTCGGACGACTACGCGGAGAATTATCAGATTCTCGCAAAGGGCGGCGAGCCGATCAAAGAGCTTGAGGGCGTCGAATGGCGTAAAGCGCCAGACGGCGAACACTCCGGAAGTCTCGACGAACGCAATAAACTCGAGTGGGTAACGGCGATTCGAGAAAACAAACCGGAACTCTGCTGGTCGAACTTCCCGAACCACGCGGGACCGCTGACCGAAACGGTTCTCCTCGGCAATCTCGCCGTCTGGGCGGCGCCAAAGGCGGGCGAGCGCGGCGAAACGATCAAGTGGGACGCGAAGAATCTCAAGATCGTCAACCTCGACGAACTCAAAACGCCCGGCGTCGCCAATCTCGTCTTCCCCGAGTATCAGAACGACTACGAAAAAATCGACTGGAACGCCCTTGAGGACGTCAAATAACGACGCGCAAGCGGCGCGAACCGTCTTTGCTCTGCAACGCCTGAGGCGACGCGGAAGTCCCCGCGTCGCCTCTCTTTTTTCCTTGAACGATCCGCGTTAGCGCGCGGTCGAAAACGCGCCGCTCAAAAGGACGTTAATATTCCGCGTAGTTATTGAAAACAACGTAAAAATAAACGTAAGAATAGGGGAGGTCGAACGCGAAACGTAAAGCGTCGATCGCAAGATCCCATGTTTCTAGCAGTGAAAACGACGACGCGTGGACAAAGGATAACAGCATCGTCGCCCCCTCAAATAAACGCTATGAAGAACGTCGCAATTAAGAAGGGAGGCAGAAGAATCCTCAACGGTTTCGTAGAGACGAAACTCTTCGGGATTGAGAGAAATCCGTCCGTCTCAGGGGCGACGGACGGCTCTTTTTCGTCGGACAATTCAGTTTTCTCGCGATTCATATCGTCGCTAAGGAAAGACTTCGAGGTTCGAGAATCTTCGCGCAAATCCTCGGCGACTTGAATTTTGTCGAGGACGTAATCCGTAGAAAGCGAACCTCTAACGGTAGCGACGACGCCGTTTTCAAGGAGGAGAAGAAGCCGTTTGCCGCAAAATATCGGGAAGAGGGGCGACAAACGCGTTTTCTTCGTCGCCGCAAGAATCGTTTGACCGCAGTATTGAATTCTCAAATCGCCCAGATACCGAAAGGGCGTTTCCAATCCAACGTCAAAGGGTTCGTCGGGAAGCTTCTCGCGAACCTCGTGATCCGAGCGCGGGCTTCTTTGATAAACAGAAAGAAATTTAAGGATCGTAGAATACGACGTTTGCAGTTGTTTCCGAAGTTTGCGTCCCTTTTTAACGCCGCAAACAACCTTAATGATAAACGCCAGAAAAAGGATCGATAGAAGAACGCCGTCGACAATGAACGGGAATGCGTAATCGTCAAAAAGCCGTTCTTGATTCGCGAGATTGAAATCTTCGTCGTTTTGCGCTAACCATGCCGAAAACTGTCGCGACCCGTCGACGGAAAGAGCCTTGGCGCCATTATCGTCTTCAAACGTATCGGAAAAAACTTTCTCTTTCGGCAGGTAGTATATCTTCGCCGGAGGATAGGGAAAGAACCGCCGCTTCGGTCGTTTCGACGCGACGGCCCAGTCGGTTAGAATGTTTGGGAAGGGCGTCGATTTCGTAACGAGAAAATACTCGTTGACATAACGCCGATATTCTTTTTCAGAAAGCAGGTCCTTATAGACTTCTTGCAACGACTCCGCAGATTTCCCGCCGTGCCTCTCCTCGTACCAACAGACGTGACTCCCTATGTCGACGAGATCGCCGCTATGAACGTTGCTGAAGGAGTCCGACGCGAGCGTTAAAAACAATCCAAGCGGTTCCCACGCAAGAAACAAAACCGATACGACCAAAGAACGAGCGAACCATCGAAAAAAAAGACGGCGAACGTAAGACAGTCTCGCCATAGACGATCTCCCTATATCGGCGGCGTTTCAAAGACGTTTTTAAACCCTCGCTCCAAGTAGTCTTATACCCCATTATAACATTCAGAAAACTAGACGTCAATAATAATAATTTGCCGAAAGGCAATAAATCCGTATTGTTTTTCAATAGTTTTACAATGTGTAACGTTTTCGTTTAAGGACCGACCGTCGAACGGACGCAACCTCAAATTTCAAAACAAAACGCCTCAAATCTTCAAAACGAAACGCCTCAATTTTTCCAAACAAATTGTATCAATTTTTCAAAACGATTATTGTTTCATACTCGCGCAAACATATAATAGGCGCAGTTTGAGACGTTTTCTTTAAGGAGGCGTATTATGGCGGAATATTGGCCAAGAATTGTAGACGACGAGCTTGCTTTAAGATTGCAAGCGTTCAGCGCGACGTTAATCGTCGGTCCTAAATGGTGCGGAAAAACGACGACGGGAGAACAACGCGCCAAAAGCGTCTTGCGAATGCAGGATCCGGACCGACGCGAAGGGTATCTGACGACGGCGAGAGTCAAACCGTCCTTGCTCTTGCGCGGCGACAATCCCCGGCTAATCGACGAGTGGCAGGACGCCCCCGCCCTTTGGGACGCCGTCCGCGTCGAAGCGGATCGCCGTCAGGAAGAAGGACTCTTTATTCTCACCGGCTCGACTTCGGTCGACGACAAGAAAATCGCGCATTCCGGCGTCGGACGCATTTCCCGGATGAAAATGCGTCCGATGAGTCTTTTCGAATCGAGAGAATCCAACGGGCGAGTTTCTCTAAAAAAGCTCTTCGACGACCCGACGCTCGATATCGACGGAGTCGTCTCGGAACTAACCGTCGACAATCTGATCTTCGCGGCGTGCCGAGGGGGCTGGCCTGCCGCGCTGCGTCGAAAGAGCGACGCCGCCAAACTCATGATCGCGCGCGACTACCTTGAAGCGGTCTGCGAGTCGGACGTCTCGACCGTCGACGGAACGCGTCGAAATCCCGCGTGGGCGAGGGCGCTTCTACGTTCTTACGCCCGAAACGTCTCGACGCTCGTCAATAAGACGAATATTTTCAAAGACGTTTCCGCGAACGCAAACGGCATGTCGAGAACGACTATGGACGACTATCTTAACGCGTTCGAACGGCTCTTCGTCGTCGAAGACGTCAACGCGTGGAGTCCGGCGATCCGCTCCGCGACGACGATTCGGTCGGGCAAAAAACGCGGGGTTGTCGACCCGTCGATCGCGACGGCGGCGATGAGGTTGACGCCCGAGTATTTGCAGACCGATTTGAAAACCTTCGGCTTTATCTTTGAAACGCTCTGCATTCGCGATTTGAGGGTCTATTCCCAAGCGCTCGGCGGAAAAATCTCCTATTACCGCGACCGTTACGGTCTCGAAGCCGACGCGGTTTTACATCTCGACGACGGACGATTTGCACTGATTGAATTCAAACTAGGAAGTCGAGAAATTGAAGAAGGCGCAAATCATCTCTTGCAGATCAAGGAGTTAATCAGAAAGCATAACGAACAAGAAGCTCAGACGCCCCTGCGCGAACCCGATCTGCTCATGGTCGTGACCGGCGGCGAAATCGGCTATACCCGCGAAGACGGGGTAAAGGTCGTTCCTATCGGAACGTTAAGAGATTGATTTGCAGCGCGAAGCGACCGTGTAATGCAAAAAGCTCCCCGGCAAAAGACGAGGAGCTTTTTTCAAAGTCGAAAGATTTCGACGTCGCGGGCGGCGTCAGAAGACTTCGTTGGCGATCAGGTGTTCAAAAGACTGTTTCTTACGGATAAGTCGCGGAACGCCGTTTTCGACCAGAACTTCGGGCGCGAGGAATTTCGAGTTGTAGTTCGACGCCATCGCCGCGCCGTACGCGCCCGCGACTTCGATCACGAGGTAGTCGCCGACCCGCGCCGCAGGGAGCGTTCGCGTTTCGACCAAGCCCCCTTCCTTCTGCGTAAAGACGTCCCCCGACTCGCAGAGCGGCCCGCCGACGACGACGTCGCGGTCGCCTTCGGGAATCGGCGTCGTCAGCGCGGGATTGTACGCGACGGAAATCGGGTGATAGCTTCCGTACGCCATCGGGCGAACGAGGTGCGTGAAGCCCGCGTCCACGAGGTAGAATGCGTTTTCCCCCTGCGACTTAATCGCCCGAATCTGCGCGACGAGGAATCCGCTCTCCGCGACGATATAACGCCCCGGCTCGATCTCGAGCGTAATCTCATGACCAAGCTCTTTCTCGAGCGCCGCCTTCGTTTCATGCCAGAGGCGCGCGAATTCTTCAAGGTCGATGAACTCTTCGCCCGACTGATAAGGAACCGGCAGCCCGCCGCCGCAGCTGATCGTCTTGACGCTCGCGCCGACCTCTTTCGCCGCCGCCGTCATCGCGTCGCAAACCTGTTTGAGATGCTCAAAGTCCGTTCCCGAACCGATATGCATATGGACGCCCGAAATCGTCATTCCGTACTTGCCCGCGCGCGCGACGCACTCCGCGATCTGCGTGTGCCAGATTCCATGCTTCGCCAGGTCGCCCCCCGTGTTCGTCTTGCGGCTATGACCGTGTCCGAAACCGGGGTTGACCCGAATCGTCAACTCGAACCCCGCCGCGTCGGCGCCGAGCCGCTCGCCAAGCTGCTCGATCATGTCGGGCGACCCGACGTTCACGACGCAGCCCCGCGCTTCTCCCGTTACGAGCGCGAGCGCGTCGGCGTCGAAAATATCCGACGTATACGCGATCTCTTCCGGCTTATACCCCGCCGCGAGCGCGCGTTGGATCTCGCCCGCGCTCACCGCGTCGACGAGCGCGCCCTGCTCTTTCACGAGCTTGATAATAGAAACGTTAGAGCACGCCTTCTGCGCGAAACGAACGACGCCGAAAGGGCGCAGCTGCGCGCAGCGCTTGACAATCGTCGCCGCGTCGTAAACGTAGACCGGCGTTCCGCCAAATTCCGTCGCAAGCCGCGCGACGGAAACGCCCGCGATTTCCGAACGGAGCGTCTTATAATTCGAAACTTCCAACATCTGTAATCCCCTCAAATCGATTAGATTCTCGCTAAACAGAGAAAACCGCGAGACGCGACGAAATTCCCCTTCAGCGGTCGCGTCCCACGACAAACCGCGCGACGACGCCGAGCGATTCAAACGCTTCCGGCGACGACGGACGACCAAGCTCTTTTGCGCGACGCTCCAGCGTCGCCAGCGTCGTCAGCGCCTCGTCGATCAGCCGGTTCGCGTCCGCAAACGCCGCGTCCACCGCGCCCGAATCGCGCAGAATCGCCGCGATTTCCGCCCGTTCCTCAGGGCGAACCCCGCGCTCGACCCGATCGCGGAACCGCCGCGCGTCAGACTCCGAAGCGCTTTCAAGATACCGAATCACCGGAAGCGTCGCCTTCTTATTCGCAAGGTCGGATCCAAGCGTCTTGCCCGTCTTTTCCTCGTCCCCGACGAGATCGAGCACGTCGTCGACGATCTGGAACGCGACCCCGATCGAGCGACCGAACGTCGCGAAGAGTTCAAGCTCGGCGTCGCGCGCGCCCGAAAGATAGCCGCCTAAAAACGTCGAACATTCGATCAGCGACGCCGTCTTGCCCAGAACGATTC
>Ga0310695_10014478_pt1 | contig 10648 bp, 8 predicted proteins | sample RumenRJG_04DNA_FD_203882 | JGI IMG/M metagenome (GOLD analysis project Ga0310695, IMG submission 203882) | Bovine rumen microbial communities from Lethbridge, Alberta, Canada - RJG_04 (v2) (version 2) | ecosystem: Host-associated > Mammals > Digestive system > Stomach > Rumen | place: Canada... | reverse complement strand
ATAGTGCAAGACTTAGTCCGGGGCATAGTCTTTCGACGCGCATGCTGCGGGATTCTGAATATGAGAGGGGATGATCATGTGCTTTCCGAAGCGGTGTATGAAAGTATAGGAATAATGCCCATGCCGGTCAATTTTCGCCATGCGGAGGTCTTCCGGCGGGGAAGGCCCCGGCACGGAAAGCCGGGGAAACTGTCCACTTATGATGCTTTTTACATAAAGCATCCCCCCATGGACACGGTCCGCCGGGCCAAGCTCTTCTCATCATTTGACGCGCTGAAAGGTTTCGGGGACTGCATTGCCTCGAAGGAGGTGCTGTACGAGGAAAGGCATGAATTGACAGAGGAGGAAAAAGGGGAGCTGGACCGCCGCCTCTCGATCCTCCGGAGCCTGACCGCTTCCGGCCGCCTGGCAAGGCAGAACAAAGTGGCAGTGAAGATTACCCGTTTTGTGCCCTGTACAGATCCGGAATCGGACTCCTGCGGAACGGGGCGCGGACAGTACGAGACTGTTTCGGGAATCGTGCGCAGGGTGGACGTATACAGAAGGACGATAGTCGTGGGAGAGGAGAAGATCAGCCTTGACGCGGTGACAGAGATAACGGGAAACCCGATTCTGGAGCAGGACTCCGGCATGTGCTGACGTCCTGACGCACGGCATGGCCTGAAAGAGTAAACCGGGATGACGCACGGCATGGCCTGAAAGAGTAAACAGAGATGACGCACGGGGACAATCTCCGTGTCCTTACCAGGAATATTTATATATGAATAATGAAAATATTGCACTGAAGACCCGGGGGATGCTGATCATGCTGTCCGCGTCCGTCTGTTTTTCAATCGGAGGTCTTCTGATCAAGATGATTCCCTGGAATCCGTTCGCAATCAATGGATCCAGGAACCTGATCGCCGCCTGTGTGATCGGCCTGTATATTTACTTTACAGGTCATCGGATAAAGGTCAATTATACGGTATTGATGGGCGCCGTATGTATGGCCGGGGTCACGACACTTTTTACGGTCGCGAACAAGCTGACTACTGCCGGCAACGCGATCGTCCTTCAGTATACCGAGCCGGTCTGGGTCATCCTGCTGATGTTTGTCTTTTTCAGGAAAAAGCCCTCCGGGCTTGAGATTATCACGATTATATCAGTGCTGATCGGAATACTCTGCTTCTTTTTTGACAGCCTTTCGACAGGAAAGGTGATGGGAGACTTCATCGCGGTCTTATCCGGACTGTTCTACGCGGGAATGTTCATGCTCAATCAGTTCAAAGAGGGCGATGCCCTGTCTTCCATGGTGATCGGGCAGCTTCTGTGCGGTATTTTTCTGACGCCTATGGTCCTGTGGGAAACAGTTTTTTCCCCGCCTGTCCTGGCGGCGGTTTTCGCTCTGGGCACTGTCCAGGTCGGTCTGGCCTATATTCTGTTTTCCATAGGTACGAAACTGACAGATCCGGTCACGGCGTCGATTATCAATGCCGCGGAGCCCATTCTGAATCCCATTCTGGTCGCGGTGTTTTACGGCGAGGTGCTGGGCCGGCTGTCCCTGGCAGGGGCCGCGATCGTAATCGGCAGCATCCTTTTCTACAACATTCGTCAGTCCGGCCTATGGAAAAGTCAGACCGGATTTCAGAAGTTCAGCCGGGAGGAAAGAATCGCTTTTTATGAGCATATCTTTGACCAGCTGAGTGCGGCAGATCCGGAGACAGACCTTTCCGATGAAATGAAGAGACAATACAGGCTTCTGGAGGAGTATTACACATCCGGGGAATGGCGCGGGGATTACGAGGCGGATGAAGCGGGACTGCTTCCGCCGGATTTAAAACGAGGGGTGCTCTCACAGGACGGTGTATATAATCTGCTGGAACACTTTAAAGAAGGAAGATAAGGGCTCACCGGAGTATCCCGGGTGCCCTGCCGTAATCCTGCGTGAAGAAGGAATTCATGTCAATCCTGCGTAAAGGGGGAATTCATGTCAATCCTGCGTGAAGAGGGAATTTATTGACTCATCGGGGTACATGTGTTACTATGACCGGGTTATTTGCGGGATGCATAATAGGATGAAAATAGCAATGGATTCTAACCAGGGAGCTATGGAAAATCGATTATGCAGAATCGCGAAATTTACCGCTTTATTTTCAGGAGGACGAAATGGGAACTAATAATAAGATTGATGTTGCTGCATTACCTGCAGGACTGACAAAGCAGGATTTTATGGCTATTCCGGAGATTAAGAAAGAAACATCCTGGTTTACCTATGCGGGTATCGTGCAGATTGTGACAGGAGTCCTGAATTTTGCCACAGTAGGTCAGCTGGCGCAGATGGAGGCACAGGGCTATGCGGTCGATTCCACAGTTATTGGAATAACCGCCGCAATATCTGTTATATTTATTGTTTTGGGAATTCTGCTGCTCGTAAAGAGAACAACGACAATTGCATATATAGTTGGTGCTGTGGGAATTCTGTTTGCAATTCTGGCAGTTGCTACCGGTGGTTCTGTCGGTTTTGGTATCGTTGCTACAATACTGGCATTTGTCGGTGCCTGGAAAGTTGACAAGAGCTGGAAGGATTATCAGTCCAGTCATCCGGGTTTCTGAAGTTGATTTAGATTATCATCCAGAGCCTCAGCATCTGTTTTTATACCATTATCTGCAAGTGCTCTGAGAGCACTGAACCGAAAAACTGTCCGGATTCAATGAGGCGGCTTCGGTCAAAAAAACACAGACGATACCGTAAACTGTTTCCGCAGTTTGTTTCTGCGAAGACATGAGAATAAGATCCAAAGTAATGAAACAGCTGAAAAGCAGTAGAAAGGCAGGCTTTTCAGCTGCTTTTTATTCTTCATCGCGCAATACCTGTGACTTCATAACAATCGTGGGATACGCGCGCAAAAGGGGAATTCGCATTTCAAAGCCTTTCGTATATGTACTTTGAAATTGGCGTTTTTTCGTTAACATCAGGGGAAGTTTGTGCTCCGGCACAAACTTCGGGAGTGAAAGAAATGCTATCGAGCATTTTTTTCACTCTTTACACTTCTGATAAATCTGATAGAATAGGACGGTAATGAAAACCATTTAAATCACATCACCGTTGTGATAAGGAGAGTATTGAAAAATGGAAAAATTCTTTAAGATCCAAGAACATGGTTCAACCGTTGAACGGGAGTTGACCGCTGGATTGACGACATTTATGACTATGGCGTATATCCTTGCGGTTAATCCCGGTATTCTGAGTGCTTCAGGAATGGACGCGGGCGCTATCTTTACAGCCACTGCACTTGCATCGGCATTTGCTTCTTTCCTGATGGGATTCCTTGCTAACCTTCCTTTCGTGCTTTCGGCAGGAATGGGCCTCAACGCGTATTTCGCTTATACTGTTGTTCAGGGTATGGGATACTCATGGCAGATGGCCCTGACAGCTGTATTTGTAGAAGGTCTCATTTTCATTATCCTTTCACTCACCAATGTACGTGAGGCTATCTTTAATGCTATTCCCGAATCGCTCAAGATTGCGGTGTCCGTAGGTATCGGCCTTTTCATCACATTTATCGGCCTTCAGAATGCCCATATCGTAGTCGGAAGCTCTACACTGGTCTCGCTCTTTTCCTTTAAAGGATCTCTTGCCGCCGGTACTTTCCGCAGCGAGGGCGTCACTGTTCTGCTTGCCCTGGCAGGTATCATGATCACAGCATTTTTGATGCTGCACAATGTCAAGGGAAATATTCTTCTTGGAATTGTCATCACCTGGGTTCTGGGCATCATCTGCCAGCTCACAGGTATCTATATTCCCAATCCCGAGGCTGGATTCTACAGTGTAATCCCTTCAGGAATCGTTTCTATGCCTGCGTCACTGGCGCCCACACTTTTCAAGATCGATCCTTCAAGCATTTTTTCGATAGACTTCGTAGTCGTCATGCTTGCCTTCCTGTTTGTCGATATGTTTGATACACTGGGAACTCTGATCGGCTGTGCAGCCAAGGCTGAACTTCTTGATGAGAAGGGCCGTCTCCCCGGCATCCGCGGAGCTCTTCTTTCTGATGCGGTCGGCACAATGGTCGGAGCTCTGATGGGAACCTCCACGATCACCACTTTCGTTGAGTCTGCATCCGGTATCGCAGAAGGCGGACGCACAGGACTTACTGCGATTGCGGCAGGTTTTCTCTTCCTGGTTTCGCTCTTCTTCTCACCCCTGTTCCTCACGATTCCTTCCTTTGCCACTGCGCCTGCACTGGTTATGGTTGGTTATCTGATGATGCAGTCGGTAGGAAAAATCAGATGGAACAGCCTGCTTGAGTCCATCCCGGCCTTTATCTGCATGGCATCCATGGGATTCATGTACTCCATCTCTGAGGGCATCTGCTTCGGAATTATTTCTTACACACTCCTTCACGTCGTCGGCGGAAAGGGCAAAGAAGTGACTCCTCTTATGTATGTCCTGACAGTTGTCTTCATCTTGAAGTACTTTGTTATCTAAATCTGAATCCGGATTAAATATTACCGGACCTGAATCTGGTACTGCGTCCGGATCTAAATCTGCCGGATCTGAACCTGGTACTGCGTCCGGATCCAAATCTACCGGATCTGAACCTGGTACTGCGTCCGGATCCAAATCTGCCGGACCTGAAATAATGACGGTGCACGGTTGAAAATCTGTTGGACCTGAAATAATGACTGCGGGAGGATATTCTCTGCAGTGTCGTAACTCCCGGGCGGCTCTTTGAGCCGCCCGTTTGCTTCAGATGGGGCGGTGCGCCGCCTTAGTCTTTTTTCGGAAATCAGAATTCAACGGGACAGAATCCTGCTGCTCCGATCTGCTGCAGCCAACGATAAAGCTGACGAAAGAGTAATATAGACCTATGAAACTGGAGAAAACGATCTGCCCCTATTGCGGTGCGGGACTGAAGATAGAATACGGACAGAGAACGGTTGAGTGTCAGTATTGCAAAAGCGTGGTATTGATTCAGGATGACGGCGATAATATTGTTGAGGACAATATTGAGCATGAACCGTATCCTCCCGACACAGAAAGAAATCGTAAAGGGACTGATTCTGCGCCGGGACGAAGATTTAACCGTCTGTTTCCGCCCCCCGGATTCCGCACAAAGAATCCTTTGCACATGATAATAGCTATAATGGGATATCTCCTGATCATAGTTTCTGCCCGGGAAATGGATACTATTCTGGATACTGTGTTCTTTATAGTGATCTCTCTTTCCGCGGTTGATATTTTCACCAACTGGACGGGATTTTTCTCCGGACTTCCGGGAGTGAAAAGCCGAAACACACTGATCCGGATTTTGATGAAACTGGTTTGGAGCCTGGTCGTTTCTATTGCATGGGCTTTGGTTCTGGTCTCCATAGAGATGATTTTTGGCATGTAAGGGTTTTGTGGCAAAACCGGAGAGAATCCGGGAAAGACGATGCCTGTGCACCAAAGTGCTCCGGTAGGCTTTGCAAGACTGATAAAGGAAGTGGAAAATGGAAAAGATTCAGTTAAATAATGAACTGACACTGACATATCCGGAAGGATTTCATGTGATGGGGAAAGAGGAACTCGAAAAACACCAGTATTTCGGTGAGGCTCCCGCCTGGAGCATTTCGGATCCCGGGAGACATGTGATGATCTCTATAGCCTGGAAGAAAACCAATGGATTCGTGGCTAAGCTTCTGAACACAAAAGATATCGTCAAAAAAATGGAAGCGGGGATCAGGAACCCCATGCAGCAGTATGGATATCACCTTGAGGAATTCCTCTCCCTTGAGGCGGGCGGTAAAAATGCCGACGGATATCGCTACTCCTATACGGTACAGGAGACAGGCATGTCCGGAGAGTCTCTCTGCATCAAAAACAAAAATACCTTTTATTACATCCACTGCTATTACCGCACTGAACTGAAAGAGGAGAGCATAGAGCTCTTTGAGAAAATGATCAGAGAGATAGTCTGGGGCTGATATTGTGCAAGACAGGAACTGAGGCCGTCCAAAATATGCTGAAATCTCATTGAATAGGGTAGAGGCGGCCGCGCCGCCCCCTACCCCGACCGGCCCGCGTCCGCCGCAGGGCGGAAAATACATTACGCGGGCCGTGTAATAAGAAAAACCTCAGATGACCTGACTGGCAGGTCTTCTGAGGTTTTTGGATTTTAAAGGAAAAACATTGATATGCCAGTCTTGTATCCGCGAGGCCGGTCCCCGGCGATAAGTGGAGCTTGTATCCGCGAGGCTTGTCCTTTGTTCCCGGCGGTACGATGGTCTGATGGTCTTGAACTCAGACCAGATAACCGGACATGGTGGACTCGGCCAGCAGGCGGCTGTCTTCGTCGTGCCCGACCTCTGCGATGCTGGACAGGTGGTTGGCGATTCGGTTGATGGAATTGATGGCCTCGATAAAAGTCAGACCCTGTTCAAATGTACATTCGCCTTCGTGGACACGTTTCATGTGTCCGGCTTCCGCGATGTTTGCGTCACGCACGATGTCGGTCTCCTTGCTGCGGATATCCCGGTACATATCCTCTGTCAGGGTACGGTCCAGGAAATGGGGCATGACTTCATCCAGAAGACGGGAGCACTCGTCGGCGATGTGTATCAATTCATTAATGGCCTGTTCCGAATAGCTGATTTTAGCATCGACATTCTTCTCATTCTGCACCCAGATCTTCACGCAATGGTCACCGATCTGTTCCAGATCGTTGATGGCCTGGAAGCAGGAACCCATATAGTGGGCGACGTTATAGGGAAGACGACGGTTGTTAGCCTGCATCAGGTAGCTGGAGATCTCTCCTGTCAGGTAATCGAGCACTTCTTCGTTGTCACGGATTTTGCCGTCGGAACTCAGATCTCCGTTAGCCAGTCCATCGATAGCAAGCTGGAAACTGGTGCGGATCAGGTCGACCATGCGGCCGATCTCTTTGCTGACCTGGAGCACGGTGACGTTGGGGTTACCGACCAGGTTCTTATCGATATATTCCAGACGGAAGGCGGACTCGTGAGCCTGTTTGGGAATAAATTTATAAGTCAGCTTAACCACCTGGTTTGTCAGGGGCAGAAGGACCAGGGCAGTGACCAGCTTGAAAAGGATATGGAAGGCGGAAACCTGAAAGGCGGGAGCGGCAATCGCACCTTCAAGGACCCTGGTCAGAGGTGTGATCATGACAACAGGAATGAAGATGACTGCGCCGACCAGGTTGTAAATCAGATAGATGAATGCCGCGCGCTTGGCATTGTTCTTGGCGTTCAGAGCAGACAGAAGGGGAGGCGTCGAAGAGCCTACGTTGATGCCGCATACCAGGAAGGCCGCGAATTGCAGAGGCATCAGTCCCTGCATGGCCAGAGCCTGCAGGATACCGACAGAAGCGGAGGATGACTGGAGGATCGCGCAGAGCAGGACACCGACCAAAAAGCCCAGAATAGGATTCGTGGCGTTCATGATAAATTTCTGGAAAACGGGAGAATCCTTGAGAGGGGACATCGAAGAGGACATGGTCTTCAGACCCTGGAACAGCAGTCCGAAACCAAGAATAACCTGGCCGATGTATTTGGTCCTTTTGCGCTTGGCATAGAGCAGCAGCAGTGCTCCGATGGCGATACAGATCGGAGCCAGCGCGGAAACATCCAGAGCGATCAGGATCGAAGTGATAGTGGTACCGATGTTGGCACCCATGATGACTCCTGTCGCCTGGGCAAGATCCATGATGCCCGCGTTGATGAAGCCCATGACCATGACCGTAGTCGCTGATGAGGATTGGATGACGACGGTGACGACCGTACCGATCAGAAATCCCATGATCGGCTTACGGGTCAGCTTCTCCAGCAGATCCTTCATCTTGGAACCCGCTGCCAGGTTCAGACCTTCTCCCATGTAATGCATGCCGAAAAGGAATGCGCCCAGACCGCCTAATAGCGATATAATACTTCCGATTCCCATAGTGATACTCCCTTTACAGTAATTAGAGATGTTTTCGTGACAATGATTTGTGTGTATAAATACATGGGGGAATCCGGAAACAATGTCCCGGAGTGAACCCGCAGATGTTCGTAAATTCCTGCTATTTTATACCACACATATCTAATGATAACGCAAATGATGCCGTGTGTAAGCAAGAAACTGCAAATTGAAAGTTAAGTTTATGTTAATTCACATCATATCGTTCATCGATAGCCCCTAAAGAGAAAATCAGGCGTGCTCCCCGGGTATCAAAGCAACAGTGAGGGTCTGTTTTTGACCATCATCGCAGAGAAAAGACCGACATGCCCACCGGAGATCAAACGGACAGCGAGGGCCTGTTTTTGCCAAGGATTGCCTGTAACAGTCCGTTATGTTCGAAGTATTCCAAGGTGATGCCGCATTCGCCGATATTTCTTGCCTTTTCCTTTTTGACTCCTTTTTTGAAATCGGCGTGATAATCCGATCCTCCGGAGATGATGGCGACGCGTTCCGCATAGCGCTCCAGCACTTCCCGCTCAATCTGTTCCGGCGTCAGGACACCACCGTAACTTGTCTTTGAGTAGGGATAGCAGGCCTCGATGCCGTCCAGTCCGGCTTCGATCAGGCGGTCAATGTAGGCTGCGCGGCCCATGGTTCCTTCCGGAAGCCGGACGGGTTCATTGACCAGGTAGGGATGGGCCATGATTGCGACGCCTCCGCAGCGGTGAACCTGGCGGATCACTTCCACGGGATCCGGCTTTTCCCTCAGAATCTGGTATGCGGGGGTGTTTTTGACCATGAGTTTGGCGGCGCTCCAGTCCTTTTGATAGCCTTTGCGCGCGATCAGCTCAAAGATCATCTTTTTCTGGACCTGGTCCTCAGCGACAGGACTGCCGCTGTTTTCCAGGACTTCTTCCCAGGTCATTTCCATTCCGTCCGCAGACAGACGCCTGACCAGCTCCCTGTAACTGCCGACCTTTGATTCCACGACTGATTTTTCCAATGCGTCGAACCAGGGATCCGTCCAGTCACAGCCCAGGCAGACTATGTGGCAGTCTTCGGCTGTGGTCTCACAGGAAATCTCGATACCGCGCAGAAGGCGCAGTCCTCTGGACCAGGCGTAGTCGACTGCATCCACACAGGAAGAGCCAGCCTCTGTGAAAGAACCGGATTCTCCGTCGGTCTCTGAAAAAGACTCAGATCTTCTGGAATCCTTTGAAAAAGACTCAGGTCCGGGGGCGGCTTTAAAAAAAGACTCAGGTCCGGGGGCGGATTTTGAAAAAGGCTCAGGTCCGGGGGCGGATTTTGAAAAAGGCTCAGGTTTTCCGGCGGCTCCTTCATCGCTTTTTCCCGGGGCTTTTCCTGAATTACAGATTCGAATTTCTCCGGGAGGCCGGATATCGTGGTCAGTGACAGCAAGGACTTTCATGCCAAGCCCTGCTGCGCGGTCAATGAGCTCCTGAGGAGTATCCGCACCATCGGATCTTGTGGTATGGCAGTGAAGGTCTACCGGATAATTCGGCAGATAAGCGGCTGTATCTGAGGCGGGAGAGTGAAAAATATTTGCATTCATACCTGCGGCTTTGACCTCCTGTTCACAAACATGTATGAAGAAACTGCGCGCTGCTGCGCTCTTGCGGGCTCACAGCAGTGTGTGAAGGGATAAATCTGCATTTACAGCGTCATGAAGCCATAGAGCTCAGATCCTGTCCTTTGTAAAGATTTCCATATGCTCGCGGGCTGTGGCCCTGATCGCGCGGGTCAGGTACCTGTCGAAACCGACGGGATCGAGCTTGTCCGGGAATTCGGTAAAATAAGCTTTACAGGTGTCGAGATAGGCGTGTTTGATGGCGGTCGATACGTTGACTTTTGCGCCGCCATTCCGGATCAGTCTGCGGAAAGTCTCTTCGGACAGGCCGGTTCCGCCGTGGATCACGACCGGTGCCTCCACTGCTGTTTTCAGCTCCGCGACCAGATTGAAATTGATCGTGGGCGTGCCGATATAGACCCCGTGTGCAGTGCCGATCGCCGGCGCATAGGCATCGATCCCGGATTCGCGGACAAAATAGATGGAATCTTCAAGACCTGCAAGGGATGCGTCCTCAGCGGAGACCTTCACTGCATCTTCGACACCGACGATCCTGCCGAACTCACCCTCAACGTCCACACCCCTGCTGTGGGCATATTTTACGACTTCGCGGCAGCCGGCGATATTCTCCTCGAGGGAAAGTCTGGATCCGTCGTACATGACTGAATCCCAGCCGGCATCCACGCACGCTTTGGCCAGTTCAATATCCTGACAGTGGTCCAGATGGATCAGCACATTTACAGATGCCTCTTCCGCGATCAGGCGGAGCATGGCTCCCAGCTTTGCGGGGCCGAACTCTTTTACTGTCACTACAGATGTCTGCAGGATGACCGGGACGTCCAGTTCTGCGGCCGCCTGTACAACAGCGCTTGCGGACAAGTAGTTGAAAATATTGAAAGCGCCTACTGCATATCTGCCGGCCTTTGCCTGCTGCAGTTCCTCCAGAAATGTTTTCTTTTCCCTTTTCATCTTAAAACCTCTCTTTCTCCAATTACAAGATGTACGAACATACTCGAATAAATCACAGACACAAACATTACAGTACAGACCCCCTCGAATTCGAGGCGTTTTTGCGCGATTTTCAGCGCAAAAACCCGAGTGGAACGGCGTTCGCCCCATTCGCGAAGCGAATTCAGCATGGG
>Ga0310695_10014477_pt1 | contig 10649 bp, 8 predicted proteins | sample RumenRJG_04DNA_FD_203882 | JGI IMG/M metagenome (GOLD analysis project Ga0310695, IMG submission 203882) | Bovine rumen microbial communities from Lethbridge, Alberta, Canada - RJG_04 (v2) (version 2) | ecosystem: Host-associated > Mammals > Digestive system > Stomach > Rumen | place: Canada... | reverse complement strand
CGAAAAGAAATAAGTATACATCCGGTCATCCAACGGTACCGGGATCGTTTCTTCCGCGCCTTTCCGGGACGTAATACGAGCCGTCAGAGCATAAAGCAGCCCTGTTGTAGGCAAAGTTCTTGAGATGTCATCCTGAAGGAAGCCGTAAATCCGCTCATAGCGCCGGTCGATCACAACTGCAAGTGCAAGCAGCACCGCGATCAGTTCATCCGGGCTCAGATCAAAAGTCTTCCTGATATGATCGATCCGGATCAGTTCCGCATCCATTTTATCGGGATCGTTTTTCCGGGTGGCAGATGTTCTCGACTGAATATAATCAAAAGCAGAGTCCGCGCCTGCCGCCAGCACAGGATCCCAGATATCACGTTCCCGAAAATACGGCGGCATCTCGAAATATCCCGTCATCTCCGATTCCGTGACAACAAGTCCCCGGGAAAACAGTTTCCCGGAACTTTTCATTCCCTTGAACTCCAGATAACCTTCCAGCATCATATCCAGCAGGCGCAGGTAATCTTCCAGCTCCTCCCCCGGCACGGTATAGGGCTGCTGATCTTTATCCAAATCAAAATAATCCTGAAACTGATACATTGCTTACGATGCAGAAATCCGGAATCCGGATCTGTCCTTTCTCTGAATTGTTCCCCGAAAAAAACGTAGCGGAGCTTTGCAGGAGCTTCGATACGTATACCTGCTTTCATGATCTCCTGTTTTCCGCGGGGCATAAAACCCGGATATCTGCCATCATCTGATCAGGCTGACCGGAACAGGCTCAGGAGGATCAGGTTTTCCACAAATAAATATTATACATGGAAATATCAATCCGCAAGACTTTTTTCCCGATAAAATCCCGCAAATGGCCCGGCTGAACAGCGGACTTATGCAAGACAAACGGCTTTTCCGGTTTTCCGGCTGACGGATATCTGCGATCCGGCGAAAGAGATGATAAATATGTATGAAAAAAAGGAGTCCTTCCGCAGAGGGGCTCCTTTTTGACATGGATCGCTATGCCGATCCTGTCACTGTCATCCGTAGATCAGATTCTTTTCAGTCTTCGGATCGAAAAGATGCATGACCTTGGGCTGGAAGGTGATGTACATCTTGTTGCCGTAGGTAAGCTGCGCACGCTGTTCCTTCGTCAGGTCGATCGTCGGAAGACGCAGGATGATATTATCGTCATTATTCGTCTTCAGATGCAGATGCAGCTCGGAACCCATCATTTCGTTTACAAGGATCGTGCATTCGATCGAGTTTTCCCTGCTGTCAAACAGCGCCGTGGTATGTTCAGGACGGACACCGAGCGTGATCTCCTGAGAACCCACGCCTTTCTCCGCCAAAGCCGCGTTCTGATCTGCATTCAGCGGGATCTTCACACCGAGCAGCGAAACGGAATACCCGCTGCTCTCCTTATTCAGGGTCGCCTTGAGGAAGTTCATCTGCGGGCTGCCGATAAAGCCGGCAACAAACAGATTGTGCGGCGTATCAAAGACCTCCTGCGGAGTGCCGACCTGCATGATCCAGCCGTCTTTCATGACAACGATACGATCCCCCAGGGTCATGGCTTCTGTCTGGTCATGAGTAACATAGATAAAGGTCGTATTTACACGCTTGCGCAGCAGGATGATCTCGGAACGCATCTGGTTGCGGAGCTTCGCGTCCAGATTGGACAGCGGTTCATCCATCAGGAAGACCTGCGGATCGCGGACAATGGCACGCCCGATGGCGACACGCTGGCGCTGGCCGCCGGAAAGAGCCTTCGGTTTGCGGCCGAGATATTCCGTAATGCCGAGGATCTCGGCTGCTTCACAGACCTTCTTATGGACTTCATCATTCTTCATCTTGCGGAGCCGCAGGGAGAAGGCCAGGTTCTCGTACACCGTGATATGCGGATACAGCGCGTAGTTCTGGAAAACCATCGCAATATCTCTGTCCTTCGGTTCCACATCGTTGACCACCCGATCGTTGATCTTGATGATCCCCGCGGTGATATCTTCCAGACCGGCCACCATCCGCATCGTGGTGGATTTGGCACAGCCGGACGGGCCGACGAAGACGATGAATTCCTTATCCTTGATCTCAAGGTTAAAGTCGTGGACAACTTCCACTTTATTGTCATAAACTTTCTTTACATGTTCAAACGTTACACTTGCCATAACGTATTTCTCCTTATCCCTTTACCGCACCGCCTGTCACGCCTTCAACATAGTACTTCTGGAGACACATGAAGAGAATCGTGATCGGCACCGCAACCAATACACCACCGGCACAGAACCGGGTGAAATAACCCTGATAATCCGCTACATTGACCCATCGGTACAGCCCGACCGCAACGTTATAATTCGGCTCACTGCCAAAGGCTACATAGGATGCGAACACATAATCGCCCCACGGCGCCATAAAAGCCATCAGGATCGTGTAGATCACGATCGGTTTGGTCAGCGGCATGATGATCTTCAGGAATACCTGGAAGCGGGTCGCCCCATCAATACGGGCGCTTTCATCCAGGGATTTCGGGATCGTATCAAAGTACCCCTTTGAAATATAATACCCCATACCGGATGAAGCGCAGTAGATCAGGATCAGGCCCGGAATGGCACCGGACTGGGTCAGCCCCAGCTGCTTGAGCAGGAAGTAGAGGGTGATCATGGTCAGGAAACCCGGGAACAGCCCCAGCACCAGGACCGCGTTCATGATGAATTTGCGGCCCTTGAAGCGCAGACGGGACAGGGTGTAGCTGACGGAAAGGATCATCATGGTCTGGATGACCGAGCAGAACAGCGCAATGATGAATGTATTGCCGTACCAGCGCAGGAAATTGCTGTTTGCAGGGTCAAAAAGCCAGCGGTAATTATCAAGCGACCACGTCTTCGGCAGCAGATAATCGACCATACCGCCGCCTTCCAGCGCATAGGAGCGGAAGGACTGGAATACGAGGAAAACAAAAGGAGCCAGCCAGATAATGCTCATCAGCACCAGGATCACATAGATCGTTGTGTTCGCACGGCGCTCATTGGCTTTTTTGCTGGCGAATTTCTCCGGTTTGATCTCACGGATCACACCTGCTTTCTCGTCTATTTCGATATCGACTTCGGGAATTTCATTTTTCGTGTTCATTATTGGAAATCCTCCTCGTTCTTTACAGACGGGATCAGGTTATAGGCGACCAGGTTAATGATGGCGAGGACCAGGAATACCAAAATACCCATAACAGCAGCCAGCTTATAGTTCGTATCGTTCACAGTCATCTTATACAGCCAGGTGATCAGCAGGTCCGTATAGCCGGCATTCCCGGTCAGTTCCATGGACTGCGGCTTACCGCCTGACAGGAGGAAGATCACGTTGAAGTTGTTAATATTTCCGGTGAACGATGTCAGCAGATACGGCCCGGTCACGAACAGCATGTAAGGCAGGGTGATCTTCTGATACATCTGGAAAGCGCTGGCGCCGTCGATGCGGGCACTTTCATAAAGGTCTGCCGGGATGTTCATCAAAATACCGGTCGCGATCAGCATCAGGTAGGGGATACCGATCCAGACGTTGATCAGAATGATCGTAAACCGCGCCCAACCGGGTTGTGTCCAGAATGGGATCGGCGCGCTGATCCAGCCCCATTTCATCAGATAGGTATTGATCAGGCCGTCCGCTGCGAACATCTTCGAAACATACAGCAGGGAAACGAACTGCGGGATCGCGATGGTCATGACCAGGATGGTACGCCACATCTTCTTCAGCTTGATCCCTTTCTTGTTGATCATGATAGCGACCAGCATCCCGAGGAAATAGTTGAGGAAGGTGGCGAAGAAAGCCCAGATCAGCGTCCAGAGCAAAACCTGACGGAACGTGCCGCCGTGGCTTGCCGTGTCTGAAGCAAGCAGCTCATGGAAGTTGGCCCAGCCGACCCAGGTGAAAAGTTTTCCCGGAGGCTGGTGGGTCATGTCGAAATTCGTGAACGCCACCAGGATCATGAAGATGATCGGCAGGATCGTGAAAACGGTCACCCCCAGGACCGGAAGCGCCAGGAGCGTCTTATGGAACTGCTCATCCATCAGCGACTGAAGATCGTCTTTTGTGCTCTTCAGTTTATGACCGGATTTCAGGATCTCTTCACTGATTTTGTTCTGTTTGATATTGGTGTACCAGGTATAAATAAATGCTATGATGAAGAAAATCGTCAGAACACCGTAGAGCAGAATGAAGAAAGAATTATCGCCGTAGACTGTGCGGCGTCCTTCCTTATGCGTTTCAACGGTACCCAGCGTGCTGAGCTTGCCCAGATAATAGAGCCCGGACTGAGACGCATCCGGATTGAACATATAAAAATTAAAGAGCGTCTGGAAAACGAAGAACAGAATTCCCCGGCCCCATTGACCTCTTGCGCAGGAACCGAAGCCCATCACAAAGTATGAGACTTTGGTCTTCCAATCCCCATTGATAAATGTGTGGACGATATCGACGATCGCGAGTCCGATGCCCTTGAAAAAGTTTACAACGAACATCAAAAGTTTCTTCAGGCCGTTTCCGATCTTTCCCGGAAGAGCCGCAAAGAACCGTCTCAGATCTACCAGCATTTTTTGGGGTTTGCTTAGTTTCAGATAATCAAGGTCAGTCATATCAGCCTGCCCCCTTGCAGGTGGAATCCCTATAAGAGAAGCCGGGGACATACATCCCCGGCTTACATGGTCACAGCTTATTTGGAAAGATAACCTTCGCAGGTGGCTTCGAAGTTCTTCAGGACTTCGAGCAGAGCGGCATCATCGGCGGTATCATATTTCTTCGCGATGACGTCATCGCCGAGGGAGGTCGCCAGACCCCAGTATTCACCAGGATACTGACCCTGCGGTTCGCAGAAAGCCAGCTGGGAGGCAAGAGCGGAGAGCGCTTCATCGGCCTGGACAGCTTCGTTCTGCTGAGCCTTCAGGTTGGACGGACCCCAGCCCACAGCGTTGTAGCGGGCGAGCTGGACTTCTTCGCTGGTCAGGTACGCGGCCAGAGCGTCGCAGGCTGCCAGTTTGTCATCATCGGTCTGCGGCTTGACACCGAGCATCTTGAATCCGCCGAAGCCGCCGAGCTGATAACCGTCAACAGTCGGCAGTTTGGTCGCGGCATAGTTGTCACCGAAGGCTTCCTTCGCAGCGGTGGCATCCCAGGTACCGTCAACGATCGCGCACAGGTTGGTGGCGTTGGAGACGGAGGAGCCGTTCACGAAAGCGGGGGACTGGGCAACTTTGATCATGGATTTCAGGGCCTTGACGCCATCATCGGAAGCATAACCGGCATTCATTGCGACCAGCGCACCGGAATCATCGGAATCGAAGGTCAGTTCGCAGCCGGCGCCGAAGAAGAACGCGGTCTGATACCAGCCGGAGTTGATTTCCATGTAGAATTTCTTGCCGGCGGCATCGCAGTCAGCAAGGACCTGTTCCAGGGTGGACGGGTCGGTGACAATGCTCTTATCATAATAGAGGAAGTAGCCGTTGTCGGAGGTCATCGGGTAGGCATACATGGTATCGCCGAGGGTGACAGCACCGACGGAACCGGGATCATTTTCAGCCTTGACAACTTCAGCGTTGTCGGGTTCAACTTCTTCCAGAGCACCGGCAGCCACGAGGCGGGACAGCTGGTCCTGAGCAAAACCGAAGATATCAGCACCGGCTTCAACATCGGTGATGATGTTGCTGGCGGCATCGCCTTCACCAACCGGTTCAATGATGACGTTCATGTTGGCATATTCCGGATTGGCGGCCTTGAATTCATCAACCATCTGCTGAGTGAAATCAACAGTAGCTTCAGCGACCCAGATCTTCAGATCGCCGGAATAATCAGCCATCGCAATGGACGCGAGGGACAACAACATGGCTAAAGCCAAAACAACAGACAAAACTTTTTTCATATGTATTCCTCCATGATAAATTATGAAAAGATTAACATACCTATACGTAAAATATAGCACCGGAAAAATATTTTGTCAAAGAAAAAGAATTTTATAAATGGGCGGCAGAAGCAATTTATGTCATTAATAACCTATACACATGAATTTCTTCACAAAAACTCATGTATATCGGGCAGATGGCATGAAAAACAGGAAAAACTTACCGGATCATTCCAGGATCACAATCGCATACGGAGGCAGGTGCAGCGTACCCTCCGTCAGGACCGCGCTGCCCGCCCCGGTCTCGATATCCATCCCGATCACAGTATCTTCCCGAACGGGGCATGATTCTTCCGTTTTCGGAGAGAAATTCATTGCGATCAGGCAGGATCTGCCATCCAGCACTCTTTCCATCAGCAGTACATCGCCGCTGACATAGATGAAGGTATTCTCCCCATTGGCGATCATCGGATAGGCATTCCGGACCCGGTTCAGCTTTCTGCAATAATTCAGCAGGGACCCCGGATCCGCCAGCTGGACATCAGCCGGCGGATAGGCATATTCCACGGCAGTTATCCCGGGGGGCTGTTCCGTCATATCTCCGTCATTCCAATACATGGCCAGCCGCTTATTGGGATCCACTCCGGAGCCCACCATTCCGATCTCTTCCCCGTAATAGGTGAAGACATTCCCCTGCATCATGTTCAGCACACCCTCCGCGAATTTTGCAATGGCTGTATTCTTCCTGCCCTGAACGGAGCCGATGGTCCTGCCGGTATCATGATTGCCGAGGAATGGCGCCAGCACGCCGTCCGGTATCGCCTCCAGCACCTGCTGATAGCGGGATACGAACTTTTCAGCCCGTTTTGAACGTCCGCGCAGAGATGAAGCAATAAAACCCTCCGCCTGGGAACCCGGGAAGAGGAAGAAGCTGTCCACACCGCTTTGATAGTAACGCGCGATCGTTCCCAGATTCTCCCAGCATTCTCCCACCAGGTAGCTGCCGGGTTTCAGACGTTCGCATTCTTCTTTGATCCAATGCAGAAATTCAACATTCCGGTCATGATCGCCGGTGTAATAACTGGTCACGGCATCCAGCCTGAAACCGTCGATATCCATGACATTCAGCCAGAAATCAAGGATCAGGCTGAGCTGTGTCCGTACATCCGGATTATCCAGGTTCAGATCCGGCATTCCGCCGCCCGCAAACTGCTCTTCATAAAACCAGCCGGTATTCCCCAGCGGGATCCACTTATCCGACCTTTCCTGCCGGAAGTTATAGTAATCAATAAACGCGCTTTTCTTTCCGGAATGAAGTGCCTCTGAAGCCTGTACGAACCACGGATGGCCGAGCCCCGTATGATTGATAGCCAGATCAATGATCAGCTTCATTCCGCGTTCATGGACTGCATCCGTCAGCTGTCTCATGTCCGCAAGGGAGCCGTATTCCGGATCGATATTCAAATAGTCGGTAACATTGTATTTATGATAGGAAGGACTCGGCATGACAGGCATCAGCCACAATCCGTTATAGCCCATATCCTGCAGATAATCCAGACGGCTGATCACTCCCTGCAGATCACCGATACCATCATTATTGCTGTCCTGAAAAGAACGGACAAAAATCTCATACCAGTTATTATTCAAAGACATATTCCGTGCATCCTCTCCGCCTGCCGGAAAAGTCAGGCACATCAGGATAACAACAGCCAGAAACAAGATCCGTTTATGTACCATCCGATTCCCTTTCATTGAATTAACCGAATCATTTCAACAAATTATAACTTTGAATCATCCCGATGCGAAAGTCTGTTCAGAAATCCCGGGCTGTCACCGGATCTTCAGCCGTAACGGGCTTTCCCCGTGATCATTACGGCACAAGCATTTCGGGCTGATTCTGTCACGATTTTTGCGGTATCCTGCCGATTTTCCCTCAAACAATTTATCATTAGTCAGAGTTGTTTCCGGTGTATCTCCGATACTGAAAGAACTCCTCTCAACTTTTATCTGCATAAGGATGGTATTATATGGCCAATTTAGCGGAATGGTGGGCAGGCGTCACACACACCTTCTACAAGTGTTTTATCCGTGAAAACCGCTACATGCTGCTGGTAAACGGTATCAAAAACACGATCCGTATTTCACTGGTTGCAGCAGCACTCGGTATTATCATCGGCTTTTTGCTGGCTGTATGCAGCCTCTCGAAGAATAAATTTCTCAACAGGATCCACAGGATCTATACCGATATCATCCGCGGAACACCTTCCGTGACCCAGCTGATGATCATTTATTTTGTGGTATTTGCCACTGTAAACTGGCCGAAATGGATGATCGCTTCCATCGCTTTCGGGATCAATTCCGGCGCTTATGTTTCCGAGATCATCCGCGGCGGTATCCTTTCCGTCGATATCGGACAAACCGAAGCCGGGCGCTCCCTCGGCCTGAACGCCAGACAGACCATGTTTGAGATCGTTGTCCCGCAGGCGCTGAAAAACATCTTTCCCTCACTCGGAAATGAATTCATCACGCTGATCAAGGAAACCGCGATCGTCGGCTATATCGGCCTGGTGGATATCCAGAAAGCCGGCGACTTTATCAAAAGCGCGACCTATGAGGCATTCATGCCGCTTATCGGCACCGCAATCATCTATTTTGTGCTTATTAAACTGCTGACCTTCGCGCTGAACAAAGCGGAAGCAGGCCTGCGCAAATCAGATATTCGCTGAGGAGGATACAATGATCGAAGTCAAAGGCTTACAGAAACATTTCGGGGATCTCCAGGTCCTGAACGGAATTGACGAAAAGATCAATGACGGCGAAGTCGTCGTGGTCATCGGACCGTCCGGATCCGGAAAGAGTACTTTTCTGCGCTGTCTGACATTGCTCGAAGAGCCCACTGCCGGACAGGTCATCATTGACGGACAGCAGATCAACGCCCCGGGGGTAGACATCAACAAAGTCCGCCAGAATATCGGCATGGTCTTCCAGCACTTTAATCTCTTCCCTCATCTCACCGTCCGCAGGAATATCACGCTTGCACCGGTAAAACTGAAAAAAATGACACCGGAGCAGGCAGATGCCAAGGCGATGGAACTGCTGACCAAAGTCGGTCTCGCGGACAAAGCGGATGTATATCCCGCCCAAATCTCAGGCGGGCAGAAACAGCGTGTGGCTATTGCCCGGGCGCTTGCGATGGAACCGAAATATATGCTTTTTGACGAGCCGACATCCGCGCTTGACCCTGAAATGGTAGGCGAAGTATTGGACGTCATGAAGCGGCTCGCAATTTCCGGGATGACCATGGTGGTCGTAACACATGAAATGGGCTTTGCCCGGGAAGTCGGAGACCGCATCCTTTTCATTGACGAGGGTGTCGTCATGGAGCAGGGGAAACCGGCGGATTTCTTCTCCAATCCGCAAAATGAAAGGACCCGCTCATTCCTGAGCAAAGTTCTGTAAACTGCGAGGCGCGCCTGTTTTTACGGAACGGTTACGGCTGAAAAATATGACTTTTGTCATATCTTAAGGTATGATTTTTGAAAATACGGGTAAAACTATATCAATTATGATTCACGGCCGTATACCGTGAACAGATAAAGAAAGGAATCATTATGAAAAAACTGCTTGTTGTTGTAATGCTTGCTGCCCTTCTGCTGGTCAGCGCCGCGAATGCGGAAGACGTTCTGAAATTCGGTACCAATGCTGAATTCCCGCCCTTTGAGTTCATCACCGCTGAAGGCGTTATCGATGAATTTGACGGTATCGACATGGTTATCGCCAAGGAAATTGCCGAAGCGAACGGTATGAAAGCGGTCATTGAAAACATGGAATTCGATTCCCTGCTCATCGCCCTGCAGAACGGCATGATCGATGCCGTGATCGCCGGCATGACCGTCACTGAAGAACGTGCCGAAGCAGTCGACTTCACAACACCGTACTACACCGCGACCCAGGTCATGATCGTCTCCAAGGATTCCGATATCAAGACCGCCCAGGATATGGCCGACAAGAAGATCGTTGTCATTCAGGGCTATACCGGCGAACAGTGTGTCCAGGATCTCGGTTTCCCCTATGAAGCTTTCAAGAAAGGCTCCGAAGCGATCCTTGAACTGAATAACGGGAAATGCGATGTCGTCGTGATCGACTCCGCCACCGCTGCGAAGTATGTCGCCGACAATGAAAAGCTCACCATCGTTGAAGATGAAGAAGCTTTCGGTGCCGAAGAATACGCGATCGCCGTGAAGAAAGGCAACCCGGAACTGCTGGAAAAGATCAACACTGTCATCGAAAAGATGCTTGAAGACGGTACGATTTCCGAAATTGCTGCACAGTACAGCGAGAACTAAACTTTACTCCTTTTTGACAAAACCGGAGCTTATGATAAGCTCCGGTTTTTATTTTCCGGATATTACCGGGATCAGCCTCTGCGGGTCAGTTCCCGCCCCGGTTCTTCAGCCTCCGCACCGTTCCGAATGGTGCTCCGGCATTTAAATAAACATGTGCAGCTCCTGAAGAAACTGCACATGCTTCCGGGCAAGAGAAAAACTGTTTTCAGAACAGATCGATCGTCCCGAATTGCCTGTCTCCGGCATCACCGAGTCCAGGCAGAATATAACCGTGATCATTCAGTTTTCTGTCGATCGCGGCAAGATGCACATCGATATCCGGATGGGCAGTCTGCAGCGCCTGAATCCCTTCCGGTGCGCCGATCAGTCCGATAAACTTGATCTTTTTGGCGCCCCATTTTTTCAGGACATCCGCTACGGCGATCGCCGATCCGCCC
>Ga0310695_10014476_pt1 | contig 10649 bp, 19 predicted proteins | sample RumenRJG_04DNA_FD_203882 | JGI IMG/M metagenome (GOLD analysis project Ga0310695, IMG submission 203882) | Bovine rumen microbial communities from Lethbridge, Alberta, Canada - RJG_04 (v2) (version 2) | ecosystem: Host-associated > Mammals > Digestive system > Stomach > Rumen | place: Canada... | reverse complement strand
TTTCCGTTATATTCGTGTATTCTATTACGTTTAATTTGACCCGACTTTTCGCCTGCTATGCCTGAACGTCCTTTACGCCATCCGGTCGGTATGCTTTCGCTGTTGTCAATGTATTTATCGATATGGCCGTCGGTGATCCAGGTCATATGCGCCGCCGAACTACAGCCCTTGGTCCTGCCTCTGATATAGCCAGTCGGTATTTTAACGCCTGGATCCAAATGTAAATCAGTTTTTCCGTTGGTGACCCATATCCTTCCTTTGCGCTGATCTCTGTAAAGCATGCCTCGCGACCAGCCGGCGGGAATAGCGTTCGGATTTCTCGAATCGACCATCGTGTTTTTCTGGCCGTCGTTGATCCATATCATGTGTTTAAGCGTTTCATGTCCGTCGGCTTTTGCGTTGGCGAATACCTTGGACTTGAAGTTCATAGAGACTTTCGTCTGGCGCTCAGTTCCGTTACGGAGTCTGTCTAACGCTAATGCCATGAGACCGGCTTTGCTGATTACTTCGTCGTCTCGCGTCTGCCACGCTAGATCTTTCCAATGCTTATACAGCAGCTCGTGGCAGAAGATATGCACCCTTACCGGCAAAGTCACGATGTTTTCAGGGTCGTCAGTTCCGCCGAACGACCTTGGCTTCACGTGGTGGTCTTCGCAGTATTCTTTCCGCTTGTCGGGCGGATTCTGCCTGTACCTGGCTATGACGGCTTCGTATATTTCGGCATAGTTCATTTCAACGTTTCCTCCTTGTTCCTACCAGAGAACATTGTTATTTACTCACTACGCCGTAAAAATTGACGGCAGTAGCCGAAAAACCCTGGTAGGAACATCGGAAACCCGCCGTCGAAAACTATTTACTCCGCCGGAAACGTCAGGCCCCCGGCGAGGCCGTTGGACTCGCCGGCTCTCCCGGCTGGTCCAGCAGCGAGACGAACTTCCCGGTCGGGACGAACCTGTGCGGAGGGGTGACCTCCGCCAGCTTGGGCGTGTTCGAAAGCCCCCAGTCGCCCGGCCAGTAGTGGGCGAGGCAGCGCGTAGTAGGTATGTCCTCCGGCTTTCCGTCGCTTATCGGGTAGCCCTGCTTCGACGGCATCTCGAAGTAGAACCCGGTCTCGCGCTGTTTTCCGTCTGGCCCGACGACGGCGACTTCCGGCACGGAGAACGCGAGGCGCCTGACGCGGCGGGCGAAATCCTGCGCCGTGCGCCTGAGCACGTCGCGCCCTACGTTGTGGATGTCTTCGTCCGCCCACCTTTCCAGGTCGGCGGCCAAAGACTCGGGCGTGTCGATCTTCTTCTCGTCCACGGCTTACGCGGCCGGCAGGTCTCCCGCCGGCACTTCCTTCGCGAGGTTCCCCGTATGGCGCCAGGGCTCCTCGCTTTCGCCCTGGACGTATATTTCGAGCGGCGCCTCGGCGCACTCGATGCCCTGGATCAGCTTGTCCTTGTCGGACAGGTCGCGCTCCTCGATGCAGTCTCCGCGCCGCGCCTCGTTGATCTTCTCGAGGTGGTCCAGCAATACCGCGTCGGTCGTCCACAGGCCGGCCGGCCTCGTGAACCTGCCTCCGGTCCCGATGCAGCCGATTTCGATCTGCGGATGCCACCAGGCGTCCGCCGTCGTGAAAGAGCCGTCTCCGAGCTTCAGTCTGATTTTCATGTCGTGTCTCCTTATGCCTTGATTATACGCCGGACTTTCCAGAGTTTTCGCCCCGGCGCCGTCTTGGCTAAAAACAAGAAGAAGCCAGACAGGCGACGACCCCGCATTGGCCACTATCGCCTGAAGGACCGATCGCATCCAGCAGGCTACTGGCTTCTTCTGTAAAATCTCGTTTCGTCCGATTCGACCGAACGTCCGTTTCAGTCCCAGCGCTCCGGGTGCGCGAACAGGTCCGCGACGGCCTGGCCGAGTTCCGAGAAGTCGGCGTACCGGTTGGCCCCGCCCGTGTAGTCGCGGTCGTGCTTGGCGGTCCGGTAGAGGACCTTGTCGCCGTTGTAGCACGCCGAGGCGTCGGCGCTGAAGTACACGAGGCGTCCCGACGCGGGGTCCTTGATGAAACCCGACGAGCCCTCGAGCACGTTATTGCAGCGGTCGTTGCGCGCGTTCACGAGCTCGTAGCCCGCCTTGCGCATGGCGTTGCGCATCTTGGTGACGCTGATCGCGCCCTCGTAGCGTCCCTTCGGGTAGTCGCGGTCGGTATCGGTGTAGATTATCTCCGGCATGTTTTTTTCTCCTTGCGCCTCTATTATGCGCGGAGAAAACGCCGGTTTTCGCCCGTCAGCGCTGCGCGGCGAAGTCGGAGTTCACGCCGGGGTCGACCAGCACTATGCGCCGGTCCGCTCCCGTCCCGCACAGCCCCCACTGCTCGGACCACGGGAGCTCGCCTACGACCAGCTTCTTCTGCCCGACCTCGAAGTAGAACCTGAAGATGTCGAACAGGCTGCGCCAGATCTCCGACGCCGGGCGCCCGTCGGCCGCGGCGACCATGTTCCGCATGAAGGACGTAATCCCGCCGAAGTCCTCAGGCCTGTACGCGGGTTCGGCGCCGTCCTTCGGCTCGAACGTCGAACGGACCAGTTCCGACTTCGCCCCCGCCTTCTCGCACGCGTCCAGCAGGTCGCGGAGGGAATACCCCTTTTCCGACTCGCGGCGCTCCAGCACGATCCTCACGATCTGGACGAACCTGTGCAGCGGAATCCCGATGAGCGGCGCCCAGCCGGACATGGTTATCTCCGCGCAGGCGTCCTCCACGATGAATATCCTGGCGGGGTCGAACTTCAGCACCCTGACGAAGCAGTCGTAGTCGGCCGAGCCGGACATGTTGACGTCTATCTCGTTCTGGTTCTGGATGAGCCCCATGTAGTTCTTCGCCGCCTTCAGCACATACTTCCCCGACCCCATTGAGTAGACGTACCTCGAAGAGCCTTCGCCGAGGAACTTCAGCCCCGGCGCGTACTTCACCACCAGCCGCAGCCCCTCGAGGAACCTGGTCGTCTTGTCGTTGTCCAGCATGTCGCCAGGCCCGGCAATCCCGGCCTGCTCCATCTGCGACTGTATCTCGCCGGCGACCATGTCGAACGTCTCCTTCTCCGGGGAGCGGTCGAACTCGCCGGTCTGGTCTATCCTCTCGAAAATTCTGCGAATGTCCATGTTATTATTTACCTGAAAAATACATGAGAAAGCCGCTAAGTCTTTAGCTTGGCGTATGAATCATGCAAATTATTTCAATTTCAAAGTAAATAAATTCTGTACCGACGGAACATCGGGAAGTTACGCTCACGGAGTTCAAGGCCTCCACCGGAGATGCTAGTGTCGAAGGCGAGCCTGGACTAGGAAGTGAGAAGATGCTAAGTCTTCAGCTTAGTATAGAGTTCACCTTCCGGCCAGAAAGGTCTTCTCCTCGGCGAGGGCGGTCACCGCGTACAGCGTGTACGTATCAGGATTGACCGGCGAGACTATCGCCGACACCTTCACGTCGGCGGCGCCGGCGGCGAGGATTTCCCCGCGGATGAACTCGCGCCATTTCCCGGCGCCTTTCGTGTCGTCGAGGTTCTCCCTCGAGGCGATCCTGAACTGGATCATCCCGTCGTCTTTAGCCGCGACGAAGGCGTCGCCGAAACCTATGGCCCTTACGATTTCGGGTATCGTCTCGCGCTCTATCTTTTCGAAAATGCCGTTCATGCCTTCTTCTCCGCCTTTATTATGCGGAAGAGAACTCCGGGCTTTTCGCCCGGAGAGCCTTCGCGGAAGCGGCGCCGTCCGGGCTGTTCATCACGGTGTTGAAGCCCATGACAGCCTGTCCCTCCATTTGGCGAGCCCTATCCTTATCAGCATCGGCGCGAACGTCCCTATCGACATCAGCGAAACGGCGAGGCCCCTCATGTCCCTGCCGAGGAGCACCATCGCGCCTGCGAACAGCAATGTCTGGAACACGTCGAGGGTCCTGAACAGCGAGTTCTCCGACTCTAAGACGGTCTTCACCGAGCGCAGCTTGGCCGCGGCGAGGGAACCGGCCATCGCGCGCACGGCCGAGCCCGAGACGGCCGCGGGCGGGACTACCGGAGGCCCGGAGACGATCGCCGGCGGTCTTTTTATCCTCGGTCTTTTTATCCTCGGCTTCCTGGGCTTCTTCGGCGGCATGGGCTGCGCGCACAGAACGTCAGGCCCTATGACATGGGCCTTCGGGCGCCGTCCCGTGTGCGGGGCGCGCCTGGGCGAAACCTTTTTCTTTATCGAAACCTTGGGCATTATGTTTGATTATACCGGAAAACGAAAAAGCCGGCGGATTCCCGCCGGCATGGTTCGGCCCGAAGGCCAGGAGAAAAATCCGCTATTCCAGGACGTCCACGATCGCGTCTATGGCATTCCGCGCAGCGTAGGCGCCGTCGAAGTCATTGCTGCTTCCTTCTTGCGTTTTTATTATGCGCGGCAAAACAGGAAGTATTCGCCCTTGCCCGGGCGAAACACCGAGGCCCTTCGGAAAAGAGAGGCCCGGCCTTTCGGCCGGGCCTGCCCGACGCTTCACTTTCAGGCGATTGTCATTGCGTCCTGATTCTACCGTCAGGCCGGGACGGCCGAGACGATGGACTCGACGGAGTAGGTCCTCCATTCGACGGGGCTCGGCGCGCCGGGCTTCGGCAGGTAGTTGGCCTTGAGGTCCTCGACCCGCTCGGGGGTCGCGGGGACGCCGTCGACCAGGTAGGTCGTCTCGCGGCCCTCGAACCGGCTGAGCGCGGCGTAGAACCTGCCCGGGGTCTTGTCGGCCTCCATGAGCCAGTTCGTGCCGTTCACGTAGTGCTTGCCGGACGGCTTCTGCGCCTCGAAGTCGCGGGCAAGCCCCTGTGACTCGCGGACGGCGTTGACCTCGTCCTCGTAGTTCACGCCGAGGCTGGCGACGAACCGGGACCGGATCTCGACGACGAAGTTCGTCGGCTCCTTCGTGGTCCTGTTCTTCTTGGTGAGGGCGGGGCGCGTGAGCGTCTCGAACCTGAAGCGCCTGCAGTCCGGGTGGGACTCGGCGACCGCGAACATGATTTCTGGAAGTGTCATAGTTGTTTTCTCCTTACGCCTTTATTATGCGCACGGGCACTCGCGGTTTTCGCCCTGCCGCGCGGCTTTCTTCCGTTCGAGCCATTTTCTCGAAGACCGCTTGTCGAGGTCCACGTAGAGGACGGGGCAGTCGCCGTCGTAGTAGTCGCGGTCGAGCATGGTGATCCTGCCCGTCAGCTTCAGCCCGTAGCACGTCTTGGACACCTTTTCGCCCTCCTCGAAGGGGCAGTACCTCCATCCCCACGCCTTGTTCTCCCGGTTCTGCTTCTTGCGCTCTTCGGAAAGCCAGGCGTAGAGGATCATCCTGATCCCGCCGTCCTTCCGTTCGAGCATGCCGCGGTTCTGCAGCTCGATGTCCGTCGTGTCCTCGTCGTACTTGTCGAGGTCCGTAGTCGGTTTCTTTGCCATGTCGTTTTCTCCTTGCGCCTGTATTATGCGCGTCAGGAGCCGTGTTTCTCGCCCCAGTCGTACTCGGGCAGCTCGACCTCGTATCCGTCGGCGACCGCGCCCGCCTCGGAGACCCCGCAGTTGGCCTCGCACCGCAGGATGTAGACGAGCGACTTCATGATCTTGTCGCACTCCTCGGGCGTGCGGGCCGACAGGTACTCGCCGGCCTTCCCGCAGTTCTCCTTCATCTCGACGACTTGTTCCATCAGGCTGGCGATCCCGTGCATGGCGTTGCAGCTCCTGCGGCACAGCGTCCGCAGGGCGAGCTTCGGGTCGTTTGTCCTTATCGTATTTCCAGTCTTCTCCATGTCATTTCTCCTTGCGCACGAGCACTTCGCATTCTTCAACGTCGCACGGCAGCCCGAACGCCGGGCAGTTCGAGAAGTACGGATCGCCCGACGCCGATATCGAAATCGGCGCGTCCCATTGGCATTCCCATTCGCGGACCAGACGGAGGTCTTCCTCGGTCAGGCCTTCGGCGTCGCCGTTGACCAGGTAGTTCAGCGCCCACGTCGGTATTTTGCAGCTGTGAGTTTCGAGCTTCATGTCTTTATTGTGCGTTTCGGCCTTTCGGGTTTTCGCCCGCGGTTCGCGTACGACATCGCGATGTCCGACAGGGCGATCAGGATGTTCTTGTCGTGAACCTTGGCGGTCAGCGACTTGAACGCGTCCGCCCCCGCGCTTCGTCGTCGGCACGGCCAGCTCCTGGAACATCTCGTTGTCCGTCCCGAGCAGCCGCCGCATGTCGCCGACGTCGCGGAGAACGTCGGCGAGCTCGAAAAACAGCTTGAGCGCGTCCTGGTCTGATCTCAGGAACGAGACGGCCGGGGCGAACCTCTTCCTGGCCGTTTCCGTTCGGTTGCGGTCGCGGGCAAGCGCCTGCGCGGTCTTGTCTAGTTCCTCTTCGGTCATCTGTCGTCCCCGGCTTCGTCTTCGGATATGGAATAACGCCCGCACCTGTTCCCGTTCAGGTCCATGAGCGCGCTGGACGACGTCGCGCCGCGCCGGATGGCGTCGACCACCCGGTCGAGGTGCCGGGCCACGGACTCCATGTCCAGGTTCCCGTCCCCGTCGCGGAAGGCGGCGTTGTCTAAATTCATCTCCAGTTCGAGTTTCATCGTTTCCTCCTTGCGCGTTCATTATGCGCGGAGGGGTCTGGACGCTTCGCCCGGAAACGCGAGGCCCCTCACCTGAGGGGGTCATACCCCGTCAGCCACGGGTCGGGCTTGACGGCGCCGGGTGTCCGTTCGAACGCCCACCAGTCCGAGAGGCGGAACTCCGCGGGGATGCCGAAGCCGGTCATTCCGCGGGCGAGGGCCACGTACTGCCCGTACGGCTTGAACACCTCTTCGGGGTCTTCGTTCGCGGCGGCGCACCGCAGGCGGAACTCGTCCTCCGAGGAGCATTCGTCCAGCAGCGCCGCGGTCTTCTCGGCGAGCGGGCGGATGTGCGACCGCAGCGCGGACTTCGCCAGCTCGGCGAGCGGGCGAAGCTCCTTTACGACGTTTTTCGTTATGTCGTCCATATGCGGAAACGCGAGGCCCCGGCGCTAGGCCGCCGGAAACCCCGTATGTTTTCCCTTCCGAATTATTCCACGTCGGGCTTGGGCCACGCTACCGCGATCGGCACGCCGAGCAGGCGGAGGACCTTGTAGCCCTCGGACTCGAGGTCCTCGACGAGGGTCTCGGTCACGAGCACGGGGTTCTCGCACTCGACGAGCGCCTTGGCGACGGGGACGTCGGGGGAGCCGAGCTCGCCGGGGATCTTCGCCTCGGGGAACACGATTCCGGACGCGCCTTCCGAAGCGGCCTCCTCGATCGCCTTGTCGACGGCGCCCTTGATCTTGCCGTAGAGCGCGGCGCCGCGGACGGCCTTGCGCTTCTCGGCGATCGCCTTTTCGGCGGCGGCGCGCGTCTCGGCCGCCTTGTTGGTCTGCGTGGTCTTGGTTGTCTTTGCCATTTGGTTTCTCCTTGTTGTTTGTTTCACGTGTCTTTATTATGCGCGGCAGGATTCTCTGTTTTCGCCCGGAGGATCACTCCGGGATTTCGACCTCCTCGACGTTCCAGTCGCACCCGTCATCGCGGTCCCGGTAGGACGCGGACATCCTGCCGAAGTCGACTTCGACGTTCTCGCCCGCGCGGTCGTCCGCCCACTTCTCGATGTCGGCGCGGACTTCGTTCCGGGCTTCTTCCTCGGCCGCGCACGCCTTCAGGACGCGCGCCTTGCCGTCGCAGGTCTCCCCGCGGTCCACGTACGTGGCTATCCAGATTTTCTTCATGGTTTTCCTCCTTGCGCCTTTATTATGCGGACGGCCTTCGCCGGTTTTCGCCTACGAGTCCTCTTGCATATCGTGTTCGACCCCGAGAGAGCCTTCGCCCAAGCCGGACGAGAGTAAATATATGCCGGAAACTGGAGAACCTGGAATGAAGAAGAACATCGTCATAGTCGACGTAGACGTCGACTTCAAGAAGCTGGTCAGCAGGGTGAAGTCGCCTTTCGGCGGGTACGTGTCGCTCGAGTACTACTACGACGTAGACGACGAAGCCTTCGCCGAGCTCGAGAAGTCGAACGTGCTGTTTTCGCAGTTCGGCGACAGGTCGGTCCTGGACGTCCTCGGGGACGCGAAGCCGTTCGACGGCATTTCGACCGGGCAGGCGTCGCTGGCGAAGAAGCTGATCGACGGGCAGGAGGACAAAGACGGGCACAGCTCCAAGATGAAAGACGTCTTCGCCTCGGCAGGCGGCGCGGAGCGCGTACTGCGGATCTGCCATACGGTGAACCTCTTCCGGCAGGACGGCGGCGGGGTGAGGATGTTCTGCCGGTCGTTCTACCTGGATCCGGAGACGCTGGAGCAGACAGACGCGTGCGCCGGCCCCGGACCGATTCCGGAGGTCGCGCCCGGCGCGAAGCCCGTCGAGACGGCGCAGCGCCTGTTCGACTTCCTCGCCCTCCGCAAGAACATGCACCAGAAGGCCGAGACCAGCATAACCTACAGGGTCGAGGTGCTTTCCCCGACGAGGGACTTCGACCTGTCGACGAAGACGATCGCCGCCGACCTCGATTTCGAAGAGGCGTTCCAGACGGCGAAGGATTGGCTGAAGAGCAAGCGCGAATCGGGCGAGCTCGTCGTCAAGGACGAGATCGGCGTGTTCGCGACGAACTACGGCGACAAGAGGAAGCCCCGCGCCAGGACGGAGGGGGTCATGCGGTTCAAGGACCTGCGCGTGTCGGGCGATCCGCTCGGCGACAAGAGCGACGTCGTCCTCGACGGGAAGAGGCTGACCGTCCGGAAAAGCCAGGCCCTGACCCTGTTCAGCGTAGTCCCGTCCGTGACCCACGTGAACCAGTACGTCCTGAGCGAGTCCGAATCCGATTCGGCGTTCATCGAGTTCGCCGCCCACATGCTCGACGGCTGTAGTTGGTAAGGCCCTGAAAAACGTCAGGCCCCCGAAAGGGGGAATTCCGGAAAGGCGCACGCGAGTGCGCCTTCGTCATCTGACCAGGGAAACCCGCGCCGAAAATCCTTCGGGGAGGCGCCCGGAAGGCGCGCCCGGGCGCGTTCCGTCATCGGACGCCGGAAACCGGCCCTACGGGGGGCGTCTGGCCGAAGGCGAAAACCCGGAACAGGCGAAACGCGCCGCAGTAAAAAAGAAAAAAGACCGAGCCTCTTTCAGCCCGGTCTCCCCCACTTTACCCCTGAATCTCTGGACTGTCGAATCAATGACCGTAGTAGATCGCGCCGTTGTGGCGGTACTTGTTGACGCGGACGCGTTCGCCATTTTCGTTCAGATACGTAAACGCTCCGCCGTGCGGAATGAAGTCGACGCCCTTCGTGCCGGCCGGCAGAATGACGCGGCCGCGCGTATCGTGAAGCGGATACTTCAGCTCTTCGATACGAAGCCATTTAGAATTAGTTTTGCGCATTTGGTGTTCCTTTCACTTGCTTACGTCTTTATTATACCGCGCCAAGCCGGCGGTGTTCGCCTAGACGGCGTTCACCGGGCGAACTCGGCGGCGGTTTCCCTGAAGATTTCGCCCGACGCCCGCCAGGCTTCGCACCTCGCCGGGATCACCTTTTCGGCGTTGCACCGGTCGCAGCACGACCCTTCGTCCACCAGGGGCTCCGGGTTGTTCCCGTAGCCGTCGAACTCCTCGCCGCACAGGCAGCATGTCTTTCTCATGTCGTTTTCCTCCTTGCGTCTTTATTATGCGCAAGGAGAGCAGGGGTTTTCGCCCGTCAGACCATCTTCAGCCTGTACCTTTTCTCGCGGACGTCCGCGAGGACTCCTTTGACGTGGTCCGCGACGAGGTAGACGTTCCCCTTGAACTTGAACTTCTTCCTGTCCGCGAGTTTCGCCTTCGCGACCGCCGTCGCGAATTCCCTGTTGTACCGTCCGCCTGCTCCTGGCCACCAGTTCATGCCGATTCCTCCTCAGCGCCTTCCCGTGTTCCTGAACGACGGCTTCACCTTCTTGGGGAACCTGAAACCGTTCCTGTTCTTCCGGACGCGGAACATCCGGCCTTCGACCAGGCGCACCGCCGTCTCGGGCTTCTCAACCTCGCGCCCGGCCGCCGCCGGCTGGACCGCGGCGAGAAGCGAGATCGCCGCGCACGCGATAAGCCTTTTCTTGTTAGTCTTCATCGGAAATCCTTTCTCCTTGCGCCTATATTATGCCGATCGAACGGCTTGCGTTTCGCCCGAAGGTAAATAATTCCAAACACATTCAAGGAGACACAAGATGGCATTTCTGATAGACAGGGGAATCGCGGCGGAGTCCGAAGAGGAATTCGACGCCGAGGGCGACAGGTACGAGGAGCTGAAAACCAAGCTGCTCGGCGGGCAGACGATGAAGTACGAGGAGATGGAGGAGCTGCTCGCGGCGGCCAAGTCCAGGAACGACCAGAAGGTGATAGACGTCCTGAAGAACGTCGTCGACGACCCCGCGGCGGACGGCGTCGGCCCGCTCGCTGAAGCCACCGGCGACATTTTCCGGAATTCCCCCGCCATGGCCGCCCTGGTCAATGCGCTGCAGCTCAAGTACGGAAAGGACGGCAGCGTCTTTTTCGCGTTCATGCCGAACCGTCCGGAGCAGCAGCTGTTCATGCAGATCAAGGGCAGCAGGAAGCTGTACAAAGTGCAGGTGTCGCCCGCGACGGCC
>Ga0310695_10014475_pt1 | contig 10649 bp, 9 predicted proteins | sample RumenRJG_04DNA_FD_203882 | JGI IMG/M metagenome (GOLD analysis project Ga0310695, IMG submission 203882) | Bovine rumen microbial communities from Lethbridge, Alberta, Canada - RJG_04 (v2) (version 2) | ecosystem: Host-associated > Mammals > Digestive system > Stomach > Rumen | place: Canada... | reverse complement strand
CAAAACAGATTTCTTATTATACTGACCAGACAGGATATCGCGCCGGTCATACCGCCGAGTATGATGTTTGCAGTGCCCATCAGGCCAAACATAGCGCATTGTGTGAGAAGGATGGACCTTCTGGTCTTGATGAAACCAATGGCGACCATGAGTGCGGCGCCTGTAAAAGAAATAATATTTCCGATAATGATCATATTCATAGCGATCCTCCAAAATAAAAAATGCCCGGCAGATTCTGTGCCAGGCAATTCTCCTGATAGCAATGACACCGAATGTGCACGTGTCATTGGTTGCGATTTACGGTCGTTTGTGGATCGCTCGTCCGATTACGAGCATAAATGACAAAGGCAAATATACTCACTTTGATGATGCATGTCAAGCAGAAATAATCAGAGAGAAGAATTACACATTCAACTCCAAGGCATTTATTGTGCATTGATTATGCTATTATTAAATAGAAAAATGAAAAGAGTTAAACAAATCGGCAGTTTGCCGATCTGATTTCTAAAAAGAAAAGCACAAAATCAGGTTTGTTAAGATTGGTGAAACACATGAGTATGATGGAAAAAGTATATCAAACTGAAAAAGGACCGATACATTACTGGATCAGTAGTATAGCCAACGATAGACCAAGCCTGATTTTTCTACCGGGACTAACCGCTGACCACAGATTATTTGAGAAACAGACTGATTACTTCGATGGTAAATACCGCATTTTTGTCTGGGATGCACCGGGGCACGCATCTTCATATCCGTTTCAAATGGTTTTCAGCCTGGTGGATAAAGCTATTTGGCTGAATGAGATCATGGAGCTGGAAGGCCTGAATGATCCTGTAATAATCGGACAGTCCATGGGCGGGTATGTTGGACAGATGTACTCGCAGCTGTTTCCGGAAAAACTCTGCGGTTTCATATCGATAGATTCTGCTCCGCTGCAAAGACAATATCTGACTGGCGCAGAGCTGTGGCTCCTTAAAAGAATGGAGCCTGTTTACAGACATTACCCGTGGAAACTGCTTCTGAAGCAGGGCACTAAAGGTGTAGCTGTATCCGAATACGGCAGAACGCTGATGCACAGCATGATGATGACATATGACGGAGAGCAGAAAAGATATGCCAGGCTCGCCGGTCATGGATACCGTATACTTGCAGAAGCAATCGAAGAAGATCTTCCATATGAGATAAAGTGCCCGGCCTTGCTGATATGCGGGGATAAAGACCATGCAGGATCATGTATACGATACAATAAAAAGTGGCATAAAAGATCCGGTATAAAAATAGAATGGATCAAGGATGCCGGGCATAACTCAAATACAGATGAACCGGAGCAGATCAATCAGCTGATCGAAAGTTTTTTGCTTGCGCTAAAAAGATCATAAACAAACAAATCTGGAACTGCCTAAGATAAAGCATAAATGGTGAGGAACATCGGCGTCTGTTATACAAATACACAGGAAGGAGCACACATGCTGAAGATTCGCTTGGATATAGAATATATCAATTATGAAAAATGCTCTGAGAATCTTATTCCTCAGTTGGTTGAAGAAATGAAGTCGAAAACAAACACGTCTGAATTGGAAAAACTGTTTATTGCTCTCGGAGCAGATTCGGTTCTCCTGGCAAAAAAGCTCCTTCATTATCTCGATACTGATGTACGCGATCAGATACTCGTGTGGCTGCTGGATGAGTTCGGGGCAGATTTTGTGGTTGAGATCAACGACTACCTGACTAAAATATTCCCGGGACAGGCCATCGTGATCGGCGGACTGTCTGCAGAAGATTATCCGGGAACAAGGATAACCCTTTATGCAACGCAGGTGCAGATTAATTACGAACAGCTTCTCAAAAGTCCTATATTCAGCGGAAATGTTCTGGGTGGCGCGGCTAAACTTGCATTCCATATGGCAAACCCGGAAATCATAGAGAAGCAGGGAATCAATATTCTGTCATCTGATAAGATCAAGTCCAGACTTGTACCTGTAATATCTGAAAGCCTTCAGAAGGCCGGACTTATGCTCGAACTTAGGGATCTGGAGTTACAGGAGGATATCTCTGAGCAGCTTGAGGGCAAGATCCACGAGAAGAAAAACATTCTTCCGGATAATATCGAAGAACCTATTATTGAGGCGCTTGCTGCATTTCTGAAGTGTAGCGTGCAGTGATATTCCCACACCATATTATTCATGCTTCAGATGACGGAATGGACCATCAGTGGTGGGAGTATGTCACAAAATCTCATTCTGCATTTGTGATATACTTGATTCATCCTGATTCATAATGAACGGTAACGATGCTTAGTGCACATCATTTACGGAGGGAAACCAGATGAAAAGCAAGAATTCAGATCCCAACTTCATAATCAAAAAATGTGATACGAACTCCCCGTATGTCTTCATCAGTTACAGTTCCATGAACGAACAGACAGTCCATGAAGATGTTGCAGAATTTCAGAGAAGAGGGTATAACGTCTGGGTCGACTGTGCTAATGTCGACCTGACTAAAAATTCATGGAGGGATGACGTCTATCCCGCAGTAGCAAGCGAAAACTGCAAAAAGGTGCTTTTCTATCTCAGTGAGGACTCACTGCTCAGCGAGAACTGTGCGAAAGAGCTCGAAGAATTGAAGAAGACCTTTGATCTGATCCCGGAAAGCAAGAAAAAGAATAAGGAATACCCGATGTTCACGGTAGAAGCCGTGAAGATGAAAAACTTTGAAGAGTTGGAAGAGAGGTGCAGAAAAAAGCTGGAAGGCCTGGAAAAGGAGGATCTGAAGAAAGAAAAAGCCGCCATTGAATTTATCAAAAACAATTTCTTTTCTAAAGGAAACGAGCGGATCCGGGCTAGTAAGTTCATGGAAAATGGGGATATCGACAAGTATTATGAAAGGATCCTGCAATATTTTCCGGATGAAACGGTTCTGGACTGCTACAGGCTCAGATTTCTGATCCCTTTTAGCTATACAGGTTCTTACGAAGATATCTATGCCTCCATGGCCGGTGATCAGGTGAACTGGAAACGGAGGAAGGACGCCAGGCTCCCTTCGTCCAGAAAAGGCAGCTACGTGCATTATGATGTGTTTGAGTATCTTATGAAAGACTGCTTTACCGAAGAAGACGGGAAGAGATCCTGGGGCAGCGTCTGGGACTGGATGAAAGAACCGGGCAAGGCAGACAGGAAAAAAGCCCTGCATCTTGCATATTTCCCTAGTGCAGGACGTGACGCAAGCGGACGGCTCCTGGATATAGAAAATGCGGGATTATATCTGTTCCGAAGCCACGTGGGGATCTTCTGGTATGAGATCCAGATGAAAGGCGCCATCCAGCATGTGGAGTATGATCAGGATAAGATCGATGTGATCAAGAAAAACAACAGCAAAAAACTGTCCGATGATCTGCCTGAAACCAGTGAATCTTATGACTACATGCTCAGGATGATGAACGTCTGTAAGGACATAAACAATCCAAACAGAAACAGAGGATGCATCTGGAAACTGGGAGAGAAGATGGAGTGGGCTCCTCACGGCGAAGAGCGGCAGAGATTTGAGGAGAGGATCAAGGAGCCGGGCTATGGCGAACGCCCGGGATTCATCCTTCGGGACTGTACCGCGGACAAGAAGAGCGTGTTCCTTAAATACTATACATTTGAGAATTTCAGGCTTTCCAGATGGATCAAAGAACTTCTGGAGAGGAATCTTATGGATGGATGCAGGATACGCTATTATCCGGAGAGAATGGTACAGTCAAATCCGGAAGAACAGAGAAAAACCGGAGAGAGTTATACTGCAGTAGCGGAGAAGCCGCTTCTGTTCCAGTACATTCTGAGAAATCAGGCAAGTGTCAGCGAAATAAAGGAGACCGCCTGGTTCATGGCACACGGGTATGACCGGACCCACCTGTTCCCGGTTGGTGAGAATATAGAGCTTCTGAGAACCTCGGATAATACCTGTATGTACGCATGCAGAGAGGGCGGCGGATATTACTGTTCGCTGGAAGGCGCTAATAAAGAATTCTTCAGGAACAATATGCCTAAGAATATAGAGTCAAATTACTTCTTCCTCTTCATCTTGGCACAGTATCAGAGATACACGCTGGATTTCTACCGTGAGGCTTTGATCAAAACTCTTATGGACCGCCCGGAAGAAAATGAGGATGAGCTCCGGGCACTGGAAAAGGAGATCCGGTATTTTCTGGCTGCCTGCATGCCACGCGCCGCCAGCCATATCACGACCCAGAACGATTTCTACAACTACACCTGCAGGAAGATCGGAGTATGGGATTCTGTGCAGGAACTGGAGAAAGCACTGGGTCACCTGAAAGAAAGAAGGAGCATCTGAAAAAATCCCTTTCAGATCACATTCAACAATGCCTCTGAGTATTAAACTAGGGGTTGAATAGACATGTGCTGACACATGTGATATATTCACAACTGAAAAGAGGGACAAAAAACAAATGTCAGATCCGCTTGTCTCACACGTGACAGGCGGATCTTTTCATAGGAGGAAGAAATGTTAGAGATCAAGGGCAAAGTAAATTCAGCTTTATGCTTTGCCAGAGTAGTGGAAGATGAGGCGATCGCACAGATACAGAGAATGTGCGATACCGAGATGACAAGAGGCAGCCGGATCAGGATCATGCCTGATGTGCACGCCGGAAAGGGATGCACTATCGGTACAACAATGACGATCACAGATAAGGCTGTGCCTAATGTGGTCGGAGTAGATATCGGCTGCGGCATGTACACAGTCAAGCTGGGCAAAGTGGATGTCGACTTCGATAAGGTAGACGAGGCATGCCACATGATTCCATCAGGCTTCGATACATGGGACAGAGTCATGTGGCCGTTCGATCTGACAGAGCTGAGATGCTACGGAGAACTCAGAGATGCCGATAGGTTGAACAGATCTCTCGGAACTCTCGGTGGAGGTAACCATTTCATCGAGATCGACGCAGCGGAAGATGGCACGAAATACCTGGTCATCCATTCAGGATCAAGAAACCTCGGCAAACAGGTCGCGGAATACTACCAGCAGCTTGCTATCGATCTGAATCATAACAAGGAAGAATACTTAGCTAAGCGTGATCAGATCATCGAAGAGTACAAGGCTGCAGGCAGAAAGAGTGAGATCCAGGCCGCACTCAAGTCCATTAAGTGGGTGAAGAGAGATGCGGACGTACCTGATGACCTCTGCTACCTGTATGGTCAGCACCTGGACGACTACCTGCATGACGTAGTCATTTGCCAGAGATTTGCAAGACTCAACCGTGAGAAGATGGCTGAAGCCATATTTGATCACACAGGTCTCGAAGCGATCGAAGCCTTCCATACCATTCATAACTACATCGATACGGATGAGATGATCCTGCGTAAGGGAGCCATTGCTGCACACAGGGGAGAACTGGTGCTCATCCCTATCAACATGAGAGACGGATCAGTCCTGGCAACAGGCAAGGGCAACCCTGACTGGAACTTCTCTGCACCACACGGTGCAGGACGTGTCATGTCCAGAACAAAGGCCAGGGATGTGATCGGGATGGAAGATTACAGGAAGGCAATGGAGGGCATCTACACCACATCCGTAAGTACAGCTACTCTGGATGAAGCTCCGATGGCATACAAGTCACTTGAAGACATCATTGATGTCATCGAAGAATCAGTAGATGTAATAGAAGTTTTAAAACCAGTATTCAATTATAAGGCAGGCTAGGCCGGTAAATTCTTTTCCGGCCAATGCCTGACCGGAATGAGAGGAATCATCAAGAAGATTCTTTTTTATAGAAAGGAGATACATAATTATGAAAAAATTATTGAGTCTTTTATTAGCCGTATGTTTATTGATCTCGCTGGCAGCGTGCAGCGGATCTGACCAGGAGCAGGAGACCTCGGAAGCTGACGTACCTAAGAGTGAGCAGACCGGGACTGCCGGGAGCAGTATTCCGTTAAAGGACGATCAGGAAGAAGCTAAGTACCAGATCGAAGTCGCCATGCAGAAATTACTGGAAGAAGCCTATGGAGATAAGGTCACAGATGCCAGGATCTATGTGGAAAAGATATATACCGCAGAAGACGAACAGGCAGATGAAGCCCTGAAAGAATACAACCTCGGCCCTGATGAAGTTGCATTCGAAGTGCGCTATGAGCTGCACCCTGCAGAGGGCGTGGATGTGAATGAGCTGATGGCTGCCACCGGTGAATATGATGAAGAAAGCGGGTGGGTCATAGAAAAGTACAATCTCGGTGTACTGAGACCAACCGAAGACGGTTCATATGCCATTACTGATTTTGGAACAGGATGGTAATACTGACCAGACAAGAAAAGACCGGGGGAGACAGAGAACCATCCCCTGTCTCTCTGTCTCTTAGCATCTGTGCGATATGTACCCTTGGGTTTTTATCCGCAGATGCTTTTTTAGTGTGCTGGAGCGAGTATTGTGATATGTTATAATAAAACATTATAATTTTGTGATAAAGCTGAAAAACTACCGGAAAAGGATCTGAATAGGATCCTCCCCGGCTGAAGTGATGATATGTGATTGGAAGAATCGGAGACTTATATGGAAGATTCATTATTCAGAGAAAAAGCCATAGAGAAGATCTCATCGCCTGAGGATCTTGGCAATTACCTCCATGTGACCAGACCTTCAGTCTGGCTGATGCTTGTGGCGGTCATCCTGATGCTTAGTGGTTTGCTGGTATGGGGCTCTATTGCCAGCATCGACAGCTTTGCGACCGGTACAGCTGAAGTAAAAGACGAGGTCATGTATATTCATTTTGACAATGAACAGATCGCTGAAAATGCAGAGAGCGGTATGAGAGTCATTGCAGGTGAGTCAGAGAGCAGGATCAGCATCGTAGGTACCGATGACAAAGGGGAGCTGTTCGCTATAGCTCCAACAGACCTGTCAGACGGAAGCTACAACGTGCGTGTCATTTTTAAGCAGACAAAGGTGCTGAGCCTGTTGTTCAACTGAGGATTTATTCATGGCAGAAAATCAGTCTAACATCTCAAAAAAAAGACACCGTACGCGCGTTCCGGTCATCATGCAGCTGGAAGCCCTCGAATGCGGAGCCGCGGCCCTCGCCATGGTGATGGCCTATTACGAAAAATGGGTCCCGCTTGAGCAGGTCCGGCGCGACTGCGGTGTCTCACGCAATGGGTCTAATGCCAAAAACATGCTGAAAGCGGCAAGGAATTATGGCTTTGATGCCCAGGGTTTCAGCTGCGAGCCTGATGCTTTGCGCAGTGATATTGTGCTGCCCTGCATACTTCACTGGAATTTCAATCACTTTGTAGTACTGACAGAATTCAGGGGCAAGTATGCATATATCAATGATCCGGCAAGGGGAGATCTCCGCATCACGCTGGATGAGCTCGACGACGCCTTTACGGGTATATGCATCCAGATCACTCCGGGCCCGGACTTTGAACCTTCCGGAAAGCAAAAGAGCGTACTTGAGTTTGTAGGCAAACACATGAAAGGGACCGGCCCTGCGCTTGCTTTCGTGATGCTTACGACTTTTGCAAGCAGTCTGTTTGGAATAATCAATCCTGCTTTTTCACGCTTCTTCCTGGACCATCTGCTGACAGGGGAAAATACTGAACTCCTGTATCCGTTCCTGGGCCTGATGGTTTTAGTCGGTACAGTGCAGATCGCTGCAGGCTGGATGCTGGCAATATACTCACTCAGGATCAACGGTAAGATGGCTGTCGTGGGCAGCAGTGAATATATGTGGAAGATCCTGCGTCTTCCGATGGATTTCTTTTCCCAGCGCATGTCGGGCGATATCCTTCAGCGGCAGGAGACCAATTCATCTATCGCTTCAACACTTGTAAATACTATCGCTCCTCTGGTCATGAACACGATCATGATGATCGTATATCTCGTGCTGATGCTGCGCATGAGCATCGTGCTGACGATGATCGGTGTAGCAACGATCATCATCAACCTTCTGGTATCCCAGATAATATCCGCAAAACGGATCAATATCACGCGTGTCCAGATGCGTGATACCGGTAAGCTTGCTGCAGCTACCATCTCTTGCATACAGATGATAGAGACGATCAAGGCCAGCGGTTCAGAAAACGGGTACTTCCAGAAATGGTCCGGATATCAGGCATCTGTAAATGCTCAGAATGTACGTTATGCCCGTCTGAACCGCTATCTCGGGGCTGTTCCTTCAGCGCTTTCTACAGTGGCAGACGCACTGGTGATGATCCTCGGAGTACTTCTTGCCATGCAGGGAAGATTCTCACTTGGTTCGATCCTGATGTTCCAGGGATTCCTGGGATCCTTTATGGTACCGGCGACGCGGTTGATCGAGGCAGGACAGAGCATCCAGGAAATGCGTACTGATATGGAGCGCGTAGAAGATGTGATGCTTTATCCTGATGATCCTGCAATTTCAGATATCCCTTATGACGAAAGCCTGGACTATCAGAAGCTTTCCGGTGAAGTAGAACTGAAAAACGTGACCTTTGGATATTCGCGTCTGGAAGAACCTCTGATACGCGACTTTTCCATGCATATAAAACCGGGAGAAAAGATCGCTCTGGTGGGAGCTTCCGGATGCGGCAAATCCACGATCGCCAAACTGATCTCAGGGATCAACCAGCCATGGAGCGGGGAAGTCCTGTTTGACGGAAAACCAGCAGACGAGATCGACCGGAGCATACTGACAGGCTCAGTGGCTGTAGTCAGCCAGGAGATCATCCTTTTTGATGACAGCATCGCAGCCAACATCAAGATGTGGGACACATCCATCGAAGATTTTGAAATGATCCTGGCTTCAAGGGATGCACAGATCTATGACGATATTATGGCAAGAAGCAGCGGTTTCCGCTACAAACTGGCAGAGAACGGCAAGGATTTTTCCGGCGGACAGCGTCAGAGGCTTGAGATAGCCCGTGTGCTCGCCCAGGATCCGACCATCCTTATCATGGATGAAGCGACTTCAGCACTCGATGCCAGGACAGAATATGAACTGGTAAAAGCGGTCAGCGACCGCAACATCACATGTATAGTTGTCGCACACCGTCTGTCTACGATAAGGGATTGTGATGAGATCATAGTTCTGGATCACGGGCAGGTAGCGGAACGAGGTACCCATGAAGAGCTCATGACGAACAACGGTACCTATGCGCGGCTGATAGCAAGCGATTGAAAGGAGGGGGCTTATGGGATGGTTTGAAGAACAGATCGCCCAGCGCAAGCTGGCAGATCAGAAGGCCATGGACGACTCTCTGCTTAACATCGCCTCTACGGTAATGGGCGTGCGGCAGGCAGACCGTCTTAAAGACAATCTGATATACGCTAAGGAAGCTATAGACGAGATCCTTAAATACTATCACTGTGAACCGGCGAGTGTCCCTGAGGAGATCACTGATCCGGATGAGCAGCTGGAGTTTAGTCTGCGCCCGCATGGAATAATGCGCCGCGCCGTCAGGCTCGATGAGGGTTGGTACAAGGATGCTATGGGTCCGATGCTGGCATTTCTCCGCGATAGCGGGGCGCCGGTAGCTCTGCTGCCCGGCAGTTTTTCTGGATACAGCTACCTGGATCCGAAAAGCGGAGAGAAGATCAGGATCAACCGCAAAACTGCAGAGCAGCTGTCTGAGGACGCTCTATGCTTTTACCGGCCGCTGCCTCTCAGGAAGATAGATGTTTCAGATCTGATGATCTATCTCAAGGACTGCCTGGAACCGGGAGATTATGTTCTGGTGTTTGTCCTGTCATTGGCTGTGACACTGATAGGGATGCTGGTGACTGATATTACACGTGCGATCACAGGATTCGTGCTCGAAAGCTCAAATATGACCCTGCTTGCCGGAACTGCGGTCTTTATGATATCAGCTATCCTGACTTCACGGCTTATCCTTATCGGACGCCAGCTGATGATGGACCGGATCGGTATCAAGACCACATTTTCACTGGACGCGGCAATGATGATGCGCATCATGAATCTGCCGGCCGGATTCTTCCGGAATTTTACATCAGGTGAGCTTGCGAGCCGGTATAACTCTGTAGGTCAGATATGCGGAACGCTGCTGGGAAATGTTTTCTCCATGGGACTTTCCGCATTTCTGTCATTGCTGTACATTACGCAGATCATACATTTTGCCCCTGCGCTGACGGCGCCGGCATTGGTGATCATTCTGACCGGCTCACTGATGGGCGTTATTACCGGTCTGGCACAGATGCGGCACAGCAGGAAGGTCCTGGAAAAGAGCGCCGATGAGGACAGCGTAAGTTTGTCGCTGATAAACGGTGTGCAGAAGATCCGCCTTGCCGGAGCAGAAAAGCGCGCTTTTGCCAAATGGGCAAATGCATATGCTGACGAAGCACAGCTCAGGTATCGACCGCCTGCTGTCATCCGTACAGGTAAGGCTATCACCACCGCGATCTCTCTGATCGGAACGATTATGCTGTTCTACTTTGCTACCAAGAGCGGAGTCACGCCTTCAGAATATATAGCATTCAATTCAGCGTTCGGCTCAGTGACGTCAGCCTTTACATCTCTGGCAGGAGTAGGACTGTCTGTCGCAGGTATAAAGCCTGTACTTGATATGGCAAAGCCGATCCTCGAAGCTCAACCGGAGTCTTCCGAAAACAAGAGCATGGTGCTTGATCTGAAAGGGGATATAGAGCTTTCCAA
>Ga0310695_10014471_pt1 | contig 10654 bp, 11 predicted proteins | sample RumenRJG_04DNA_FD_203882 | JGI IMG/M metagenome (GOLD analysis project Ga0310695, IMG submission 203882) | Bovine rumen microbial communities from Lethbridge, Alberta, Canada - RJG_04 (v2) (version 2) | ecosystem: Host-associated > Mammals > Digestive system > Stomach > Rumen | place: Canada... | reverse complement strand
TTCAAATCCCCTTTTCTCCGCCATTCCTATTATTTTCCTTTCATCGTCATCAAAAGCAATAACAATCAGTTTTGTAACACAAAAACAGTTTAAACACTTAAAGGAATTTGATTGGGCTCAAAAGAAAGAGTCCCGCAAGAACGGGACCCAAAACTAAAAACTACTTTTTTTTCGATAGATTAGAGCATGGTTGCTCTTAACTGCTCACCAGACAGAGGAGACAGATATGCTGGAGCAATATCAAATACAGTCTTGCAACCGTTAACACCTTCATTGTGAAGACGAGCAATAGCTCTTGCGTATGCAACAATAACGCTTCCTGTAAACTCAGGATTAGAATCAAGCTTTAAGCTATACTCAATCACGTGATTATTTTCAAGATTGAATCCGGTCTTGCCAGATCTTAAAACAAAGCCTCCATGTGGCAGACCACGGTGGTTCTTATCTAACTCTTCCTGAGAAATGAAGTTAACAGTAGTGTCATAGTCAGAGAAGTAGTTAGGCATTGTCTTAATTTCATTCTCAACCTTAGCAGCATCAGCACCTTCCTTCAGAACAACATAGCAAAGTCTGGTGTGTTTCTGACGTGTGGTTAATTCTGGATTAGCTCCACTTCTAACTGACTCAAGAGCTGATTCGATTGGACAGGTATACTGTCTTGCATCAGCAACACCTTCGATTCTACGAATTGCGTCTGAATGGCCCTGGCTTACGCCTCTACCCCAGAAAGTATAATCTTTACCGTTAGGCAGAACTGCATTTGCATATAGGCGGTTTAATGAGAACATACCAGGATCCCAGCCTGCTGAAATTAAAGCAATATGACTGCCTGACTTAGCTGCACTGTCAACATTTGCAAAATGTTCAGGGATCTTAGCGTGAGTATCAAAACTGTCGATTACATTAAATAGCTTTGCTAACTTTGGAGTCTGTACAGGGAGATCAGTAGCAGAACCGCCACATAGGATCATTACATCAATCTTGTCTTTATAAGATTCAACATCATTTACGCTTACTACAGGAACACCAGCTGTAGATAAAGACAGAGAAGAAGGCTCTCTTCTGGTGAAAACTGCAACCAGCTCTAGATCATCTGCATACTTTAAAGCACTTTCAATTCCACGACCTAAATTGCCGTATCCGTAAATTCCAACTCTTGTAGTCATTTTGACCTCTGATAAAAATAGCGTTTCTAAATTTGTTCTAAAATGTAGCAAAAAGAATAATAATAGTCTAGTTTTGTATATTTTTGCACTATTATAAATCAACTCATAAATACTTACCTAAAAAATCTTTTTAACAAAAAAAACAAAATAATTTTAAAATGAAACATAATTAATACTTGCTGATTTAAGTAAAAACATAAAAATCTATTAAAAATCAACTAAATTAAATGAAAATAAATATCTTTTTTTTAGTTTTGTTTGTTCAGACACGAACATTTGAAAACAAAAAGCGTAAAATAATTTTCACCATATAAAAATAAATAAAAAATATAACAGCATTAAGGATATCCAACTAATGAGCATTCTAAGACGACTAAGCAATCCACAGATCAAAGCGTCAAAATCAGACAATAAACTTATTCATTACTTTTTGGCCAATGGTCTGAAGGCATGTTCTTCATCTATTTCTGAGATCTCTGCTGACTGTGATATTTCACATGCAACAGTTACACGTTTTGCCCGAAAATTCGGTTTTGAAACTCTAAAAGATTTTAAAATTGCCCTTGCCCAGGATCTAGGAGCACAAGATAACGACAATCATGGAAAAAGGACAGCCATCAACCTGAAAGAAAGCTGCGAAACTACAGCACAGAAGCTTTTGCAGTTAAATCAGACTCTGTTATCTCAGACTGCAGTAGAAATCGGTTTTGAATCAGTTACCAAACTAACTCGCGAAATTGTCGGAGCCAGACACGTCTTTTTCTTTGGAATAGGAAGTTCTGGTTATCTTGCCAGAGATGCTGCCAGAAAAATAGCCCGTATCGGTATTGATGCCAGATGCTATACTGATTCACATGAAATTATGACCCATTCAACAATGATTACCAATCAGGATGTAGCAATCTACATATCAAACTCAGGTCAAACACATGAGCTAGTTAAATCTGCAGCCTTATGTTCCAAGAAAGGAGCTATGATTTGTGCAATTACAGCAGAAACTACATCACCACTGTATTCCTTCACCGATATTACTGTGCTGCACGCGGTACATGATTACGATCTTGCGCAGGGCTATGCAGACTCTCGTCTGTCAGTTTTCTTTATTATTGACCTTATCTATATTGAACTGATAAAGCTTATAGGAGAAAAGGCAATCAAGCAGAAACAGGAAACTCAGGAAGCAATCGATTCACTTTCTAATAACGATTAAAATCACATAGTTGTACAGGGGTTTCACAAAAAATGGGGTACTTATTTTCAGCCCCATGAAAAAGGCCGTTAAAATAATAACGGCTTTTTTTTAACTAAGGATTATATGAAAACTCTGCTCTTAACATTATTATTTTTATTTCTTTCAGCTACTAGCTATTACTTAGATATCTGGTTTAACATCACTCCTTCTATTCCCCAGGGAATCTACAGACTTTCAAAATACGAGAATGAAATCAAAAACGACAGCATTATTCTTTTTTGTCTAAATAATAAATACGCAGAAATAGCAAAAGATCGAAAATACATCTCCGCAGGAAAATGCAGAAAAGGTCTATCCCCTATTGGAAAGCACGTTATTGCATCATATCCTGATAAAGTCAAAATCAATAATAACGGCATTTATATAAATGGAAAACTCGTTAAAAATACCAGACCTTTACCTCAAGATAAGGAGGGAAGAAATCTTATTCACACAGAGTTATATAAAACATTAAAACAAGATGAATTTATTGTTGCAAGTTCAAAAGAAGATTCTTTTGACAGCAGATATTATGGAATAGTCGAAAGAAAAGATATTGAAGGAAAGTTAAAAGAAATTTTGGTTTTCTAGAATTATCCCGCCAAATTAGAGGCGGGATAATATCATGAAAAATTAGTCCATTCTCTTGAATAGAAGAGAACCATTGGTACCGCCGAAGCCAAAGTTGTTTGACATAGCGTACTCAATATCATGTTTCTGAGCTGTACCAGGAACAAGATTGAAATCACCAACTTCATCTTCTGGATTAACAAGATTGATGGTTGGAGGACAAATCTGATCCTTAATTGACATAACAGTGATAACTGCTTCGATTGCACCTGCTGCACCTAATAAGTGACCAGTCATTGACTTGGTTGAACTCATGCAGCAGTTCTTAGGAGCATCACCAAACAGACTCTTAGCAGCACGTAACTCTGATAAATCACCTACAGAGGTTGAAGTGCCGTGAGCATTGATGTAGTTAACCTGCTCTGGTTTTACACCTGCATCCTTTAATGCGCCCATCATTGATCTTGCTGCACCTTCACCTGTTGAAGGAGTTGCAGTCATGTGATAAGCATCACCAGACATACCGAAGCCAACAAGCTCAGCATAAATCTTAGCACCACGAGCCTTAGCATGCTCATACTCTTCAAGAATCAGCACACCTGCACCGTCACCTAGAACGAAGCCATCACGATCCTTATCCCAAGGACGAGATGCATGCTCAGGATCATCATTGCGGTGAGATAGAGCCTTCATAGAAGCGAAACCGCCAATACCCATAGGGGTTGAAGCTTTTTCTGCACCACCACAAACCATAACATCAGCATCACCGAAGGCAATCAGTCTAGCTGATAAACCGATAGCGTGAGTACCTGTAGCACAAGCGGTAACCATTGACAGGTTAGGACCACGAAGACCTTTCATAATTGAAAGCTGGCCTGAAACCATGTTAATAATTGTTGATGGAACGAAGAATGGGCTGATTCCACGAGGACCTTTAGCAACTAAACCAGTAATGTTCTTCTCAATTAGAGTAAGACCACCAATACCAGAACCGATCATGGTACCGATTCTGTCAGCATTTGCTGGAGTAATCTCTAAACCAGAATCATTCAAAGCCATAACGCCTGCAGCAATACCGTACTGAATGAATTCATCCATCTTACGTGCATCTTTAGTTGTGATGCCCCACTGCTCAGCATTAAAGTTCTTTACTAGACCGGCAATCTTTACAGAGAAATCTGTAGTATCAAAATGATCAACAGTAGTGATACCGCTCTTGCCCGCTAATAAATTTTTCCATGATTCTTCTAAAGTACCGCCAACTGGGCTTAACATACCCATTCCGGTAACTACAACCCTACGTAATTGCACCGTTGGATCTCCGTTATTGATTTGTGGATTAAATCGGTAATTATTACCGAATACAAGCATTAAAAGCCTGTTAATTGACTCGACGCAGAATAAACATCCTGCGTTTTAGACGGGATTTATCCGCCTTGAATTCTTTTGGTTATGAATAAACACTGTTCATTGCATAACCTTTTATCAACATTCAAAGAACTGGGATAACCAGATGAATACTTTGTAAGCTTAAAAAAGGTGATACAAAATCTTCTAAAAAGAATGGAGATGTTTAGCATCTCCAGTCCACTTTAAATGTTCAAATATTGGATGAAGTAAATTCATCCTTATAATTCAACACAGACCAGCTATTACTGATTGTTGTTGATGTAATCGATTGCGGCCTGAACGGTAGTGATCTTCTCAGCTTCCTCATCAGGGATTTCGGTACCGAACTCTTCCTCTAAAGCCATTACTAGCTCTACGGTATCTAGTGAGTCAGCGCCAAGATCATCAACGAATGATGCCTCTGGTACAACATCCTCAGGCTTAACGCCTAATGTGTCAACGATAACTTTATTTACGCGCTCTTCAATATTGCTCATTTTTTTCCTTGACCAGGCTGCGAAGGCAGCGCTGTCCCTTTGCTAAAAAAACGCCCCAGCCCAATGCTAGGACCCAAACAAAACTTTATGCAATTATATATGTTTTAAATGACTTTTGGTAGTAAAAAAAAGAATAAAATATACAAAAAGTAATTTAATTCACAAATTCGCATAAATATCAATTAGTTGCAGTGCAGTCCACCATTTACATCAATGGTTGAACCTGTTATATAAGCAGCTAAATCTGATGCCAAGAATACAGCAGCACCGGCAATATCCTCAACAGTTGCAGCTCTCTTTAAAGGAATAGAATTGGTCCATGCCTTTAGCTGCTCCTCGTTTAATGCAGCAGTCATATCAGTAGCAACAAAACCAGGAGCAATGCAATTAACTGTAATGCCTCTTGAACCAACTTCCTTAGCTAAAGACTTGCTGAAACCAATTAATCCAGCTTTGGCAGCAGCGTAGTTACACTGACCAGCATTACCATCCTGACCGACGATTGAGGAGATGTTGATGATTCTACCAGCTCTCTTCTTCATCATTGGACCAATAGCCAGCTTACACATCTGAACACATGCAAACAGATTGCACTGAAGAACATCCTCCCAGTCCTGATCCTTCATTCTCATAAACAGAGTATCACGAGTGATACCAGCATTGTTTACAATAATGTCAGGGCATGAGCCAGCATCAGCTACAACAGAATTGAAACAGTCTTCGACGGTCTGCTTGTCAAGAGAATTCATAACTAATCCCTTGCCGTGACCATTTAAGTATTCAGTAATACCGGCAGCACCTTTTTCTGAGGTTGCAGTACCGTAAACTTTAGCACCAAGCTGCTCAAAAGCCTGGGCAATCCCCTTACCGATACCACGTGAAGCACCAGTAACTAAAACAATCTTTCCTGAAAAGTCTAAATTAAACATAATATGATTCCTATGCTAATTCTTCTAATGCTTTCTCTAAGGTCTGCTCATTACAGATGTTTGCACTGCCAAGAGTCTTATCAATACGACGGTTCAAACCACATAGAACTTTGTTAGGACCACACTCAATAAGAGCTTCCACACCGTCAGACTTCAAAGCCTGAACTGTTTCTACCCAGCGAACAGGCATAGTCAGCTGCTTAACAAGAGCGTCTACAAGATCAGACGCCTTAGTTAAAGGCTTAGCTAGAGCATTAACATATACAGGAATAGAAGCGTCATTAATCTTGATTGACTTTAAAGCTTCAGCCAATCTGTCTGCAGCTGGCTGCATAAGAGGACAGTGAGATGGAGCAGAAACTGCCAGAGGAACAACTCTCTTAGCGCCCATAGCGGTAAATTCAGCACAAGCCTTGTCAACAGCAGTCTTGTTACCAGAAATAACAACCTGACCTGGAGTGTTAAAGTTTGCAGCCCATACTTTTTCTGAATCGGTTGATACCTTTGCACAGGTCTCGATAATTGCATTGTCATCAATACCAAGAATAGCTGCCATTGCACCAACACCGGCAGGAACAGCTTCCTGCATTGCCTGACCGCGAAGTCTTACTAATCTTACAGCATCCTTAAAGTCGATAACACCTGCAGCTACCAGTGCGCTGTACTCGCCTAGAGAATGACCTGCAAGAGCAACAGGTTTTTCAGACTTGGACATTAAAACTCTGAATGCTGCAACGGAAGCTGTCAGAATTGCAGGCTGAGTAACCTCAGTCTTGTTAAGTTCGGTATCAGGACCGTTTAAGGTTACAGACTGAAGATCATAGCCTAAAGCCTCATTAGCTTCAGCATATGTTGCCTTAACAATTTCGTTATCCATAAAATCCGCAAACATTCCAACGCTCTGAGAGCCCTGTCCTGGAAAAACTGCTGCAAATTTTTTCATAAAGAATCTCCTGAATTTAAGAAAAACTTCTTTTAAAAAAACTAAATTACTGAATCTTACAAAATAGACAAAAAGGTCTTGCACTACACTAGTAACGTACCAGAGCAGACCCCCAGGTAAAACCGCCGCCGAATGATTCTAAAAGAAGAACATCTCCTCTCTTGATCCTGCCGGAACGAATACCCTCATCAAGGGCTAGACCAACGGAAGGAGCCGAAGTATTGCCCTGTTTGTCTAAAGTAACAATCACATGCTCCATATCAAGCTTAAGCTTTCTTGCAGTAGCTGCAATGATTCTCAAATTAGCCTGATGAGGAACAAGAAAATCCAGATCATCTGCTGTCATATTTCCCTTTTCAAGGGTAGTTGTAACCAGAGAGGCCAAAACAGTAACAGCATGTTTGAACACATCATTGCCTTTCATATATAGCCATGAATCATCACCGGTAAAATTACCGCGCTTAGGATAAGGCAATGATAAAAGAGGACCGAATTTTGAATCGGCAGATAGATGGGTAGCAATGGTACCCTCGGTCTCAGACTCACCTAGGATACAGGCGGCCGCACCGTCACCAAACAGAATAATAGTTGTTCTGTCGGTTGGGTCACAAGCTCTTGACATTAAATCAGAACCTACAATCAGAACTTTTTTAGCCTGACCGGAAATAATCATAGAATGAGCCAGTGAATAGGCATAGCTGAAGCCAGAACAGGCTGCAGCTAAATCAAATGCAGGTCTATCTTTAATACCTAATAGGCCTGAAATTTCACAGGCTGCAGAAGGGAAAGCATACTGAGCAGATGTTGTTGCACAGATGACCATGTCAATTTCGCATGCGTCAATACCGGCAGCTTCCAATGCTCTTTTAGCGGCAATCGCTCCCATTGAGGCAGCAGTCTCATCTGGAGCTGCAATACGTCTCTCACTTATACCGGTGCGCTCAATGATCCACTCATTTGAGGTATCAACCATCTTTTCCAAATCTGCGTTGGTACGCACCTGTTCAGGTAAATAACTACCTGTTCCAAGAATTCGAGTAAACAAGGAATTCTCCAATTTCTACAAAAACAATTTCGCTATTTTATCAAGAATAAAGTCTTTTTCATAAAATAATATGTATTTTTTACTTTACTCTGAAAAAAACAGCAAAACGTTAGAAAAAAAATTTTCAGTGTAATTTCTGGTATTAGGAAAATTTTACTGTACTTGTTTTTTAATAGTTTCTACCAGATTCAGCTGAGCAGTCTTTGCAGCCTCAACCAGCGCTACAGCAACAGCTTCCTTGCCAGCACTGGCATGGCTCTTGATTACAAGACCATCAACACCTAAAAGCACAGAGCCGTTGTACTGCCATGGTTGAAGCCACTCAGGTCTAGCAAGTTTTGAGAAAAACTTCTTCATTCCCTGAGCATTCAGGAAGGCTGAGGCCACACCTTCTGCGGCCTTAAGAGCAACATTACCGGTAAATCCGTCGGTAACAATTACATCTGCATCATCTGTAAAGAGCTTATCTGCTTCAACAAATCCATAGCAGTTCAGAGAATGATCCTGCTCGATCAGATCACGAGCTTCCTTAACCAGGGCACTGCCCTTGTTTCTCTCGCTACCAACGTTAAGCACACAGACTCTTGGCTTTGAAACATTGTAGAAACATTGATAAGCAGTCTGGCCCAGGATTGCGAAATCATGAAGATCCTTGGCATTGCTTGATGCATTAGCTCCAAGATCCAGCATTAAGGAGTATTTTGAGGGACCAGCAGGGATCTTTGCACATAAGGCAGGTCTTAAACCGCCTATGGTACCAAGAATATGACGGGAAAGGCTGACTAATGGACCAGTACCGCCACTTGACACTGCAACATCAGCTTCCTTGTCTTTAACAGCTTCGATAACACGACGCATTGCGGATGTACGATATCCTTCCAGAACAGCTCTAGGATCTTCATCCTGAGGAATGCACTCTGGAGCATCAATGAATTCATATCGGCTTGAATCAACTTTCTCAAAAGCAAGCGCAACCTTCAGCTTTTGTGATCCGTAAACCTTGATTTTGATATTAGGATATAAAACCAATGCAAAACGGACTGCACTGGCAACTGACTTGGCATCGACATTATCTCCGCCAGTTCCATCGAGGGCTACAGTAATTTTAGTTTCGCTATTCACAATTCAAAAAGGGCATAGAGACTTTGTCCCTGTGCCCTTCTCCATTAATTCATACTTGATAAGAATCTTATCGACAAAAAAGTTATGACTTAAGCCTTAGCAGGAGTTAAGTTTAACTTCTCACCACGGTAGTAACCACCCTTGGTGATATTGTGACGAATATGAACTTCCTCTGAAGTCTTATCAATTGATAAACGCATTGCTGATAAAGCATCGTGTGAACGACGCATGTCACGACGTGAACGGGACTTATGGTTCTGCTGAACAGCCATTTTTATTGTCTCCTAAAAATTACTTAATTTGCGGAGAACTTGAATGCCCCGCTTTCTCTGATTTTTAACTAACTTTCGCCACCATCTGTGGCACTAATCGCGGTATTATACTTGGATAAATAATTATTTTCAAGCAAAAAACTAAATAACATTATCTTATGCTTTCTAATACCACTAACTCTCTAATTAATATAAAGAAAAAACTATTTCTTGAATTTATCTTTCAACTCGGCAAGAGCAGAAAAAGGATTCTGCTGAGCCTCTTCTGCAAGTTCACCGAATGTCCAGCTGTCTTCAGAACTTACACATTCAGGATCATCCTCATCATGTGAAGTGATATAAGGAATTTCAAGCAGAATACAGTCTTCAAGAAAAGAGAGAAGATTAAAAGATCCATCCTCATTCAGCTCAACTATATCTAATTTCTCCTCAAGCTTTAGACTTCTAGCCTTTTCTTCATCACAGGTTGACTGGAAGTGTCCTGTTAATTCCTTGTCGAATTCTTTCTGACATCTCTGACATACAAAGCGAACCTTTGCGCTAAAGGAACCTTCAATTGTTCTTAGCCCCTGAAGATCCTCATAGAACCTGAACTCAACCTTCACCGGCTGAAGAACACTGCTGCAAGCCTCTGCTAATCTTGGTAAATATGAAGGATCAATTGTAGTTTTGTATTCAGCACCGTTGGATACAAGTTTTTCAAAATTAACTATTTCGTTAAAGGCCAAATCCGCCATGATATCTACCTAAAATTTATGAAAATTTGATACAAATTCTGATTATTTTTGAGTTTACAGTATACACTAGAAAAAGAGATTGTCTGATTTTAAGGTGACCGCATGACTATAAAATCTTTCATTACAATGTGTGTATGTGCTTTTTGCTCCATTGGTGTGGCTAATGCCTATAAAATTGAAGCAAGATTTGAAACCCAGCATTACGGTGTTTATCAGGTTATTCTTGGTAAAGGTGAAGTTTACGGTATTTCTTTAAAACAGATCATTGCCAAGGATTTAAGTTCAAGAAAGAAATTCCAAGCAACAGCAGCAGTCTATCCTTTTGAAAGTGCCGGAATGAACGGTACAATCAAAGAGCCTACGGTTGGGGTCATCACCACAGAAAACTATGACGGCTCAGCATCAGTTACCGTCAACCTTAATGACAAAGCAAAAAATTCAAGCTATGTCGGTATATATTTAAACTTCAAGCAGCTCTCAAAAATTGCTGATAACAGGACTGTGAATTCACTGGCTTCAGAATTAGCTCAGATGCCTCTGGTTTTAGAAGGAGTTCCTGTCGATGTTGTATCAAGAGACTTTAGAGGTAACCTTTACTATACGGCTGCAACCGGAGCAGTAATTCTCGATTTCAATGTCATTGACAGTCTTTACTATGATAAAAAGAAACTTGAGTCTGTTACCGATAAGTGTACAGTAAATATTTTATCACTTCCAGACAGACACACTAACGAGTCTCCGCTGTATATAGCA
>Ga0310695_10014470_pt1 | contig 10654 bp, 9 predicted proteins | sample RumenRJG_04DNA_FD_203882 | JGI IMG/M metagenome (GOLD analysis project Ga0310695, IMG submission 203882) | Bovine rumen microbial communities from Lethbridge, Alberta, Canada - RJG_04 (v2) (version 2) | ecosystem: Host-associated > Mammals > Digestive system > Stomach > Rumen | place: Canada... | reverse complement strand
ACCCGCACGGTGCAGTATATGAGCGCTGGCACGGACGACACGGACGGCGCGAACGTCAAGCAGGTCAAGGATGCGAAGGCGCAGGCCATCAGTACAGCTTCAGCGGATGCGACAGCCAAGGCAAATGCCGCCCAGAGCAACGCCATCAGCACGGCTTCTGCTGATGCAACCAACAAGGCGAACGCTGCCAAATCAGCGGCCATCAACGAGGCGGCTCAGGATGCCACGAATAAAGCGAATGCCGCGCAGTCTGCGGCCATCAATACAGCCGCGCAAGATGCCACAAACAAGGCGAATGCCGCACAGGCAAACGCCATCAATACGGCTTCGGCTGACGCAACGAGCAAAGCGAATGCCGCAAAATCGGCAGCCATCTCAACCGCTGCACAGGACGCAACTAATAAGGCCAATGCGGCTCAGACGAATGCGGTAAACGCGGCTGCCAAGGATGCGACCGCGAAAGCCAACGCCGCACAGGCAAACGCCATCAATACGGCTTCGGCTGACGCAACCAACAAGGCCAATGCGGCCCAGAGCAACGCTATCAGCGCGGCATCGAAAGACGCAACCGCAAAAGCGAACGCCGCCCAGTCCGCTGCTATCGACAACGCGACGAAGCAGGTGAACGCCGTAAAGTCCGCTCTGCAGTCGAACATCGACAAGAAGGCCGACCAGACGACGGTCGATGCCGTCGGCAGCCGCGTGTCGAATCTTGAGAGCACGCTGACTTCCGTAAACCAGACCATGCAGGAGCAGATTCAGGCGAACGACAAGAACCAGAAAGACCTGCTCGCGAAGTCGAACGCAGACCTGACAGGAAAAATCGACAAATCGAACGCAGACCTCTCGAAGTCCATCAGCTCCGTGCGGTCCGAAGCGAAGCAGGACAACGATGCCCTGAAGCAGTCGCTTGCGTCGAACGTCGCGTCGCTGAACACGCAGCTCCAGAACCAGAATACGGCGCTCGACAGCAAGATTTCGAAGTCGAACGCCGACCTTGACGGCAAGATTTCCGCAACGAACACGGCTCTCAACAGCAAAATCGACCAGAACACCAAACAGCTCACGGACAACATCGCGACGATGAACCAGCAGTTCCGTCAGGCCGGAGCTATTGCGCTCGAGAAGATTGGCGAGAATGCCGAGAATATCCGCGACATCAAGGGCGCAAGCTCGCTCACGAAGACGGACACGGAGAACTGGCGCAAGGCGCTCGGCTTAGGCGCGAACACGAAGGCAACAGGCACAGGCTCGGCGGCGATGGGCGAAGGCTCGGAGGCTTCCGGCGAGGACTCGCTCGCATCCGGCAAGGACGCGAAGGCGACCGCGAAGGAAGCCACGGCGAACGGTTCCGGGGCGCAGGCGACCGGCGAGAAGTCAACGGCTATCGGCGCAGGCTCGACCGCCTCAAAGGACGACGCAACGGCAGTCGGCTCCGGCGCGACCGCGCAGGGCGCGAATGCGACCGCAACAGGCCATAGCGCCTTCGCGGGCGGCGAGAACGCGGCGGCCTACGGCAACGGTGCGCAGGCCATCGGAAACGGTTCGTCGGCCTTCGGTGATGGCACCGTCGTGACGAAGAACGGCGGTTCTGCATTCGGTCAGAATGCGACGGCCTACGGCTCCAATGCGTCAGCTTTCGGCAAGGCCGCCCGCGCTTCGAAGGATGGCGCGACGGCAGTCGGCACGAATGCGGCAGCAGACGGCGTCAGCAGCGCGGCATTCGGCGAGAACGCGAACGCGCAGGGCGAGAAGGCGACGGCAGTCGGCAATGGGTCAAAAGCCTACGGCAAGAGCTCGTCCGCCTTCGGTGACGGCGCAGGCGCCTTTAAGGAAGGCGACTCGGCGTTCGGCACGGGCGCGTATGCGTCGGGGGGCCGCAATACGGCGCTCGGCATCAATGCGCACGCGGATGGGACATCCACAGTCGCCATCGGTGACGGTGCTCATGCGACGGTCAGTGACGGCGCGGTCGCTATCGGCAAGACGGCATCCGCAAATGAAGCCAATGCGTTCGCCGCTGGCACGGATTCGAAAGCCTATGGCACGGACAGCATGGCGTTCGGCACGGAATCTTTCGCATCGAACAAGGACGGCGTGGCAATCGGCCACAAGGCGTCTACGACAGGCGAGCGCGGCTACGCCATCGGCTCGCAGGCGGAGAACCATGGCAATGACGGTTACGCCATCGGCACGAAAGCGCAGAACTACGGCAGCAATTCCTACGCCATCGGCTCGCAGGCGGTCACGCACGGCAACCATGCCTATGCGATGGGCTACGGTGCAACGGCGGAGAACGATGGTGATATCGCCATCGGCACGGCACGGGCACAGAAGGAGAACAGCACGGCCATCGGCACAGCCGCATTTGCTGACGGCGAATCGTCGTCGGCTATCGGCGCAGGCTCGTCGGCGTTCGGCAATCAAGCAACCGCAGTCGGGGTAGGCTCTTCTGCATCCGGCGATTATTCGAACGCGTTCGGCGGCGGCGCCGCATCGGGAAAGAACTCCCTTGCTGTTGGTCGGAATACTGCGGCTATGGGAGAAGGCAGCTCGGCAATCGGCCAATATTCGAGCGCTGGGGGAGCCGATTCCACAGCAATCGGTGGAGCAGTCACGCACGGCAAAGGAAGCGTAGCCATCGGGCCGAATTCGCATACCATCGGCGAAAATTCCACAGCAATCGGCGGGGCGAATGCATGGGGAACGGCCAGCTTCTCGGCTGGTGCGAATGCTTTCGTCGGCGACAAAGCTGACTCCGGTATCGCTATCGGCACAAATGCGCGAGTCCAAGAAGGGAAGAACAGCGTAGCTATCGGCACGAACAGCTATGCGAACGGCGATAACGCCTACGCTTTCGGCGGCTCCGCTATGGCAAAGAACAGCATTGCAGTAGGCAGAAGCGATGCTGTTTCTGAGGAAAGTGTCGCTGTCGGCAACGGTGCGACCGCAGTAAGTGCTGGCAGCACGGCTATCGGTAAGGGCGCAATGACGGAAGGCAAGAATTCGTATGCTGCCGGAACAAAAGCGCATACCGTAGGAGAGAATGCGGTCGCCATCGGCACGAACTCTTTCGCTTATGCGGACAATGCCGTTGCCATCGGCACGGGCTCCGTCGCCGATGAAGCGAACACGGTATCCGTTGGTGCTGCTGGAAACGAGCGCCGCATCGTCAATGTCGCGGACGGAGCACGCGCCTTCGATGCCGTCAACGTCCGCCAGCTCCACAGCACGGCCTCGAAGCTGACCGATAACATCAGCGGTGTCGGTGCGCAGGCGGCCGCCATGTCGAACCTGCATCCGCTCGAATATGAGCAGAATGACCGCGTATCGGTCTCGGCGGCAGTCGGTGCGTACAAGGACAAGACGGCGCTTGCCGTCGGCGCGTTCTATCGTCCAGACCGCAAATCCATGATTACGGTCTCCAGCGCGGTCGGCGACAACGATAATATGTACGGCATCGGCTTCTCGAAGAAGCTCGGCAAGATGGAACCGCTTACGGCGGACAAGGACGAGCTTCAAGACAAGGTGGACGCGCTCTCGAAAGAGAATGCGGGCATCAAGGACGACAACAAGAAGCTCTTAGACAAGCTCGAGAAGAACACGGAAGAGCTCTCGACGCTCAAGGCGGCGTACCAGAAGCTCGCAGAGCAGATTAAGTCTCTCCTGCCGTCGAAGAACTGACATAGTCGGAATCTGACAGTACAAGGATATATCAAAAAAAAGGCAACCACTTCCGAAACGGGGTGGTTGCCTTTTTTCGCTCAGCTCTAAAAAAAAGAAAACCCTGAAAAATCAGGGTTCGGCAACTTTGGGAAAAAACGCGCTCAATATTTTTGCTACATTTCGGCAAAGGAAGGAGGAATCCGATTGCTCATCGTTGCACAAGACGGCTCGGTTTATGATTCGAGCCATATCTCGCGCGTCTGGCGCGAGTCGCACAAGTTCTTCGACGGCACGAAGGAATACCGCGTCCTCTGCGATACCGACAGCGCGCACGAGTGCTGCCTTGCGAGGGCGATTAGTTCCGGCGAGAAACGCGACGGGAAGCCGTTCTACGCGAAAGTCGACAGCGAGTACGAGGCGTTTGTCGTCGCATGGGGGAAGAACCGCCCGTCGTTTGCGTTCACGAATGACGAGTTCTACATCGACACCAACTGCTGCCCGAACCTGCTCCGGCTGAAGAAGCTGCCTCGGAGGGAAGAGGCGGAGAAGAAAGACCTCAGCGGCTTTGAGAACTGCATCTGAGAATACGAAGAGCTGGATGCGCTTGGCACCCAGCTCTTTTTTAGTATATCCAATTTCGCTCACGATTCCGGCGCGAGCTCTTTCGCGAACACCTGCCGGAACACATCCAGCTTCTCAGGGTCGCGGTAGATGGCGAACACGATGTTCGTGAAGCACGGCGCCGCCCCTTCCTCAAAAAGGACGCGGTAGAAGTACTCCGCGACGCGGTGCACATCCTGCCCGAATGCGCCGCATCCCCACGCGCCGAGGATGATGGTCTTGTGCCCATTCACGTGCATGATATCGAGCACCTTGCGGACGCGGTTCAGCATGCAGGCATCAATCATGTCCTGCGGCGTGTCGCCTGCATAGTGCTTATTCACGGCTGCCGCCGTGACCGCCGCGAACTCGAACCGCTCCCCGTCCGGAATCGGCGCGAGCTCGGCGGTCTTGAGCGCCAGCACGCGCGGCGAGTAAATCATGTCGTCGTGATAGAGCGGTGTCGGGTCGTCCCTGTTCTTCTCATACATTGCGTCGCCAATGAGCGACAGGACGAGCGACGAACGGCGCGCGATGCTCTCCTCCTGCGCGGAAGCTCCTGCGAGCCACCCGCCGCCCGGATTCGTGGCCGAGGCGAAGTTCAGGATGCACGGCCTGTCCTTCTCGTACCTCTGCGCGGCGTCCATCGTGTCGCTGTCGAGTACCTGCACGACGCCACCAAACTCGCGATTGACCCAGTCCGATTGCAGGAAGATGTCGTGGTAGGACACGGCCTGCGCGTACGCACTGTCTAGATGGTGCATCTGCTCCAATGTGTCCTGCGCGGCAGCAACCAATGGATTCTCCAATGCGGCCGCTTCCTCCGGCGTAAACAAACTCATCTGCTTTCCTTGCAGCATACAAATCCCCTCCTTGGTTTTTGTACTCCCAGTATACCACGAGCCGCCCGGTTCGCGCAGGAATTCGCGGAAAAATCGCGTCGGAATCGCGAAAAAAAAGCAGGCCGAAGCCTGCTGAAAAGAATTGTGGGGGGGAGGGGGAAGAAGCAGTTACCAGCCGTACACGGCAGCCACCTCCGGACGGAGGGACTTCGTGTAGCGGGAGATGGCGCGTTTCCATGCCGCCTCCTTTTTCACCGCGTCCGTCTTCTCGAAAGCGGTGATGAGCGCCTGAAGGAAGGTGTCATACTTGTCATTGTCCTTCATGACGCGGTAGATGGCCGTGTTCGTGCCATCGTGGTGCGTACCGCGCCAGCACACATTGTACCGGTCGACAAATACCACCTGCTCGTCGATGTCGCGGAACGGGCAGTCCACAACGACGTTGAGGTTGCGCCCGATGCGCGACACACGAGGAGAAACGCCATTCCACATCTGCTGCATCGCAATGATGACAACATCATGCGGCAGCTCGACATTGAGGTTCGCCTTCTCACAATAGAAATAGTCCTCAATGTCGTCGCTGACCGCTTGAGCGACGACACAATCATCGCCCAGCTGGTCAGCCTCGAAACCGAACTCTTCCGGATTCTCGCGGATTTCAGCCTCGACTTCCTCGCGGGTCTCGAAATTGTCCGCGAAAATGATGTTCTTCTTTGCCATAATAAACCAATCCTTTCTTTGGTAGAAAAACAATCTGACAAGCAAAAGATAGACAAATAGCAAGGACGGACGAAATCCGGCAAAAATCCATCAAAAAAGCAGGCATGAAGCCTGCAATGGGAGAAATGGAAGAAGCCGGAATCACCATTCGAGTTCGGCGGCGACCTCCGGAAGGATGGATTTCGTGTAATGTGCGATAGCTCCATTCAGAGCCATCTCTTTGTCCTCACCATCCGGCATCCCGGATACGCGGGCAAGTGCCTGAAGGAAGGCGTCGTACTGCGCATTATCCTTCAGGATACGGAAGATAACCGTATTCTCGCCATAGGCATTCCGACCGCGCCAGCGGACATCCTGCTCGTCGGCGAACACCTCTTCTTCGAAGAAGAGGCCGTCGAGCGGGCGGTCCGCGACAGTGGCTACATAATGCCCGACACGGGAGATGCCAATAGAGGAGCCACCATTGGATGTAGCCTGCGCAACAATGGCGACTACGTATGATGGCAGTTCGTCATCGATGAGGTCTATTACTTTGCAGTGCCGCAACCAATCAACATGGTCTTCGATGGCCTGCATGACCTTCTCTCCGTCATAGATGTCTTCTTCTTCGAGACAGAATTTCCCCGGATTTGCCCAGACTTCTGCCTCAATTTCTTCGCGAACCTCTGGCGTGTCCGCGAAAATGATGCGTTTTGCCATAATGAATCAATCCTTTCTTTGATAGAAAAATAATCTGGCATACAAAAGATAGACGAATTTGCAGGCCAGCGAAATCGGGGAATTGGGGTACAAAAAAAAGACAGGCAATTCTGCCTGCCTAAATCGTTTGAACTGCAAGCCCCCGCTTCAAGCGCCGCTAGGCGCTAAGCGGTGGGTAGTTGACGCTGTCATGGTCTTGCCGCGTCCAGAGCAACGCCGTGCGTTCGGCTTCTGCCTGCGAGACGGCGGCATCCGGCAGAGAATATTTTGCCGGATTTATCCGGACATCTTCCGCAATCTTCCTGCGGCGCCTTGCAGTATTAATCCAAAGGTAGTTCTTCTTGTCCCTTATCGACATCGCCAATCATCCTCTCCATCAGACTCCACAAATCAGGTATCATACGGGATGCGGAGCTTCACCATCGTCCCGCTCCCGACCTTCGCATCGAACGTCAATTCGCCGCCAATCTGCTCCGCCCGCTCCTTCATGCCGAGCAGGCCGTAGTGCGAGAAGTCGCTGTCTTCCATTTCCTTTGCGAACATCTCGTCCGGGTCGAAGCCGCCGCCGTTGTCGGCGACCTGAATCGTGAGAGTGTCGGAGGCGGCGCTCACGCGGACGCTGATGACCGACGCGTCGCCATGCTTGACCGCGTTCCGGATTGCCTCCTGTACGATACGGAAGACGGCGATTTCCATGTATTTCGGGAACATGACCGGATGCGCGTCGACGCCGTGGTCGACGTACCGGATGTCCCGATGATACCGGTCGCCGGTGATGTGGCAGAATTCGTGGATTGCCTCGATGAGGCCGAGGTCGTCGAGTGCCATCGGGCGCATCTCGAAGATGGCCTGCCGGATGCCGGAGATGCTCCCTTGAATGCCCTTCCGGATGTCCACGAGTGATTCCTCTGCCTCTTCCTTCCTGTCTTTGCGGACGAGAATCCGGCAGAGCTCCGCCTTCATCAGGAGCGATGCCAAATCCTGCACGGCGGTGTCATGCAGCTCGCGCGAGATGCGGAGGCGTTCGACCTCATGCGCGTTGATGATGCGCTCGTTGATGTGGACGGACTCTTCGAGATGCGAGAACTTCGTCGTGATGTTCGTCATCTGCTGCGTGAGATACGAGGTAACGGCGCCCATTGATGTCACCATGCGCTTCGTCGTGCAGATGATGTATTTGAGCTCTTTGATGCGGCGCCGCTTCGATTCTCTCTGCTTCCAGAGCTGTTTCCCTTTCGCTTCCGTGTCGCGCGACTGCCTCAGGACTGAAACAAGCTCGTTGTAGATACGCTCTTCTTCCCTGTCTAAGAAGCGGCTGCTCGCATCCGCAAGCATCTGCCGGAGCCGCTGCTTATGTTTCGTCAGTCGCTCGCCCGCCGAGGTCAGGTCGTTGATTTCCTTCGTGATGCGCGTAATCTGGTTCTCGAGGAGCGTGCGCTCCTTCATCAGCAGCTCGTACATGTCGAAGAACTGCTGCTTGTTCTCCGTGAGGGACGCGATGGCGTCCTGAATCATCTGGTCGACCTTGTCTTTCGTGAAGTCCTTTTCGTGGTATTTCGCCTTCTCCTCGGCAAGAATCTGCTTCTGCTCTTTTTCGATGCCTTTCCGTTCCTCGATACTGTAATCGTCCATGATGCTTCCGCTCCCTTGTTCGTTCCCGTTCTTCTCTCTTTATTATACCAGCTATTCTCCTGCAGGACGCGAATCCCTGCAAGGACATCCGGCACAAATTGCCCGATTCCCTTGCAGGGCGGCGCTTTTTGGTACAATTAAGAAAGAGACAAAAGAAGGGAAGGGGACAATATGCCAAGAGTGCTGAAGGCCGACAAGTCCGTCCATATCAAGACTATTCGCATGGAGGGCGAAATCTTTGCGTATGGGAAGGCGTCGATGCTGCACCGCAAGCTGACCTGCTACACGGGAGACAAAGGGACGGCGTACTATGCCGACGACCGCTTCCCGTGCACGCGCGAAGATACCGGCGTCATCTGGCGCGCGTTCAAGCGGCTGCCGAAGTTCGCGCACACGGAGAAGGAAATGACGCTCTCGCTCAAGAGCATCGTGGCCGCGTTCGAGAAGCGGCAGGTAGGCGAGCAGGGCGACGACAGGCAGGCCGCCATGGCGAAGCTCTACAATAAGGAACTCAAGGCAGCGGTCAAGGAAATCAGGAAGACTGTCTGATTTTCAGAAATCGGAATCTGGACTAATTTTAGGCTAGGATAGTTTATTCGATTTTTGAAAGGAAGATGCATTATGTACGTAGCTGCTCTGAATGCTCCTGTTTGGGAGTCCAATCCGTTCTCCGAAAACGAAGCCGAGCGCATTCGCTCTGACTTCGAAGAAAAAGTCTATGTAGATTTCTACATGGATATGCTCGAGAAAGTCAAGGGAATGTCTTGGCTCTCTAATGACGAACGCCTTGAGTACGTGTTTAGCCACGATACTCAGGGTGGTGGATACCGTGTATCCGTCTTCGATAAAGACGGTGCAATCCGCCACACCGCCCGCCAGTCTATCAAGGAACTGTTCCGTGAGGAACAGTTCCCATCAGATGGGCGGCGCCTGACCATCGTCGCCTGATACAAAAAGAGTCCTCGTCTTTGAGGGCTCTTTTTTGTATCATTTCATCAATAAATTAATGCAATTCTTAATAGGCGTGTCCGTTCCGGATTCCTGCAGCGCGTTCTGCTAGTCCAGCATCTTCCCGAGGGCGGCGGTGGGCCGTTTCTCCAGCTGCTCGACGACATGCGCGTAGCGGGCGGTGACGTTCGGGCTCCGGTGCCGCAAGGTATCCTGCACGACACGCAAATCGTGTGTCTTCTCGTAGAGCGCCGTCGCGCAGGAGTGCCGGAACACGTGGCACGTCGCGCCCTGCTTCTTCATCCCGGCACCTTTCAGTATCTTGTCCATGTTGTAGCGGATGGAGTTCCGCTTGATGCGCTTGCCCGACGAGTTCGGCCCGAAGGTGACGAAGAGCGGCGTGAGCCCTTCCTCCTTCTGTATGAGCACCGGCGTCCGGTTCACGCAGTCGATGTACTGCATCAGGACATTCAGGGTGGAGGAGTCGAGGAATACGACGCCGCTGTGCCCCTTGCCGCGCACCAGCATTGTCCCGTTCTCCCAGTTGATGTCCTCGCGGTTCGCGCGGTAGACTTCGACGCAGCGCAGGCCCGCGACCGCCATGAGGTATACCATGGCGAGGTTCCGGCAGCAGGCGAACTCGTCGGGGTCTTTCTTGATATAGTCCACGATTTCCTTGATTTCGCTCATCTTGTAGTAGGAGAAAGGGATGTCGTTCGCGTTGATGCTCGGTGCGGTGACTTCCTCGCAGGGGTTCAGCTTTAATAGATGCTGCTTGACCGCTGCATGGTAGAACGCCTTGATGGCGGACATCTGGTTATGGACGCTGTTCTGGTTGTAGTACGTGCCGGATTCGGTCTTCTTCTCGTACAGGCGGTTGCGGTAATACTCCAGATGGTTCTCCTTGAGCTTGAGCGGGTTCATGCGGGCCTTCTTGAAGCACCATGTAAGGAAGTAATGGATGCTCTTCCGGTAAGAATCAAGCGTGTCCTTCGATGGATGGCCGTTCGAAATCGTCATTGCGATGAAGTGCATATAATGCGTGAGGAAGAATTCCGGCGTAACCTGCCCCGTCTCATCGGGAAGGGGAGCGAGCAGGAGCTCGCGGTCCTCGTCTGCCGGAACGGTATTGACTTTCAGCATGGACTCCACGGCGAACACCTCCAAGATACAAAAAAGCCGTCCAAGCAGCACAGAGTGGAACTGTCGGCGGCACATCCTATAAGGAGGGAACCGCTGGGCTATCATACAGGTTCTCTCGCGTTCTATTATACCGCATAGAAGGACAGAAAGCAAATCGGACGGGCAGAAGTGGCGGGAATGGGAGAAGAAAATGCGGGTTTTCTGGCGGGATATGCTACCTTTCGAACAGATGATTTGATGAATGATTTTGCAAGAAAAGAGAGGTTTTAGCGAAATGCAGGCAAAAAAACGGACGGCGATTCTGCTGGCACTTTTTTGTGCTGGTAATGGATTATATGGGGCAAATAATGGTCTTTTCGGGGGGGGCAATGCAGAAGCGGCAGAAACGGGGAATGGGAACGATA
>Ga0310695_10014467_pt1 | contig 10655 bp, 9 predicted proteins | sample RumenRJG_04DNA_FD_203882 | JGI IMG/M metagenome (GOLD analysis project Ga0310695, IMG submission 203882) | Bovine rumen microbial communities from Lethbridge, Alberta, Canada - RJG_04 (v2) (version 2) | ecosystem: Host-associated > Mammals > Digestive system > Stomach > Rumen | place: Canada... | reverse complement strand
AGCATGAACTATGAGATGTTCACGAAGGAGTTCACCGACTCCATCCGCCAGGCGGGCTTCGACCTCCAGTCGTCCATCTTCCCCACGCGCCCCGAGGCTACGTCCGTGGTGAACGGATCCTCCATCCTGCTCACCAACCGGGCCTATATGCCTAACCCGGCCAGGAAACCTTACACGTCCATGCGAGTGGGTAAACATCAGTTTATCATTGGCGAAGGAACCACCATCCAGTCGCCCGACACCACCATGTATGGTGCTTGCGTCATGGAAATCACCTATTGTGGCACGCTAAACCTGATATTCAACGAGAAGGATACCTGCACGCTGACACGCAGCGAACTGGGCACTGACACCTACGGCGTGCGCCACTTCAGGAAGGCTCCCAAGGTGGAGATTATGTCCTTGGAAACTTCGGAAATCAAGCAAGGCAGGCTTTATCTCTATCGCTTCTGACCGCGACGTTCGGTCCGGAAACGCATCACACTGCGTACGGTCATGCTCTCGTCGGCCGCTGTGAGATAGCTGACGGAGAACTTGCGTCCGCCCCGCTCCACACAGAGCACCACGTGTCCGCCTTCGTAAGAGGCGCGTTCCACATCGTCGAGCCACGGCTTTCCGGCATCCTCGGCACGCCGTTCGGCCGGCATGATACCGGGGCATATGATGCGCTCTCCGGGGTAGATGCTGCGGTCGGAGAGACGTTCCATGACGGGCGCCACATTGTGCAGCTGATCCCACACGCAGGAGACGTACACCTGGGCCTGCAGTGCTCCCACCAGACGGGTGGGCATCGAATAGTGTCCGTGGTGGTTCACCTTGGCCACATTGACCGTCCCGCAGACGTTGGCCAGCTGTTCCTCGATGACGGTCTTTGTGCCGTCGGCCAGCTTGATGTTGTCCGAGAAGTCGCCTGCCGTGAAGAGGCGGAAGTCGCCATACGTGAGAATCATGCCCAGGCTCATGCCGTTCTCGTTCAGCGTGGCGGGATTCTCTTTCTTGCGCTGTTCGTAGAGATCGATGATGCTGCCGTCTGGCGCGGCGATGCGTCCGTTGGCACAGATGTTGCGGATGGAGAAGTCGGGATACTTGCCTGGCTTCTTCAGCAGCGCCACCTGGTTTGTCTCGCCCACGCGGAATTTCTCGATCTGCATTCCCCGGTGTTCCTTCATGTAGCGATAAAACTGCTTCATGTGCTCCACATTGTCGGCACTCTTCCGGTCGATGAGTGGAATGGGGTCGTCATAGTCGGGCCAGCAGCGGTCAAAAGCCTTGTGGAAGGTGAGTGTCTCTGCGGCCTGTGAGAATCCGCTCAAGGCATACGTCTGGCCGTCGCGCTCCACGGTGCCGGCATGGAAACGCTCGCATCCGCCGTGATCGCTATGGTAGTGGGAGAGCATCATGTAGTCCACGTCGGTGCCGTTGGGGTTCACTCGTTCCACATAGCGGGCTATCCACTCGCCGGCATGACGTTCTGCGCTGGGCAGCACGGGCACCGCCAGCTTGCCACGTCCTATGGCATTGTGGTCGCCGCAGTCGAGCAGCATCGTCGTCCCGTCGGGCATGATGTAGAAGGCCGATTCGGCCACGCCTGTATAGATAAAATGGACTTGCAGCTGTCCGGGCTTCCATCCCGGCCAGGGGCGACCCACGAGTTTGTCCTTTGTCCCTCTGGCAAATGCAGTCTGCCAGTCAATCATGCATGCTGCGCCGGCCAGGGCCGATGTGCGCAGGAAATCACGTCTGTTCATATGTCGAGCTTAGTTTGGTTTGCCGTTTCCTTTTGCAAATATACGATAAAAATCCGGCATGGCCATCTTTGGAGTGGTGTTTTCTTTAACGCTGCGCGGGATGGAAAACATAGCTGCGTGTAGCGGGAGGCGATGGAGCGTGCTCCTCCTCGGGATGGAACGTGCTCTTCCTCGAGATGGAGCGTGCTCTTCCTCGGGATGGAGTGTGCTCTTCCTCGGGGCGTGGTGTGACTCACCTTCGGCGTAATCAGAAATTATATGCTCATGGAGGCGAGAAGTAGTGGATGTGAGAGTGGGGGTTACCGAGCCTGGTGGAGCACCTGGCGGGCGGTTTCGATAAGCGTGTCGCGGCCTCGGGCTACGTCGGCCGAGTCGAGGGTGCAGGGAATGTCTGGCTGGATGCCGAACTCGATTTGCTGCATCTCGGCGTCATACATTACGCAGGCACTGTAGCGCACGAGCCATCCGCTGGGCAGCTCGCTGCTGAACGGCATGCCCGAGCCGCCGCCGGTCTGGTCGCCGAGCGTCTGTACCAGGGGACATTGCTGCATGTTGCGCACGAAGGTGTTCGTGGCACTATAGCATTCCCGGTTCGTGAGTACGATGGCAGGCTTCTGCCAGCGCACGCGACCGCTGGGTTCCAGATACTCTGCCATGGGCTTGCTCAGGTCGCTGTGGCCCTTGCCGCGCTTGTGGCTGATGTAGCCCACGAGGCGTCGCTCGTTGGTGAACCGGCTGCTGAAGCGCTCGGCTGTCGTGAGCATGCCGCCGCCGTTGCCACGTACGTCGATGATCAGACCGTCGCAGAGGCGCAGGGCGTAGAGCACGTCGTCCAGATTGCCCTCGCCCAATCCGGCAGAGAAATCGTCGTACACCAGGTAGCCGATGTTGTCGTCCAGAATGCGGTAGCGCAGGCCTGCGGCGATGCGATAGTCGGTGCCCAGATAGGCCTCGCGCAGTTCGTGGTCGAGCTGGGCGGGATAGTCGTCCTTCCACGACCAGTTGCGTCCCACGTCGGCGCTGCTGTATAGATTCACGTGCCCGTCGCGCAGTTCGGCAAGCATGTCGCTGAGCACTTCGAAGAGCTGGAGGCGCGACATCTGGTCGCTGAGGCGGCTGCGGTACTTGTGGTGCACGGCGTTCCAGTCGAGACCGATTGCCTGAGCCTTGTAGTCGAGGAAGCAGTAGCGTTCGTCGATGATTTGCCAGAGGGCGTCCAGATTGCCCTCGGGCGTGTCCTTGAATTCCTCTTCCTGCACGCAGGAGAGGGCTGTGAACAGCAGGCCTGCGAGGGCCAGCAGATGGAATAGTCTCGTCATAGGTCACCTCCTTCCTCCCGCTCGGCTTTCTTCAGCAGCCTGAAGTGTCGCACCACGCCCACCATCAGCTGCCGGCTGATGTCGTGCACCTTGATGTGGTTCACATGGCTCTGGCGGATGTCGTCCAGATAGGCGAGGCGCAGGGTGTAGCGCCGCATGGGGATATCGATGGCGACCGTCTGCCACAGGCTGAGGGCGTTGACGGGACATGTGGGCACCACGTTGTGGTCGCGGCTGCCCTGGGAGATCTCATAGTAGCTCTGGCCGTAGGCCGGGGAGAACATCAGTCCGGCGAGCGGCAGGCGTGCCTGGTAGCGCAGGACGAGCGGCAGGCGGCGGAGATGCAGGGTATAGCGCAGGGCGGCCGAGGCAGAGACGTCGGCGTTCAGACGGGCCTGGGCGGGATTGTTGCGGTTGCGGTCGTTGTAGAGAAAGCCGATGTCGGTCCCCACCATGCCGCCGGCCATCAGTTGGAGGCCGTGGGCCAGGTGCCAGTGGTAGTGCCATCCGGCATCGTAACCCAGCCGTCCACCCCAGTCACAGGCCGTCGATGGGCGGTTCTCGGTGTAGGACAGTGCGCCCTGCAGGAAGCTCTGGAACGAGAGACGCCCCCCGGCACGGCGAGTCAGATGCAGCGTCTCGCGCAGGAATGACAGCTGCGGCCCCCGATAGTCGAGCGGCGAGAGGTAGGTGTCCTGCTGGCGCGAGATGCCCGCTCCCACCAGGGTGGCCACCAGGGTGGTGCCGTCTGGCGTGCGGGATGCCGTCGGCGTCTGCCCCCAGAGCAGGGTGGGCAGCATACATATTATATATAGCAGCGTGTGGCGCATAGGCTTCTGTGCAGTGGGCCTCAATGGGTGAGGGCGGTGATGGGGGGAGGTGTCAGTCGAAGAGGTGCAGCTGGCCGTTCATCTCGTCGGCCACGTCCTGCTGGCTCTTCTCCTGCGGTTCTTGAATGCCGGTCGGCTCGTCGTCGAGCGGAGCCTCGTCTGTGATTTCGGATTCCTCGATGGGCTGCTCGGCTTCCGGTTCCGGCTGGCGGAGGGGTTCCAGCTCCTCCACACTGGCCACGTTGAGCGTGGTGACACGCTTTCCGCGTGCCTTGGCACTCTTCACTCCGATGAACGACTCGGCATCCAGCTCGATGGGTTCGCGATAGTCGTCAGTGCCGCCCATCGTCACCAATAGGCGTGGATAGGGCGTGTCGGTAAGCACGGCCAGCTTGTTCGCGGCATTCTCTCCCAGGAAGGTCTGGTGGCGTGCCGTAGCCTCCAGCGGGAAGCGCTTCACGTAGAGGAACCCGTTCTGGTCGGCATCGAAGAGGGCTGCGGTCCATACCTTGTTGGCATTGTACTTCTCGATGCGCAGGATGTTGTCCTCATAATGGTTGTTCGTGTCGAAGTTGGTGACGTAATACTCGCCGCTGGGCAGGATGACGAGAATCTGGTCGCCATTGTTGAATTCGCCCAGATAGGTGCCCTGTTCGTCGTAGTTCAGTCGCTTTACGTCCTGATCGAACCACACCTTGCGTCCGCCCAGTGTCGATCCGCCGTGGCTCTTCAGCGTCACGCGGGCCACGTCGATCTTCGTCAGGATGTTGCCGATGCTGCCCCGGCCCTTGATAATCTGCTCGCTGAAGTCCTTGTCGAAGAAGGCTCGCTTCATCTTCGGGTTGGGCTTGAAGATTACCTTGACGACTTCGGCTTCGCCGTTGGGGTTGGCCGTAAAGTAGAGCACGCGGCTTCCGGGCTTGCCCTGCGTGAGGTCATATTCGCGGTCGCGCGTGATGCTGGTCACGTTGAAGCGCTTTATATAGCAGGTGCCGGACTTTCCGTCGCGATAGATCACATTGTAGATGGTGCGGGCGTCGTTCTTCTTGAAGACGGCGATGTGGATCAGCTCGGCTTTCTTCTTCTCGGCTTTCGAACGCTCGGTCTCGCCCACGAAGAGCTTGTCGGCGATGTGTACCACCTTATACGTGCCGTCCTTGTAGAAGAGGATGACGTCGTCGATGTCCGAACAGTTGCTCACGAACTCGTCCTTCTTCAGCGAGGTGCCGATGAAGCCCTCCTCGCGGTTCACGTACAGCTTCTGGTTGGCCTCGACCACCTTGGCTGCCGTGATGGTGTCGAAGTTCTTTATCTCGGTTAGGCGCGGATGGTCCTTGCCGTATTTTTCCTTGATGAAGCGGAACCAGTCGCTGGTCACCTCCACCATGTTGTTCAGCTCGCGGTCGATCTGCTCTATCTCCTCCTTGATGCGGGCGATGAGCTCGTCGGCCTTGTCCTTGTTGAACTTCAGGATGCGGGCCATCTTGATTTCCATGAGGCGCAGGATGTCTTCCTTCGTTACCTCGCGTATCATCTTGGGGTACCATGGGGTGAGGCGTTCGTCGATCCACAGACAGGCCTCGTCCATCGACTTGGCATTCTCGAACTGACGGTCCTTGTAGATGCGCTCCTCGATGAAGATACGCTCCAGCGAGGCGAAGTGCAGGCTCTCCATCAGCTCGCCCTTGCGGATGAGGCGCTCCTTCCTGAGCAGCTCCAGCGTGGTATCGACATTTCGCTTGAGCACCTCGCTCACGGTGAGGAAACAGGGCTTGCGGTCGTCGATGACGCAGCAGTTGGGTGAGATACTGACCTCGCAGTCGGTACAGGCATACAGCGCGTCGATGGTCTTGTCGCTCGATGCTCCGGGCATCAGGTGGATGAGAATCTCCACGTTGGCAGCCGTCATGTCCTCCACCTTGCGCACCTTGATCTTCCCCTTCTCGGCTGCCTTCAGGATGCTGTCGATGAATGTGCTGGGCTTGCTCGCCGTGCCGGTGGTCTTGCCAAAAGGAATCTCGGTGATGGCCAGCGTCTTGTTGTCGCGCTTCTCTATCTTGGCACGTACGCGGACCACGCCGCCTCGCTGCCCGTCGTTGTACTTCGAGACGTCGATGCTGCCGCCCGTCGGGAAGTCGGGGTACAGATGGAACTCCTCGCCGTGCAGGTAGCTGACGGCTGCGTCGCATATCTCGTTCAGGTTGTGCGGCAGAATCTTGCAACTCAGGCCCACGGCGATGCCCTCGGCCCCCTGGGCCAGCAGCAGCGGGAACTTCACGGGCAGGGCCACCGGTTCCTTGTTGCGTCCGTCGTAGGAAAGCTTCCACTCCGTGGTCTTCGGGTTGAACACCACGTCGAGGGCAAACTTCGACAGGCGCGCCTCGATGTATCGTCCGGCAGCGGCATCGTCACCGGTGAGGATGTTGCCCCAGTTGCCCTGGCAGTCCACCAGCAGTTCCTTCTGTCCCAACTGCACCAGGGCGTCCTTGATCGAGGCATCGCCATGGGGGTGGAACTGCATCGTGTGGCCCACGATGTTCGCTACCTTGTTGTACCGCCCGTCGTCCATGCGCTTCATCGAGTGCATGATACGTCGCTGCACCGGTTTGAAGCCGTCGCCGATGTGCGGCACGGCGCGTTCCAGAATTACGTATGAGGCATAATCCAAGAACCAGTTCTGATACATTTGGTTCAGGTGGTGTGTCAGTCCTTCAATCTGCGTTACGTTGTCAGTCATCGCTTTCCCTTTTTCGCTTTTCGCCTACAAAGTTACGGAAAGTCGAGAGAAAAGCCAAATTTATTTGAACTTTTCCGAGACAGAGTAAGTTCGGCGAAGCCAGAGTTCTTGCAAAAGCAAGCAGGTGTCGAGTTACATAACGTGCCGCGCCGCGCTTTATCACGCGTGATAAAAAGGTTTATCACGCGTGATAAAGTCCCCAGGAACACGTCATGGGAAATAATGGCGAGTTAAGAAGCTCCCGAAACTTAAGTAACATTAGAATAACTCCCCCTTCCTGTCAAAAAGGAGGGTTGTCGTAATCAATGCCATAAGACATTGTGCTTGACTTGCCAGGTTCAGGCATCACTGACTCTGTGGATTCGCCATATGGTTTCCCCCTATATCCTTTCCGGGGAAGTAAAATGGACTCGAAATCTGGGTCGGATGGCTGTTTGTATTTCTCGTCCAAAGCGAGATAAGAATACTTGTATGCTATTCTTATCCGTGCTACAATAGAATTATATGAGTCAGATACCTCAGCAAGTATGGTTTTGTATTCAGGGCTCCCAGATATGGCAACTTGCACTTCTTCGTCCCATTTCTCAAACCAGTCAGCGGCTTGCCAGTTAAGTTTCCGCAGATAGTTATGCGCGCGAGCTACATCCTTAAACATTATTGGGCTGATTATAATACGCCCCCAACTCGAGAAAGCATGTCTGTCATACACCCTATTTGGAATTTCGAGCCCCTCGATACAATACTTATGTACGATTCTGAAAAGGATGTCTTTGGCCTCTTCTTCTGAAATGGTCCCACCTGATTGATACAAAACCGACAAATAGTCTGCTGGCGTAAGTTTCTCTTTCTCTATGTGAAAACCCTTCTTGCCGGAAAGTCTCAGACAGATAAAGTAATAATCCTTTTCTTCCGTGAACTCCTCCATGTGCTGTAATATGTACTTCTCAGGGAAGTAGCGGATTACAGGCCACGAGCATTTGTATTCGTGATGCTTCTCCCATAATTCTTTTATCCGTGGCTCAAAACTTTTATCCCAATAATCTACCAACTTCGAATATGCCCATTGCCTGTCCGCCTTACCCGATTCCAGGAATGCAGAAAGGATTTTCTTCTGATCTTTCCAATCCAGATGTTCAAATCGTATCTGTATCTCCTTTCGTGCTTCGCAAACGTTGCCGCTTTCTTTGTCGGTGAAGTCTCTTATCAACTTCGCGATTGGCGTATTACGCCTTACTGTATTCAATATCATGACTTGTGAGGGTTGAGTTTAACAAACAGTTCTTCGACATCTGTTTACTGTTCTTCATCTTTCTCTTCTGTGTCCTCGCCGGTAAGGGCTTGATATACCAGCTTGTGTGCAGCTATAATGATAGCCCATTCAATGAAGAATATGAACGCCCCGCCTGTGTCGGCAGCAGCAATGATTAGACAACCCAATCCAAACAGGAATGCGTCAAGTAAAAGGGTTAAGAACAAAGCGACATAATGGTTGAGTTTCATACAAATTGATATTAACTTGTTTAACAAAAATAAGCTTAGCAAGAAATGCACATGTTTATTCTGTGCGTTTGCGGCGGCAAAGATATTAATTCTTCGCGGCCCTCACAAGGAATAAGTCTTCACAAGCCTTGTGAAAATGTTAAATTTATTCCCAAACCAATAAGTCGCGAGGCAGATCTATCTTCTTAGGTCGTGACAGAGGAAGACGATAGTCAAAGCGCAAGAAATATTTGCCCTTGGCAAACGGAATGAAGGGCTCGAATACGAACGAGAGGGTCATCCCACCCCTGCCTCTTCCCTTATAGGGGCGGGAAGCGGCAAAGCCGGGGGGGGGACGGGAGCCGAGTGAAAGGGAGAGGGAGTCGAATGGAAAGGGAGAAAGGCTCGGGGCGGACGGTTGAACGCCCCGGAACTTCGTTTCTTGATGTAATAGTTCTGAGCTTCTCTTATGGGTTGGGAACCTATGCTTCATTCCAAGTTGATTACCACTTGAAGACTGATTTTAAACTATTGAGTTCGGTACTGTGTTTAGTCGTGGGTGTCCCAAAACCATTGTTAGTATGTGTCGTTGAAGAACCAATGTTACCGCCATACTGATCGTAGTAGTTCGTGGTCATTCCACCTCCAAAGTTGGATTGAGTCGAAGCGCTTCCTATGATACCTCCGTACTGATCGTAGTAGTTTGTGGTCGTTCCACCACCAAAGTTGGACCGTGTCGTAGCGCTTCCTATGATACCACCATACTGATCGTAGTAGTTTGTGGTCGTTCCGCCACCAGAGTTGGATCGTGTCGTAGCACTGCCTGTAATACCTCCGTACTGATCATAGTAGTTTGTGGTCTTCCCACCACCAAAGTCGGATTGTGTCGTAGCACTTCCCGTAATACCTCCGTACTGATCATAGTAGTTTGTGGTGTAACCGCTAATGTTGTTGAATTGCGTAGTGGAAGAACCAATATTGCCACCGTACTGGTTGTAATAATTGGTGTTGAACTGTGCGTTTGCGGCGATGGCAAAAACAAAAGCCATCAGTGTCATTGTTAACTTTTTCATAATAGTATATTATTGGTGTTCATTTACGTTTACGTTCTTCCTTCAGTCTTTCCAAGGCTTGAGCGGCTTCTACGGAATAGAACTTAACTCCCTTCTTGTAGTCTTTCTTTGCAGACTTATAATCGCCCAGCTGCTCATAGGCATACCCACGAATATAATAAAGCGTACCATTCTCATATTGTGTGCCAAAGGCCAAGTTTACATAATTAATAGCTTGGCTCCATCGCTTTGCTTTGTAAGCTTCAGTTGCCATTTGACTATACTGGCGAAAAGATTCCTTCCGACGCTGTGCTGTTTCTGCCGTAGCACGGAGTAGCATATTCATCATGTCGTCGTCGTACAAGTCTCGGGTAGGCATCTCCATCCTACGGTCGTAGGAATAGACTTGAGCCTTTGCGCCTGCTGCCATAGCACATGCAAGTGCCATAATCATTACTTTCTTTTTCATTGTTCTCTAATTTTTGTTGGCAAATGTACCGCTTTTTTGTTCTTTGTTCCAAACAGAATCACTTTCACAACCTTGTTATTGATCCTTTTTCGGGCTTTCTTCATCCTTTTATACCAAAAAGCAAGAAAAGGTAACCAACTTTTGAAGAAAATTTGTAATTTTGCAAAAAAAAATGAAATAAATGTAAACTGATGAAGGCAAGTATCAATACTATAAAGTTTCTTGTTGCATTGTCAGTTGTTCTTCTACTGATCACTTACTGCATATCGTTGAATGACGAGAGTAAGTGTATTGTTCTCAATACACCTTGGCTATCAAACAGTTTTGCTTTTGCAATAGCAGGTGGGGCTTTCGCTAGTTCGCTTGTTGTACTTGCTTGCGAGATACAAAAGTATCAATCAACAAAGCGCCAAACTGAGGATTATATATTTAGACAACTTTTCTCCCTTTATGCACAAGTCACAATTATACATTACAATACAAAGCGTCAGTTGAATGATATCTCATCACCTGTTCCTAATAATCTGATTGAAGAGATTGCGAATAGAGGTAAAATGTGTTTAACAAACCTTACTTCTATTGACTATTTCACTTTTTGCAAGCATAGCATAATAAAGAAACAATTGATTCAATATAGGGGGATAAGCGGAACACGCATATTGTATTTCCTACAGAATACTGTGTTTTTGAAGATGGCGATTAACGAGGATAGGATAGACCTGCTGAAAAAAGGAAAAGACGTGTTGATTACATCTGATATGCCAAAGACTCATCAAACATTGAAAAAGATATTTGACCACTCATCCGTTGTCCTTTCCTTCATAGAGAAATCTTTAGGCATTATTGACAAAGAATGTAAAAAACACTATAGTTGGAATGAACTCAAAAGAAATGTTATTCGTTGCGAAGAAAGTTTTGCTTCTGTCAGTTTGGATGACTTTATAAAATCACCAATAGAAAAATTAATATATTGAGTCCGACTTTTTAAAGTGGACTCAATTCAATAAGATTATGATTGATA
>Ga0310695_10014466_pt1 | contig 10655 bp, 3 predicted proteins | sample RumenRJG_04DNA_FD_203882 | JGI IMG/M metagenome (GOLD analysis project Ga0310695, IMG submission 203882) | Bovine rumen microbial communities from Lethbridge, Alberta, Canada - RJG_04 (v2) (version 2) | ecosystem: Host-associated > Mammals > Digestive system > Stomach > Rumen | place: Canada... | reverse complement strand
TGCTCGTTGTGCCCTGCAATGCCTTCCTGTTGCGCAGCGGCACGGGCTATGAGATGATGCTCTACGGCGGTCGTACCACCCTGAAGGCCGGCGACCAGTGTAACATCAGCCCCTACTCGGGCTACACCATCGAGAAAGTCTTCTCTGGAGTCACGATGCAGAACAGCTCAAAGGAGCCGCCTTGGTATGCCAAGGTATATGAATATGACAAGGCATATATAATGTTGTCGAAGGTGACGAAGGTGTACATCCACAGTTCGTTCAGCGGCGTCAAGATTATGAATGCCAGGAACTATTTCAGTAACATGGCTTCGCTGACTGAGATTAAGGGTCTGAACTATATGGATGTCAGTGCGGCCAAGGATCTCAGCTATATGTTCATGGGCTGTCGCAATCTGGCCACCACCGACGGCTACCTGCGGCCTAACAATGCCACGGATGCGTCCCACATGTTCGACGGCTGCTCCAGCATGGTGAACATGCCCGCCGTCTTCGGCTCGTCGAGCACGCTGACGAATACGTCATATATGTTCAACAAATGCACGAAGCTGGCGTCTATCAGCAGCACCAACTATCCGCGCACAGCCAACGTGACGGACATGTCCTATATGTTCTATGGTTGCTCGAACCTCAGCAGCGTTCCGCTCTCGAGCTTCAACACCTCGAAGGTGACGAACATGACGTATATGTTCTACGGTTGCAGCAAGCTCGGGGATACTTCGCTGAAGGGCATCAAGGACTTTGACACCAAGAATGTGACGAACATGTCGTATATGCTCAACGGCACCCAGATGTCTGAACTCGACCTGTCGTCGTGGAACGTCGCCAAGGTGACCAATATGTATGCCATGTTCCAGGGCTGTACGGAGTTGCGTAAGCTCACCCTCGGCACCAACTTCGACGTGAGCAATGTGTCAAGCAATACAGCGACCTTCACCAGCGTCCACGACTTGGCCGTCCTGGTGCCCTCTGCCAAGCTGAGCAGCATCAAGAGCAACTTCACCGGCAAGCTGGGCTTCCGCGTGGGCACCACCGGTAATTTCTACGACGAGAATGCCGCCCAGACGGCCCAGATCATCTGGACCAAGGGCAACAAGACGCTGACCTTCTACTACGGCATGCCCGTGGGCACCACGTTCGGCGGACAGACCGTCACCCAGAAGTGGAGCGGCGATGCCGTGCTCAAGAACACCCTCGAATGGACACCGTGGACCAAGGCTGTCAAGGCCGACGTCACCAACATCGTCATCGACAAGACCTTCGCCAACGCACGCCCCACCTCCACCAAGGGATGGTTCCGCGGCTGCGAGAAGGTGAAGAGCATCACCGGACTGGAGAACCTATGCACCGTCTACAGCGTCACGGACATGTCCTACATGTTCTCCGGCTGCAAGGGCCTGACGGAACTGGTCTTCGACAACAGCCTCCCGCTCTGGGGCACCAACCAGGTGACCACCTTCTCCAACATGTTCGGAGAATGCACGAACCTGAAGAAACTCGTGCTGACGCGCTTCAGCAGCACCTCGAAGGTGACCAGCATGTACTGCATGTTCTACAAATGCTCGTCGTTGGAGCAGCTCAACGTGAGCATGATGTCCACCGATGCCGTGACCAATGCCAACTACCTCTTCTACGACATGGGCAAGTTGCACCAGCTCTTCGTGGGCAGTGGCTTCAACTTCCCGAAGTTGTCCACGAAGGCCTCCTACGCCTTCAGCAGCGTGAAGAAGTGTGAGATTACGGCCACCCAGTCCATACTGAACACGGTGAAGAGCCCCATCATCAACAAACTGGGCTTCATCGAGAAGTCCGATGACACGAACGGCGACTTCGTGGCTTCGGACAAGAAGTCCGGACAGGCCATCTGGACCTCCTCGAACAAGACACTGACCTTCTACTACGGCAAGGAGTACAAGGCTGGAGGCAAATGGAACGGCACCACCATCACCAACGTCTGGAAGCTCAGCAGCGGCAGCACGCCCTGGCTCGAAACCGTCAAGGGAACCATGACCACCGCCGTCATCCACGAGTCGATGGCCAACTATGCCGTGAGCAGTTGTGCCAACTGGTTCAAGGAATGTACGAAGCTGACCGCCGTAAACGGCCTGCCGAACCTGAAGACCAGCTCCTGCCAGAGTTACTACAATATGTTCCGTAGCTGCAAGCTCCTGAAAACCGTCGATGTCAGCAAACTTCTCACGGAGTGGAGCTACCTCACGTCCTCCATCACCATCAACCTGGGCTGTATGTTCTATGAGTGTGAGAGCCTCGCCACCATCGACGTCAGCGGATGGACGCAGACAGTCCATGTCAGCAACATGGCCCACATGTTCTGGCACTGCAAGGCCGTGACGAAGCTCGACCTGAGCAAGTGGAAGGCAGACAATTGCACGGCCATGAACAGCATGTTCTCCGGTTGCGAGAATCTGACCAACCTCTCCTTCAACAGCGAATTCAACTTTAATACGTCCAAGGTGACGACCATGAGCTATATGTTCTACAACTGCAAGTCCCTGACCTCCATCCCCGTGACCAGCCTCAACACTCAGAGCGTGAAGGACATGTCCCACATGTTCGAAGGATGCGAGAAATGGGCTGGCAGTTTTGACCGATACAACCCCTTGGAATGGGAGACGGGCAACGTCACCACGATGGAAAATATGTTCTACAATTGCAAGAAGATTACGTCACTGAACCTCAGCAAGTGGAACACCGAAAACGTCACCACGATGTACCGTATGTTCTACGGCTGCGAGGGCATCAAGGAGAGTTCCTCTTCTGACCGCTACGCACTGCTCAACGTGGAGAACTTCAACGTATCGAAGGTGACGAACATGTCCAGCATGTTCGCCCACTGCACGGGCATCAAGTGGCTCAAGCTGAGCAAGTGGAAGACATCGGCCCTGACCAATATGAACAGTATGTTCTATGGATGCAGTAAACTGAAGGAAATAAACATCAGCAACTTCACCCTCTCGGCCACTACCGACATGGGCTATGCATTCTACAAATGCTCTGAAATGACGGATCTCGACATGCGGATGAAGAGTCAGTGGTCGCCCCAGGCGAACAAGACAAACTACATGTTAGACGGAGCAAATAAAGTCACAATCCGCTTGAACAACAACGTGCGCGTAACCACGAGCAACAAGAATTCCAGCATTGGTAATAAGACTGTGGTCATCACCGACTGCAACAGCGGCACGCCCAAGGCCAACATGGTCACCACGCTGAAGAATCTCGGACGCTCCGGCAGCAAGATGTCGTGGTTCAAGGAATATGTCGGGTACGGCACGAGCATGACAATGGAGAAACGGGCGCAGATAACGGTTACCGAGGATTGATGAACGAAGTAAACACGTGGAGAAAATGAAGAAGATATTAGATATGAAACTCAAGTCTATCATACTCAGCACAGCCCTCCTGGCCGCCGCCCTCCCGGCAGCGGCGCAGGAGACGGACAGCACCGCCACCCAGAACCCCCACACCACCGTGGCGGAGCCGTGGGTGGAACCGCTCGTGACCTCGAAGATCCACCTGATGACGCGCGCCTACGGCGACAGCATCGTGCTGCGATGGGTGGCCGAGGACTTCACCTCCTACAACTACCTGGCACGCCTCGGAGTGAACATCCTGCGCGTGGTCCACATGCCGGAGGGGACGCTCGATGGTGACAGCGTGGAGATCCCCGAGTTCCGCATCGACACGCTGGCCTACGAACTGTGCCCGCTGACCCTCGACCAGTTCCGGCAGAAGTATGCGGCCAACGACAGCAATGCCTACATCGCCATGGGACTGCTCTACGGCGAGAAGGAGAATGCCCACAAACATCGCGACGGTTTTGCCGACCAGACGCAGAACCGCAGTAGCGACCAGGACATCAGCTACGGATTCGGCATGCTGGTGGCCGACTGGCGAAAGGACCTGGCCACAGACCTCGCCGTACGCTTTACTGACAAGAACGTGGAACGCGGCGTGACCTACGACTATTACGTTCAGCCCACGGTGTGGGAGAACGGAGGCAAGCTCATCTTTGAGCCGGGAGTCGTCGAGGGTGTGAAGAACGAGCCCTACGAGCAGGAGCCCTACGAGCCACGGATGACCGACTCGCTGTCCACACCGGGAACCCTGATGCTCGGATGGTGGGACAAGGACCACAGCAGCTATGAGGTGGAGCGCCGACAGGTGTCCACCCTCGACGGAAAGAGCGTCAGCGACACCTGGCACCGCGTGACACAGAAGCCCTACGTGCCCATGGTGGAGCAGCCCGAGGGCGAGGACTACTGCGTCATCCACGACTCGGTGCCCTCGCTGGGCATGTGGGAGTACCGTATCATGGGCTATGACCCCTTCGGTGAACTGAGCAAGCCAGCCGAACGGCGCATCTTCGTCCGCGACGTGCAGCCGCCCACACCGCCGAATATCAAGTACATCGTCGTCGAACGACCCGACGACAACGACCCCATGGCCAAGGTCATCGCCCACGTGGTCTGGGAGAAGGACACCCTGGAGCAGGACTTCGAAGGCTACCGCGTCTATTACCGTCCTATGCGCGACAACGACGCAGCACCCTGGCAGATGATGAACTTTGACCTGCTGGCACCCACGGACACCATCATCAGCCTTGACATGACGGGTAAGCGCACGGGCATGATGTACATCGCCGCCTATGACCATGCGGGCAACGAGTCGAAGTCCTTCATGCAGCAGATTCATCTGACGGACTTCCAGGCTCCGAAGACGCCCGCCAACCTGCGGGCCAGCGTGCGGAAGATCGACCTGGAGAAGGACACCGCGCTGCTGGCACGGCAGTGGGCATACATCGACCTCACGTGGCAGCCCTGGCCCGAGGACGACGACATCGACTACTTCGACATCGCCTTTGCCAACGACACCACGCATAACTTCCTCGTGCGCAACACGGGCGGCATACGCCAGACGATGTACACCGACTCCGTAGCCCTCAACGCCAACCAGAAGTACGTATATTATAAGGTACGCGCGATAGACTGGTCCACGAACGTGGGCGAGTGGAGTCCCTGGATCCAGGTGCTGCGCCCCCACGTCACGCCGCCCACTCAGCCCCACTTGGGTCACTCCAGCCAGGACGAGACGAACATACACATGGAGTGGATAGTCGGTAACGATGCCGACATGCAGGAGCACACCCTCTACCGCCGCCTCGGCGAGGAGGGCGAGCCAGAGGCCATAGGCACCTGGAATGCCGACAGCGTGCGGCAGGACAGCTGCATCATCCGCGTGGACGAGAACCCGCCCTATTCGCAGAATGAGCGCTACTACTACTGGATGGAGAGCACTAACGCCTCGCCCTTCATCAGCAGGAGTCTGGCCGTCAGCTGGCGCCACACGGGACCCCGCATCTTCGATGTGAGCATTGAGCTGAAGGGCTCCTACCGCGAGGACACGGAGATGGTCTTGCTGGACTGGAGCTATGACGAGAAGGCGCTGCCCGAGGGCGACTGGTACTGGGCTGTCTTCCGCCGCGGCCCCGGCGAGGACGGGTTCCGCTATTACATGGCGGTCGATAAGGGTGACCATGTCTATACGGAGCATGCTCTGAAGGCGGGCGAGGAGGCCGACTACTACGTGCGCCTGCAATTCGAGGACGGGCGCCGCAGCCTGGACTCGAAGCCCGTGCATGTCGCAGTGCCCAAGAAAGAATAGAATGAGAGGAGAATATCTATAGTGCCTATAGTTCCAATAGTATCTATAGTACCTATAATGAAAAGATAAAGCTATGAAGAAGATCATCCATATTGCCCGCCTGCTGTGCTGCACGGCCCTGATGGCACAGCTCACAGGCTGCGGTCTCCTGGACTTTGAGGTCGATGACGACCTACAGAAGATAGTGGCGAAGATGAGGCTGGATTACGATACCCTCTATGTAGAGCGGGGCGACACGATGCAGATACGTCCCGTGTTCGACCCCGACACGCTGAAGCTGAACGATGTGCTGGTCATGTCGTCCGACCCGGAGGTGGTCACCGTCAATAACCTGACGGGATTGGCCGAGGCCGTCGGTACGGGCTGGTGCAAGCTATACGTGGAGTCCGTCTTTGCCCGGCTGAAGGACAGCTGCTCGGTGTGCGTGCTCACTCCCTTCGTTCCGAGCCAGGAGATGTACCCCTACGAGACGGTGTTCTATGCCGACGTCACCCTGAACGGGGAACCGCTGACGCAGGATATGGTGGTGGGCGCCTTCGTGGGTGAGGAATGCCGTGGGGTGGGCGAGGACCTGAGTTTCTTCGGAGTGCCGTTGATGCAGTTGCGTGTCGGCGCCGACCGGCAGACGGACGACCCCTCGCAGCCCGGCGGCGGAGTCCCTGATGATCCCGATGACCCCGACGATCCCCCCGTGGTGTTCCGCGACCGCATCAACTTCCGCCTCTACGACCGGAAGAATCATTGGCTCTACCGCAGCGCACAGAGCGTCGAATTCGACGGAGCCACCCACGGCACGCTGTCGAGGCTCTACAAGATTGAGTTCTAATTCATAATTCACAATTCATAATTCACAATTCATAATTCACAATTTGCCATGAGAAGGTTAGTCTATATACCGTTCGTGCTCCTGTTCCTGATGCAGGCGGGGTGCACGCTCTCGATGGAGGAGTACTACGTTCCCGAGGAAGAGCGGGGCATGGACGAGATATACACGGAGTCGAACGAGTATGGCACGGTATCCTACCAGTTTGCCGACAGCGTACTCAACGTGACAGAGAACATCCAGGAGAAATATCTGGTGCGCGTGGAGAGTGATAGTATCCTGTACTTTAGCGATCAGATTCCACAGCAGTGGCGGCCCTATGTGGGCATGAAGCTGGCCTCGCACATCACACACGAGCTGCCTTGGGGATTGAATCACAAGGTGACAGAAGTGGAGAATCTGGGAGGCATCCTGAAGGTCACGGCCACCAAGGTGAGCACCGACGAGGTATATGAGCATCTGAAGTTCACCTTTGACGCGGGTGTGCCCATCCCCGATTTCAATGAGATTACGTTAGATGAACTGGAAGATTATGGCTATGAGATGATGACAGACCCCGTGACGGGCGACACGGTGATCATGGACTGGAACGACTATGACGTGGCCAAGGGGAAGCGCCCAGCCGGCGCTAAACGCAAGTCGCTGAAACGCTATATGCAGCGGACACGTGGCGAAGACGATGATATCGATGAAAGCGACGAGATGGCGAATAAGGGCGTGGCCGAAAGAGTTTTCTGCGACCAGTTCTGGGATACGCGCGACATGGATGGACTGGAAGAAATGGGCGGCTGTATGGCAAACGTTTGGTATGGTCTTGGCATTTTGATGACCCAATCGGCCAATGCGGCCAGATACAATTTGGCGAAAGGGAAGCTGGCTGACTGGACGCCATACATCGGCCTCGGGCTGAAGATTGTGGATTACCAGAGGGCTCACATCGAGGAAGACAAAGACAGGAAATACGAATACAAATACGTCGATTCGTGGACCACCTATACCATCAAGGCTGAGGCTGGGGTAGCCGTCTCTCCAGTGTTCAAGCGAAGCTGGGAATCGAAGAGCACCTATGGCAACTCGAGGCAGATGCTGGATCAGATGGATAAGTTACGGATGTACGGAGCTGATTTGCTGACGAAGAACAATGGGATGAAAATCGGCACGAGAGCCACCTGGGATCACTTCAAGATACGCTTCCCGCTGGGATATATATGCGGCATTCCCGTCGCTATCGTCGCAGGTGCCTCGTGGACGCCCATCTTAGAGATTGACGGGTCGTGTTCGATGTCGGTAACCTATACGTCAGACAAAATTCGTAGCCATCATAAGGTAGAGAATGGCGAGAAGAAAGACTGGGACGAAATCCTCGAACCTGGTAGCCTCACCAATTGCGAGGCGTTGGGTAATGCCTCCATCAAGGTGGGAGTCAGCGGTCGTGTCTATGCCGGCATCGAGGTGGGATGCAGTGTGGGCGTCACCCTTGGCCTCAATGGTGAGGCAATCGCTTCGGGGGATGTCAACATTTCCGTCCAAGTGCTTGAAGGTGGTAGCGCGTACAGCAACATCAGCGGCTCGGCCAAGTTCCAGATGAGATGGTACCTTGACGTGCAGCTGTTCGTGGCTCCGCTGGGCATGGATGTTTGGAGCCATGCCCTATGGACGGGCGACAGCCACTGGCTGGTGGACGAGCGACTACAGATAGGGCCTAACGTGGGCAGCACGACGAGTAATGTCACCTTTGGCTATCTGCTCGACTACATGGGTGTCGAGGACGATGCGACGGGATTCGTCGGTGCCACCGTGTGGACCCGCAAGATGGATGTCATGGCCGACTTCCTGCTGAGCCGATATAAATACTATCCCGGCATGAAGATTTACTTCGGCCCCATTGAGGACGGACACTGGGAGTATATGATGCCACAGCGGTCACAGATAGGAGACGAAGTGCAATACGGATGGGAACCGCTGCCCGACATGGGCGACTGGAAAACGGTGGAGGGGGATAAGTCGTACTCCTTCATGTGGGAGGGCAACCTCGACGACGTGGCCAAGAAGTATAAGACGGGACAGATAGACTATGTGTACATGGTGCCCATCTTCTACACCTACAAGAACGGCTACGACCCGAGGAACGAGTTCCCGTGGGATGCCTTCGAAAACATTACCCCCGACCACATGATTACCATGGAGGAAAAGGCCACGTGGCAGTATGTGGCAAAGCCGTATATCTATACGGCCCTGACGGGACAGGTGTCTTATAAGGATATGGGCATGTGTGAGCAGGGGAGCGTGCTGGGACAGGGTGATAACACTTGGGTCATGGCAAAAAACATATACCGATACTCGTTCTACGTCACTGTAGATGTGATGGGCGGAAACCGCATGAAGGGTTGGGGCCTGGACCTGAAGATGTATGACCCGTGGAAGAAACGCTACAAGTCTTCGCACAAGAAATTCAAGGTCGATACGAAACGTTCGGGCCGCTACACCTTCCTCTTCACGTTCGACACCGACTGGCAGGCGAACAAGTCGCTCATCGGCGAGAAGGGTGAGGAGGTCATCAACCAGATATACTACACCGTGGTGCCTTACTGGGAAGACCCGCATGCCTCGAATGCCCTCATGTATGCCGACGACAAGGAGAGCAATGCCAAGCATCCCATCGTCTCTGACTCCAAGAAGTTCCTGCAAGATGATAAGGATTGGCTCAAATACATTGCGAAACATCCTGAAACGTATGGAAAGGACTTGGAGTTCTTTACCATCACCGAGGCGTACTGAGGCATCGTAAGGCGTGGCTCTGCCGGAACACTCCGATGACTGGGAGAGCCGAGGATGCCCCGACCCATACCGCGGCGTGCCACCAACGTTTTAGTGGCACTCCACCAAATTGTCAGCGGCACGCCACCAAAAGTTTGGTGGCGTGCCGCGTGTGTGGGAGGGGCGTGCTCCTGGGGCCGATGGAGCGTGCTCTTCGGGCCGATGGAGCGTGCTCCGTGGAGGGGTGGAGTGTACTCCGTTTTTCGGTGAGGTTTACAGGGCTAATCCCTGATGGCTGATCTTCATCTCCACGAAGCGTGCGGCAGCGTTGGGGCGCTGCTCGGTGAGCGTGTGGCGTATGCGGGCTGCGGCCTCGGGGTCTCGGGCCACCATGTACAGGAAGCCGCCGCCACCGGCGCCAGGCAGCTTGTAGCCCAGGCAGAGAGGATCCACCAGACGGGTGATGGCCTGGATGGCCGGGGGATTGGTGCCGGCGTCGAGCTGCTGGTTCTGCTGCCACGTCTTGCGGATGAGGCGTCCGTAGGTCTCAAACCGATTCTGCCGGATGGCCTCGGCGAGGTCGAGTGCATGCTGCTTCATCTCGGCGAGGAGGGAGAGCTGCCGCTCGTCGCCCCGGTGCATGTCGCGCACGATTTCGTCCAGGATATGCTTGGCCGTGCGTGTGAGGCCCGTGTAGTAGAGCAGGTGGCAGGGAGCGTAATCGGGGTGGTTGAAGAGCGTGTCAGGGAGCTGATGTACCTGCGGTGTCTGCTCGGGGCCAGGCTCGGTCTGCAGCAGTTTGACGCCCGGCAGGATGCCGCCATACTGGTCTTGCCATCCACCGCCCGTGGTGATCATCTGTTCCAGAAGGAGCGTGCGATAGCCTATCTCCGTGTGGTTCCAACCGAGCTGGAAGAAGCGGCTCAGCGCGCCGAGGGCCGTGGCAGCGAGGATACTGCTGGTGCCCAGCCCGCTGCCTGCGGGCACGGCGGAGTGGAGCGTCAGGCAGATGCCGCAGCCAAGCCAGCGCAGCTGCTCCGTCAGGGAAGGAAAGTGCTGCGTGCAGTATTGTGGGGCAAAGCCCGCCAGACAGAGGGCTGCCTTGGGGATGGAGAAGGGCGAGTTTACATGGGCATAGTCGGTGAGTTGCTCGTAGGTGGTCACCTCCTCGGTGGCCTGTAGGTCGATGGAGTGCAGGACAATCTTCGGCTCGCAGAGCGGCTTCACACGAGCTTGCAGTGGGGGCTGCCCGTCGAGAGTGATAGCCATGTTCACCACATTGCCGCCATGCGACAGACAATAAGGCGGGGTGTCGGTCCAGCCTCCGGCCACATCGATGCGGACAGGAGAACAGGCCTCGCAGCCCTCGTCCCAGCCCTCCCTCAGGGGG
>Ga0310695_10014465_pt1 | contig 10655 bp, 10 predicted proteins | sample RumenRJG_04DNA_FD_203882 | JGI IMG/M metagenome (GOLD analysis project Ga0310695, IMG submission 203882) | Bovine rumen microbial communities from Lethbridge, Alberta, Canada - RJG_04 (v2) (version 2) | ecosystem: Host-associated > Mammals > Digestive system > Stomach > Rumen | place: Canada... | reverse complement strand
ATTTTTTATATCGCTTGTCTACCTGGAAGGGAGCATCTCAGCTGATTAATCAGCAAGATGCAACAGCCCCTTCCTTTTTATTGACTCATTCCGGCAGTATCAGACAACTAGCTTCAAGCAGAGTACTCATAATATTTTTATGTTCATCGTACAGTTGTCTTATGATTGAAATGCTGTCAAGGAGCGGCTGCGTGAGGAGTTTTTGCTGGTGGTAGAGCAGCACGGATTCACGCAGGCCTTTCAGTTCCTCTACCGGGAATTCGTTCAACGCCGAGAAATAGTAAGGCTGGGAATTATACAGGTACTTCAAGATCATCGGCATGGAGAAGAAGATGCCGTAGCCCTGTGTGCATAGGGAAACGATAGAGCTGGTGAGGGAGGTCTTGACTCTGATAAAAGGGTTCATTCCTGCATTTTTGATCTTCGACACAATGGTTCCATGGAGAGCGCTGTTCTCAGGATGGAGGAACATTGGGAAGCCGGCAATATCTGTCAGAGAAACGCCATTGAAAAAGCGCTGCTTATAATTCAGATATTCTTCTCCATAGACTTGCTCCATAAGAATGTCAGAAACAACAGCATAGTAGTCATTGTCTTCTAAATGAATTACATGAAACATATCCGGGTCAAAAATCTGAGATGCATGATGAATGATCGGCAACGCCAGATCTACCTCATTGTCGCGTATGGATCGTGCCAGATCCGTTGATTTTTTCTCTACAAGGCGCACTTGCATGTTAGGGTATTTATCTGAAAAAAAAGGCAGGAATTCACTGATAAAGGCGGTGGAAAGGTTCGGCGGCAGGCCGATTGCAATCTCTCCGTGAAGGGCACTGGAGGAGGTGGAGAGCTGCTCGATCAGACGGTTTTCGCGCTCAATGATAGCTGAAGCCGCTTCTAAAAAGAGTTCTCCTGCGGGTGTGAGTTTGAGGGAAGGCTTTCTCTCAAAGAGTTTGACGTTATATGTGTCCTCCAGACGACGGATATGCATACTGACCGCCTGCTGAGTAATGTAAAGTGCGTTGGCTGCTTTTGTAAAGCTTTTTAATTCTGCTGCCTTCATAAAACATTTAACATCGAGCATATTCATATTTTCATCCTCCGATTCAAGATGTAATTACATACTATCACAACTGATTAGTTGTGATAAGTACAAAATTATGGCGATTTTCTTTTTTAACATAACGCTATATAGTTTTCATATAAGAAATATGATTTTGGCAACAGGCAACTGCCAGGAGGTGAGCATGAAGATTGGTTTTTTAGGATTTGGGGAAGCAGCGTCATCGATTGCAAAGGGACTTTTTGAAGAAGGTCTCTCTGGTGCTTACTGCTATGATGTGATGCAGGATGATGAAAGATTTGCGAAAGCTATTGCAGACCGGGTAGCGGCCTGTGAGGGAACCCGAAGCGAGTCTGCTGTAGATGTCTGCAGAAATGCAGATGTTGTGATCTCTGCGGTACAGTCCAATTATGCGGTTTCTGCAGCGCAGAGCGCCATGGACGGAATTCATGAAGGACTCATTTTCATGGACGTGTCGACCGCGACACCTAAGGAAAAGAAAGAAATTGCTGAAGCAGTGGAGGCAAAAGGAGCTTCGTTTGTAGATGGAGCGATGATGGGAGCCCTTTTAAAGAGCCGCCACAAAGTGCCGATGCTGTTGAGCGGCAACGGAGCTGCAAAAGTGAAGGAACTGCTGGATCCTTATCATATGAGACTGGATGTGGTTGGTGATGTTCCCGGAACAGCAACCAGCATCAAGTTCATCAGGAGTATTACGGCGAAAGGCCTGAGCTGCCTGCTCTTCGAGTCTCTTCAGACCGCCCAGAAGTTCGGCGTCGAGGACACGATCGTTGCTTCTTTCCTGGACACCTTTGGTGATGGTTTTATTGAGATTATTAATGGCTACGTATCTGGGGCGATTATCCATGCGGCACGCAGAGAGCATGAGATGCTTAATGTCGTAGACTTCCTTAAGAGTGAGGCTCTCCCTTATACAATGACTGAGGCGACCCGTCAGAAACTGGCGTGGATGCGGGATGAAGATTTCAAATCTAACTTTGAGAACGGAGTTCCCCGCGACTGGAAAAAGGTACTGGCAGGCTGGAAGGTAAATGGATGATAGTTAATGGGCTGAACAGTCCGTAAACCGGAGGTGAGAATATGGGCGTAAAGAAAATCACAGTGCCTTACCGGGGCGAGCCGCTAGATCTGAAGGCGGGAGATTTTGTAGAGTTTACCGGAAAGATTTACTGCGGACGTGACGCGGTTCTGCCACACGTCGTTGCGCTTGCGGATGAAGGTCGACTTGGCGATTACGGGATTGATCTGGAAGGAGCAGTTATTTTTCATACAGCGGTCAGCTGTGCGGGAATTGCGCCGACAACATCCAGTAAGCCGGAAATAGAGGGATCGGTTGTGCCACTGTCCGGGCATAGAGCATTGTTCCATCTGGGCAAAGGACAAATCCAGCTTGAAACGGTGGAAGGACTTAATCGCAATCATGCATACTTTCTGGTGACACCTCCTGTTGCAGCCCTGCTGACGGCGACCATGTCGGAATACAAAGCAGTGCTTCATCCGGAGTTCGGGATGGAAGCGTTTTATGAGATTACTGTAAGGGATTTTCCGGCGATTGTGGCGGTTGCAAACGGTGAGACAATCTTTTCGTAAAGGGAGGAAACAGAATGGTAGCACTTAATCAGGTGAAGCTGGATGTAGCCGATGCCGTTGTGAAAGCCAGCTCCCACTGGAGGGAAGATCAGCTGGCATGTTGGCAGAATGCAGCTGAAAAAGAGACAGAATCAATTGCGAAATGGATAATGGAAACATTTCTAAAAAATGCGGAGGCAGCGGATTGTCATCATTCCGCGCTCTGCGATGATACAGGCACGCCGCATCCTTTCCTGGAAATCGGAGATGAAGCGGTTCTGCCGCCTGGATTCTTTCTGGCAATGGAGGAAGGAATCAGGAATGGCATGAATACGGTGCCGACTCGCCCGATGGGTGTCAAGGGAAATGATCTGCAGCGAATTGACCAGAGCATAGGGCTCTACGATGAACCGGGAATGCTGAAGCCGGCCCCTGTACAGGTCCGCCACATTCCGGGCAATAAGATCCGCTTTACAATCCTTATGCTCGGCGGAGGCCCTGAAATCCGCAGCAAAACACAGCCTATCTTCCATATGCACTCTGTGGATCATGTTGTGGATGAAATGATCGCATGGGCGATCCCGCAGGTGCAGAAGCTGGGATGTCAGCCTTGCACATTGTCTTTTGGACTGGGCAGGACGGCTGTGGAAGCTTCCTCCCTTTCTCTGGAAGCAATGAAGGACGGTCGCTATGACGTTCAGAATGAGATGGAAAAGAAAATCACAGACGCAGTGAATGCCAGCGGAATAGGTCCTGTCGGACTTGGCGGAAAGACATCAGTTCTGGCAACCTTTATCAAGATTGGCAACATGCGCGCAAGCGGCTTCCGCGTCGTTTCCATGAGACCCAACTGCTGCATGGAAATCCGCAAGTCAACCTGTGAATGGGTTTCTGAATAAGAGGATTTGTAATGAAAGAATTGATTATCGGTGCATATGACCTCCATATGCATCCCGCACCGGATGTGCTGCCCAGAAAATTTGATGATCTGGAGATGGCAAAACGTGCAAAAGAGAACGGAATGTCAGGGTTTGCGATGAAGTCTCATTATTTCTGCACTGCAGACCGCGCAGCTATTGTAAAAAAACAGTATCCGGACATTGATGCTGTAGGAACCATTACGCTGAACTGCTCTGTCGGAGGGATCAATCCGATTGCCGTGGAGATGGCGGCCAGAGCGGGTACGCGGCTTGTCTGGTTCCCGACCTCCGATTCCGAGAACGAGCAGGGACGTCTGCGTCGGGGAGAGACTGGCAAGAAGCTTCCGTACTGGGCCAAGGTGGCTATCGATATGCGCGAAAAAGGGATTGAGATTCCTTCCATTTCCGTGCTGGACGAAAATGGGGAACTAACGCCGGAGACACATCAGGTTTTGGATGTCATCTCGCGGCACGGTATGATTTTGGCGACTTCCCACCTGGATAAAAAAGAGACTTTTGCCCTGGTGAAGACAGCAGCCAAGGAACACTGTGTGGAACACATTATTCTTACCCACGTCGATTTCCCTACAACCTTTTATACGGTGGAGGAGCAGAAGGAGCTGCTAGAATATGGCGCCTATATGGAGCATTGCTTTGTGACTTATGATACAGGTAAGGTTTCCTTTGACACTGTTGTAGAGCAGATCCGCGGCGTCGGAGCGGAACATGTCATTCTCTCAACAGATTGCGGACAGACGACAGGCCTGTATCCGGACGAAGCGCTTGAAGTCTTCACAACAAGTCTGTATAAAACGGGCTTCTCCAAAGAAGAGATCCACCTCATGACCAATGTAAACCAGCGAAAGCTGCTTGGGATTATATAATTGGCTATAGTTTTTAGCAACATAACAAGGAGGATAATATGAAAAAGAAACTCGCAATTCTTATAGCAGCAATGATCAGTTTTGGATTAACTGCCTGTGGCGGTTCATCCGCCAGTACAGGAAATAATGCTTCCGCACCTGCGAGCGAAAGTGCATCAGCAGAGGAAGCTCCGACAGAAGAGGCAGCTGCGGACGGTGCTATTACAATCAGTGATACGCATTATGATCTGACACTCGGTACAGCAGCAACCACCGGCACTTATTATGTCGTCGGAGCAGCGATTGCCAATGAAGTTGACAAATCCAACGATAATCTGACTGTTGTGGCTCAGGCTACTAACGGTGGTGTTGAGAATGTAAACCTCTGCATGTCTGGTGAAATGGAGCTCGGCTTCACAAACTCTGACGCGGCTTATTGGGCATCCAACGGCGGCGGAACCAGCTTCTACGAAACATATGCAAACGCAGGTGATATCAAAGGCGTCATGAAGCTCTATGAGAGCGAAGGTCATATGATCACAATGGCAAAATCCTCAATCGAGACCTATGAGGATCTGAAGGGCAAAACCGTATGCCTTGGACCTCCGAGCAGCACAATTCCTGCGATGTCTATTTCAATCCTGGAAGCTTACGGAATCGATCCGGAGAAGGATATCACACCTGTTTACTACTCTATTTCGGAAGGCCTTGAGAAACTGACTGATGGCGTAATCGACGCAACCTTCTTCGTAGCCTCAGCCCCCGCTTCGGGTCTGACTAGCGCGGCTGCGACATCTGAACTGAAATTTGTCGATGCAGATCCTGAGATCCTCGCAAAAGTTGTGGAGAATTATCCTTACTATGTCGTTGCTTCGACCAAAGTGGGCGCGTATCCTACCTTAAATTCTGTAAATACGCTGAAGATTTATACAGAGATCATCGCTTCCGGGCAGGTTCCGGATGAGGCAATCTATCAGTTTGTCAAGGGTGCAATTGAAGGCCATCCAAACTATGTGGATGCGCATGTAGCCTGCCGGGAAATCGTCGCAGAGACAGCATATCAGACGTCTGCGGAGCTTCATCCCGGCGCAGCTGCTTATTACAGAGAGCTTGGCCTTATCGAATAACCTGTAAGTCAGACGAAACGGATCCTATAGTTTAACGACCGACCGCCTCCGTCCCATCAGGGACGGAGGATACAGGAGAAATGACATGGAAGAAACGAAAGAAAAAAGCAGGCTGGAAATCATAGTGGACCGAATTGTTATTTGTCTTGCAGTAGCACTTGCCGCGTTCCACATGCTGACTGCTTCTTATGGAACCTGGACATCTTATGTTCTCGCATCTATTCACTGGGGGCTGATCGGGAGCTATATTGTTCTGCGTCACCCCACCAAAATCAAATACTTCGGACCGGTTTTTGATGTATTGATTATTATACTTACGGTTGTCTCCTGTGTTTATCAGGTACAGATGCAAGCTAGACTAGTCAGGATGGCAGGCTTCTATACTTCTATGGATACAATCATCAGTATCATTACAGTGCTGATTGTTCTGGAAGTGGGAAGGCGTGCCGTAGGCAATATCCTTCCGGCAATATGTTCCATTTTCCTGCTGTATTGCTATTTTGGAAAATATGTGCCCGGGCTTCTTAGAACCTCTAAATTTACTATCAAGAGAATAGCAATCTACCTGTATACCGCAAGTGACGGTATCTTCGGACAGACGCTGTATGTCAGTGCCAAGTATATTTACCTGTTCATTCTTTTCGGAGCGATTCTGGAGCTGACAGGCGCGGGACAGTTTTTTGTCAATCTGGCTTTTTCACTTGTCGGACGTGCGAGAGGCGGGCCTGCACAGGCGGCGATCTACTCAAGTATGCTGATGGGTATGATTAACGGCTCCGGTGCAGCCAACGTGGTAACGACTGGAACTTTTACAATCCCTCTTATGAAAAAGATTGGGATCAAGCCCAGCACGGCAGGAGCTGTGGAGACGGTTGCTTCTTCGGGCGGACAGATCATGCCGCCGGTTATGGGAGCGGTGGCGTTCCTGATGGCGGAAATGACGGGAATTGAATACTCGAAGATTGCAGTAGCAGCATTGGTACCGGCAATTCTTTACTACGTAACACTTTCCGGATCAGTCTACTTTATTGCCAGGCGGGACAATATCAGCGCCAGCAGTGAAGATGATATACAGCCCTTTATGATTGTCTTAAAAGAAGGCTGGTTATATGGAGTACCGCTGATCCTGTTGATCGTGCTGATCATGACCAACATGAGTGTACAGATTGCGGCATTTTACAGCGTGTTGGTAACCCTGGTCATCGGATTTATCAAGAATCGCAAGAATATGACGATCAAAAACCTGCTTGCAGCCTGTGAAAACGCAATTGCCAGTATTGCACCGGTCGCAGCGGCATGTATTCTTGCTGGCATTATCATGGGTTCCATGAGCCTTACAGGCTTTGGCCTTAAGATTAGCAGCCTGATCGAGCACCTGTCCGGAGGCAATCTGCTGTTCGCTCTGTTGTTGTCAATGATCGTCAGCCTTCTTCTGGGAATGGGTCTTCCGACATCGGCAGCCTACATGGTCCTCGCTATTTTAGTAGCTCCGGCGCTGATGAACCTCGGTGTTAGCAAAATCGCGGCACATTTGTTCCTGCTGTATTTTGGAGCACTGTCAACAATCACTCCGCCCGTAGCGCTGTCTGTTTTCGCCGCCTCGGGAATATCGGGAGCAGGTGTTTGGGATACCGGTTGGGATGCGATCAAACTTGCAAGCACAGGATTTATCATTCCGTTTATCTTTGCATTTGACAACAGTCTGCTGCTTCTGGGATCACCCGTTAAGATCGCAATAGCAATAGCAACTGCAGCGGCAGGTTGTATGGTCATCGCAATGGCGGTTTCCGGATGGATGATGCGAAATCTTAACACGGTGTATCGCCTGCTGCTCATGGCTGCCGGAATTTGCCTCATTATATCGGATCCAATCTGGATTAATCTTGTGGGCTTGGCAGCAACTGTATTGATCATCGCAATTAATGTCAAGGGCGCCAAGGAGGCGCATGCATAGTCAAGGCGTCAAGGAGACGCAGGCTTAGCTAATAGAAAGAAAGAGATAGGAGTGCACTTTGAAATGGCAAACTATGAAAAACTTCCCCCGCTGATTCCTCAGGAGCTTATAGAAAGGGCATCCAAGCTCAGCAGCGCAAATCTTTGTGACGGCATGAAGAAAGTCGGGATCCTGAAGGGACACAATATGGATCCATCGATCAAACCGGTAGCGGACTTTATGAAAACTGTCGGTACAGCATGCACGGTAGAGACTAAAGATGGTGACAACCTTCCAATCCATGTGGCAATTTACAGCTGCCAGCCCGGGTATGTAATCGTGGTCAGCGGAAAAGCCTATGAGGGAAGCGCTTATATGGGCGACCTTATGGGAGGTGCTGCGGACGCAATCGGTGTCAATGGCATTGTAGTCGACGGCTATGTGAGGGATAAGGTTGGACTTACGGAAAACGGGATGCCTATTTTTAGCAGAGGATTCCGCCCTTACAGCCCTGCCAAAAAAGGTCCCGGCGGACTGAATATCCCCGTGGAATGTGGTGGTGTTAATGTGCAGCCAGGTGATTTGATCCTGGGCGACTATGATGGTGTTGTATGCATTCCGAGAGATCAGATTGAAGCGGTACTTGTAGCTGCAGAAGAAAAAATCGCTTACGAGGATAAACGTGTAACTGCGATCGAAAACTATAAAGTCTGCCGAAAAAATGGAGAACCGCTCCCGGATCTGACACCCGGATGGGTAAAAGATATGCTATCTGATCAGAAATGAGGAGCTCTCAATATGCCGAGAATTCAGGTATAAAAGCTCAAGGGCAGATCTCAAGAGCAAAAACGGACACTTGCAAAAGAAGTAACGAGGGCAGTATCCAAAGCATTGGGAATACCGGGTATTCAAAGTTGTTAAGGTCTGTTTCTGGTAGGGTCTGACTTATCGGGCCATTTCAACTGACCAGCTAAACTGTATCTTCTTCAATGACATCCCCAATCCCTCGTAAATAAAGGAGATTGTCCGTTTTAGGAGTACACAATCGACTGGTCCCAATTTATAATCTCTGTGACATTTTTTTAGGAATATTTCAAAAATCACTTGACATTGCTAAATAAATGTGCGGCCGCCTTATCTGAACGAGATCAGATAAGGCGGCCCTTAGCTGTCCCTTATCCCTGGATATAACAACACTCTGATTTGTACTGCACAGAGACTTCTTTGGATCCAACAGCATTCGTCACCCTCCTGTCATTCCCCATGTGCCAAATCAACCATATGCTCAAATGCTGTGTTGATTTCTTCCGATGCCCCATCAATCACATCATTTTGAAGATTTTCATAATCAGGATCCGTACAATCCCGGATCGTTCCATTGCTGACATGAAATGCAGCCATTGTCTGAAAGTCAATCCAAGAGCAAGGATTAACCACCTGCGCAAGCTTTTGCTGATCTACCTTTTTTGAAATCAGCTTTGCATAAAGAAGATTATTGACTGTAGAAAGTACATAAGGGCTGTGTGTTGTAATGATTACTCTGTTCCCAAACTGTCCCGCAAGAGCGATAAACTCTGTCATTACTTTCTGAGAGTCCGGATACAGATGGGACTCAGGCTCTTCTATGATAAAACAGGTATGTATTCCATTTAGCATATAATAGAACAAAACGTTCAGAATCCAGACCGATTCCTGCTGTCCAGAAGATGCAAAGTTGATCTTTACATATTTATCATCTGTGATCTGAAGCCTTTCATCCCCTGCAATATTCCTGTATTCACCCTTGAGAATCTCTTTATTCAATCGCGCCGCCTGCTGCAATCTGGTTATATCAAGTCGCCTATCAGTAGTTCCTTTCTCCATTTGAATCAATCTTTCAAAAGAATAGTTAAAAAAAGGCTTTATCTGCAAAATTCTTTCCAGATAGTTCAGCGTACAGTAGTCCAGATTCCGCTTTTGATTATCATCCATAGTTGAATAAATATAGTTAATCTGAGCGCTCAGCAATGTAATCATGCTTCTGCCCGCCGGAATATAAACCATTTCCTGCTCGTTCCCAAATACATCAGCATAAACCACTCTCTTGAGTTCTGCTGGAGCTGAGGCCAGCCTACCTTCAGTAATGAATTGTCTCTCAACTTTTTCAATCTTCTTTTCTATATTGAGACTGAGATCAATATATGCATATTGATCCTGGCTTTTCTCTTTTTTTAATGAGACTGAAATAGTCTCTCCATTCTCATAGAGATACTCGATTCTCATCTGAGGATCCATAGCCCATGTTGTTCCAAATATCTGGAGAAAATTGTTTCTTATTTCCTTGATGAATCGATTTCTTAATGTCATGGGAAGTGCTTCGTAATTAACAGTCCCCATACTCTTACGGACAATTCCAACCAGCAGGTTTTTCAAATTGCCAAAGAAAAAAATGCTCTTTGCAATTGTGCTCTTTCCTGTCGCCTGTGCTCCTGTCAATATAAGAAAATCCTTTATTTCAATTTCACAATGCGCAATCGGTCCAAGCCGATCTATAATAAGCTTTTCCATTGCGTCCTCCCGACATGTAGCCGTTAAAACAAAACTGGTCAGGAACCTTTTCCTGACACAACCGATTCTACCTTACATATTCCAGAATTCCATCAATCTTGGTATCTTCGGTATTATTATATGTATCACACAATTGATTCTACTATATTATTCTTGTATTTTCCATGTGTATCCCTCCGGAAAAATGTTTGTCGTTGTCCGAGCCCCCTCCATCTGTTATCCTTGAAATAGATTTTAACCTGTGAAAGGCCACCCTCCAGAAAGGATAATCCATGATCAAAGTAAGAAATACTCCTCAGCTTGTCGGCGTCACCATTGTCGGTGATTATGAAGACCTGAACGGATTACTATATCACCTACCCGGACATGTACCTGGAGTGGCTCTGTACATGGTGGGCGGTCGCCCCTGTCTCACGGGAGCATCGACGCTCCCTGCTGCCTCTGCTGTGTCTGGAACTCTCTTCCATCGATGAGGAGGACGGATTCGAACTCGAAGAAGAACTGTCAGAAGAAACTGAAGCTTTGAATAAACTGCTGAATGAATGCGCTACTAAGAGCTCCAACGATACAGTCCGTAAAGACGAAAATAAAGAAGATCCCGGAAATATATCT
>Ga0310695_10014463_pt1 | contig 10656 bp, 9 predicted proteins | sample RumenRJG_04DNA_FD_203882 | JGI IMG/M metagenome (GOLD analysis project Ga0310695, IMG submission 203882) | Bovine rumen microbial communities from Lethbridge, Alberta, Canada - RJG_04 (v2) (version 2) | ecosystem: Host-associated > Mammals > Digestive system > Stomach > Rumen | place: Canada... | reverse complement strand
GTAAGTGCATAAGACAACACATGCCAAACCTCTTTAACAATGCTTTAGATATGGAGCAAAATCAAGTTTATGAATTATTAACGCGCGATGTTGACGATCTCATGCCGTGGGGTGCTGAGTAGTTACGTAGGTTTATAATAATTCTACTTTATAATACTTATAGGTTATCGCCAGCTCATCAATTGCGACGGGCTGGCGATTTCCTTAGTGATTGCAATGTGAAGTACCTTTAGTACAATGCCAATTATAGTCTACTTCTTGATGAGTGATGCGACCCAGAGGATGGCTACTGCGCCAACAATAGCAGTACCCAACTGGCCAAGAAGACCACCCCATGCAATGCCTAACTGATCGAACAGCCAGCCTCCAACGAGTCCGCCAAAAAGACCTAACACCAGATTCATAATGAATCCGAAGCCACCACCTTTCATTAACTTGCCTGCACAGAAACCTGCCAGACATCCAATAATAATTGAACCTATTATACCCATACCTTGCTTATATTTATTATTTGAACATACTACGTTTAGTATTTGCAAAATTACTTCTTTGTCCAAGTCTGGGTTTCGTAGAACATGGCGACGTAGCCACGGACCTTCAGGTTGTTGCCGTCAAGCCAGATGGAACACTTGTAGGTCTTGCCATTCTTGGGATTGTATATCTTGCCGCCTTCCCACTTGTCCTTTTTCTTGGTGAGACCAGTCAGGATGTTGACGCCAACAAGCTTGCGGCTCTGTAGCTTCTTGTCTGGATTGTGGACATCGAGCTGTCCGTCACCTTTCTTCAGCCAGACAATCTTGCCGTTCAGCTTGTCGCCACTCTGGTAAATCTCGACCTGAGAATCACCACCTTCTGTTACCCACTTGCCGATTACGCTCTGAGCGTATCCGGCTACTGACATCATTGCCAGCACTAAGCAAATGATTACTTTTTTCATCTCTATTAAAATTTCCTTTTATAACAATGGGGTTAATATACCTACTTTACTGATTATTCGTAATCGTCAATAACCGAATTGATGAAGTCCATCATGGGCTTGGCAGTTTTGAACATCGGCTCAATCTCGTCAAGCCATTTTTCGCCTTGGTAGAAGTCGTCAGGAACTTGGTGCCAACAGCAGTAGTCCTTCATTCGCAAATATTCGATATGCGCCCAGTCGCGAGGGAATCCAGATGGACAGGTCTTCAGCTTTTCCAGTCCGAAGCCCTGTGGCTGGTCCCATGAAGACACGTCCGTAGGAGTCTTGAAACTGCTAGCCTTGGGACTTCCGAAATACTTCTGAAATGCCTTGTTCTCCACGCACTTCAGCCACTCGTCGACGTTGACCATAATTTCATTTCTGCATGAGGTCAGGATATTGGTGGGCAACCAGTAATTGCCACAAGCCACCATACAATGGCCAGGCTCCAAGTGCAGGTAATAGCCCCCGTGCAGCGCCTTCTTGCCGTGAGCTGCGATGTAAGCCCCCAAATGGTTCTTATAGGGCGACTTGTCATTCGAGAATCGCGTGTCGCGATTGAAGCGGTAGGTGCAGTCCTTCACGCTCAGATGGGCAATCGACGGGTCGAAGCCGGCAATCCTTCCAATCGCCAGTTTCACGCCCTCCTCGAAGTCCGCCCTGATGGCGTCATACTCTTTCTTATTGGCCTGGTACCATTCGCGGTTGTTGTTGGCCATCAACTGTTTCAGATAATTCAGTATTCGTTTTGCATCCATATTCTTTTTCAAATCTAAAACGTGCGGAGAGCTTCGTAGATACGCTGGACGGGAAGGCCCATGACGTTGAAGTAACTGCCGTTGAGGGCCGTCACGCCGATATAGCCTATCCACTCCTGAATGCCGTAGGAGCCAGCCTTGTCGAAGGGACGGTAATGGGTGACGTAATAGTGAATCTCATCGTCGGAGAGGGCCTTGAAAGTGACGTCGGTAAGTACGGAGAACGACTGCTGTCGCTCAAGGGTGGAAAGCGTCACACCAGTGATGACCTGATGGGTCTTGCCGCTGAGTTCGCGCAGCATGCGACAGGCATCGGCCTCATCCTTGGGTTTTCCCATGACCTCGTTGCCAAGCACAACAATGGTATCAGCCGTAATGACCAGTTCATCTGCAGCCATCGACTCACGATAGGCAGCAGCTTTCTTCTGGGAGATATACTCCGCTATCTGGCGCGTGGGCAGGTCGGCAGGGTAGCTCTCGTCGATATCCTGCAACACGCGAACCTCAAACTGCAAGTCCAAGCCTGCCAGCAACACCTTGCGTCGTGGCGAATTGCTCGCCAATATAATCTTATACTTCACCATCCGAATGCCTTTTTGTCTTTCACCCACAGCTGCTGCGCCCTCAGCGTCTGCTCTATCACGTCGCGCGCACAGCCATAGCCACCCTTGTGGTGACTGACGTAGCAGCTGGCCTCGCGCACCTCCGGACAGGCGTCCTGCGGACATACCGGACAGCCCACACGGTGCATCACCTCCAGGTCGGGAATGTCATCGCCCATAAACATCACCTCGTCGTCCTGCAGGCCGTACTTCGTGACAAACTCCTCGTAGGTCTTGATTTTCACAGCCGCTCCGAGATAGATGTCCTGCATGCCCAGTCCTTCGTAGCGCACGCGTACCGCTTCTATCTTACAGCCGGAGATGATGGCTATGCGCAGACCCATCTTCACAGCCAGCTGTATGGCATAGCCGTCCTTGATGTTCACCGTTCGCAATGGCGTTCCGTCGACAGCCAGCGCAATGGTCTCCGCTGAGAGCACCCCGTCGAGGTCAAACACGATGGCTCGTATCTTCTGTAAGTCGTAATTGATCATATTGTTCTTGATGTTCCTGTATGCTTTGTGATAATTGTTCGTAGAGGGTCTTCGCACGACCATCCAACAGTGCTGCCTGTGCCTGCATCACGTTCTGGTCGTCGCGGATGGCAGGGCCTGTCTGGGCATCTATAGGATGCAGTTGGTGTACCTTGCGAGCCGTCTCGTCTATCAGCGGCAACAACACATCGAAGGGCAGTCCCTTCTGCGCCAGCACGTCAGCGGCCAGCGCATAGCAGTGGTTGACGAAATTGCAGGCGAAGACTGCCGCCAGATGCAGATAGCGGCGGTCGGCCGTCGAGAGCTCGTAGACATGTGCCGACAGGCTCTCGGCAAACGAGCGAATCCTAATCAGCGTCTCAGCGTCTGTGGCCTCGACAAACAGCGGTATCTCTCGGAAGTCGACAGGCTGCTCCTTCGAGAATGTCTGCATGGGATACAGCACGCCATAGTGCCGGCAACAGCCCTCAAAGATGCCCAGCGCCATCGACCCTGCGGTATGCACGAAGAGCTGGTCGTCCCTACTCTTTGTCGCCTGGCAGACCACGTCCTGCAGGGCGCTGTCCTTCACGGCAATGACGTAGATATCAGCCCGCTCCGGCAACTCCTCCAGCGTACGGCTATTGACGCTCACCACCTCGTGGCCCGCCTGTCGTACCGCCTCAATCAGGTGTGTCGCCACCCGTCCTCGTCCTATCAGCGCTACCTTCATCTCTCAATTTCTCAATACTTCTCCACGTGCACATTCTCCCACTTCAGCTTCTCCTCGTTCTGGGGCTTGCGCTCGTCAGCCTTGTGTCCAATGGCCAGTATGCACAGACACGACAGATTCTCCGGAATGTCGAGCACGCCCTGAATCACCGTGTCGGCCGTTGTGCCGTCCGACAGTCCGCGACCACGCATCTGTATCCAGCACGAGCCCAGACCCAGCTCCTCAGCCTGATATTGCATGCTGATGGCAGCTATCGAGCCGTCTTCCACCCAGCAGTCGTTCTGCATCGGGTCGCCCAGCACCACGATAGCCAGCGGGGCACCCTTCAGAAACTGTCCACCCATCTCCTTGGCATCCGACAACTTCTCCAGGTCCGTCTTGTCGTCGACCACCACAAACTGCCACGCACGCTGCCCCTTCGATGTCGGCGACATCAGTCCTGCGCGTAGTATCATCTTCACATCCTCGCCGTCTATCTGCTCCTCCGTAAACTTACGGTGCGAACGGCGCACTTGTACCAATTCTTTGAATTCCATAATTACTAACTATAACATTATTCCTGACGTACTGCAAAGATACAAAATAAATTCGAGAACGCCACCATTGTTTCATTTTTTTTGTTGAAAAAAATCATTTTTCTTTTATTTTTCCAAAAATATTTTATACCTTTGCAACTGCAGTTGTCGACGAGCGTGCGAGAAAACACCTAGGAATAGCTTCTAACTGCTAGTAACTCACAATTCACATCTAACGTTTTGCTCCATTTTAGGTATAACGGACAGATATTTATTTTATATATATATTATAATATATATAAAATAAGAGAAGTTATATAAAATTCGACAACTTAGAACGTGTCAAAACGTGAGATGTGAGTTGTGAATTGTGAGACACCGTAACTTTACCAGCGGCGTACCGTAACTTTATCGACGGCGTACCGTAACTTTATCGACGGCGTACCGTAACTTTATCGACGGCGTACCGTAACTTTGTCGACTGCCAACTTGTCTCCCTAAACATGCGAAACTTCACTTTTTTTATACAAAAGGAACATTTATCAAGCCAGCATCAATGAATGACTGGACACTCAATTGCTTAGGCGATGCTACTATTATTTTGGCAGACGGAACAACAAACACCGTGAAGTGATTCCATGTAGACTATCCTGGCATTCATGTGCCCAGTGGTAAGACGCTCACTATAACAGGGACGGGAACGCTAAGGACTAGCAGCAAAGGATTTGGCGCAGGTATCGGTGGCGGATATAAAATCGGGACAAACAAACCTATCAAGGACTCACGCGGCAGAAACGCTGCGTGGGTCTTTTTTGCTAAATACTTTGTGTTTTATTTTGTATTTTGCCAAATATTCCCTATCTTTGCACGATAATTTAGTGCGAAAGAAAAAAAATGAAAACAGCGAAAGTATTAGTGATGATGATGGCCCTGTTGCTGCTGGTGACAGGCATCAACGCACAAAAGATTGACCAACGACTGACCCCGTCGTCTGGTGGAGAAAGTACAAACCCGTCGTGCTCAGGGACTCCGCCCCATGGATGCCAAGGCGGTGAACAAAACGATAGCGGTCGACTTCAATGCCGACGGAACCATCCGCGCCTTCTCGGCTATAGCCACGCTGAACGAGGGTGCCGAGTGTCCTACGGAGCGACTGGAGCAGATGGGCATTAAGGTGCGCTACGTAGTGGGCAGACAGGCTGCGCTCGTCATCCCTGCCGACAAGCTGATGGCACTGGAGCAGATGGAGGAGATACGCTTTGTAAGAGCTGACCAGATGAAGCACTTGATGAACGACAGAGCTCGCAAGGACACCCAAGCCGACGTAGCGGGCGACGTGACACAAGCCACGGCTGCCGGACTGCCCCGGGCATATACGGGCAAGGGTGTAGTGCTGGGCATCGTCGACGACGGTATCGACTTCAACCATGCCGCTTTCCGCAATGCCGACGGCTCGACACGTATCAAGAAAGCCTACATCTATGGTCCGATGGACTATGAAGAGTACGACCCAGAGGATATTACGCTGCTGACTAGCGACGATACAGAGACGTCGCACGGCTCGCACACGTCGGCTACCGCGGGTGGCTCAGAGACGGGCAATGGCATGCAGGGCGTGGCTCCTGAGGTGGACCTCGTGCTGTGCGGACTGGGGCCCTATCTGTCGACGAGCAACATTAACGATGCATTCCAGCATATCTTTGACTATGCCGCCAGCGTCAACAAGCCCGTCGTGATCAGCTGCAGCCTGGGAACGGGCATAGGATTACACGACGGTTCGGACGGAACAGCCCAGTTAATAGCTGAACTGACGGAAAACGGCAACAAACCCGGACGTGCGGTTTTAGTCAGTTCGGGCAACTCTGCTTCTAACTGGCAGTCGATTGTCAGGACGTTGGACAACACCACCGACGAGTTGAAGACGGTGCTGGGTGCGGCAACCATTTCCTACAGCCCAGAAAAAACGGTATGCTACAATTCCATTTATGGTTTCTATGCAGATAACTATAAGGAGTTCGACATCGTTCTGAAGGTAGTGAACCTGAAAACGGGTGAACTCTCTGATGTGGGAGATCAGGTACTGACCCTTGAAGGTGAGCCGATATCCGACCTCCAAATAGACAATTTCCTTGAGAAGACTGCTACGGGTGGTTCGGCAATTTTCTATGATTTGTATTGTGTCGAGAATCCCGTCAAGATGAAGGACCCTGATTGTAGACTGGCATTAGTTGTCAAAGCCAAGACAGCCGGACAGACCATCAAGATGTATTGTAACAACGACAACAACAGTGAGCCATGCTTCGATGCCCCCAACAATGAAGGCTATTACGACTTCGCCAGTAACGGTTATACGAAGGGCAATGGCGATTTCACATTCAGCACGACGGCTTGCAACCCTGCCGTTATTAGTGTCGGTGCCTATGTCACTACCAATACGTGGGTTAGTGATTATCTAAAAGAAACATACAACTACCCTGCTTCCTCGTTGACAGGTAAGAGACAGGTGGTAGGCGAAATCTGCGACTTCTCCAGCTACGGCATCGACGACAACGGTATGCCCATCCCCACCTTGATAGGCCCTGGAATGGGACTTATTTCGGCTGCCAACAACTGGGACAAAAACTACTTCAAAATCTATAATGAGGCTGATGACCAACCCGGTGTTCCTGATGACGAAAACCCCAACAAATCATTCGACAGTCTCATCTCCTCTGTTGAGAAGAACGGTCGCACGAACTGGTATCTCCTGGAGCAGGGCACCTCGATGTCAACCCCCCACGCCGCTGGCATCGTGGCCCTGTGGATGCAGGCAAACCCGCAGCTGACAACCAACGACATTATAGAGATACTGAGGGAGACGTGCCGAAACGACAAGTTCACCACCGATACGGAGTTTATACCGTCACACAATCCGGTACAGGCTGGCTATGGCAAGATTGACACCGTCGCCGGTCTGAAGAAGATACTGAACACCACCGCTATCGATGCCATTGAGGCTGGCGGACACCGAGAGGCCACCCCTGCCACGATGTACAGCATAGATGCTCCCGTCTACAACATGATGGGCCAGCGCATCGACAAGAACACCCGCGGCCTGGTCGTCTACAAGGGACGCAAGTATGTGAATCAATAGCAATCTTTGCCCCGATGAAAGTCACCATCTATACAGACGTAGAGCGGTTGCCGGCCCTGAAGACGGAGAACTACTTCCACAGCCGAGAGCTGATGGAGCTTTGTCTGCGCACGCCACATCTCAAACCCTACATGGCTGTGGTGAGTGACGAGGAGGGACACACACGGGCACAGCTGCTGGCTGTAGAGCGCAACCGTCGTTTGTGGCTGCCACCCTTCTTCTTCCGCCACGTCAGCATCTTGGGCGAGGGCGTTTATCGCGACCAGCAACCCCCAACACCCCTCCTCGACAACGGCTCGAAGAACATGCTGTTTTCGATGATGATTGACGCACTGACCAAGAGGCTGCATGGGCGCAACCTGTATCTGGAGGTGAGCAACCTGTCGCAGAAGATGTTTGGCTACGCGCCACTGAGGGCTGCAGGCTTCTTCCCCGTAAAATGGATGAGCGTGCACAACTCGCTACACTCGAAGGAACCCGAGGAGCGTATCACCAGCAAACAGCTGCAAAGGGTGGAGAACGCTGAACGGAAAGGCATAGAGACGCACGTGGTGAGCACACCGGAAGACTTCCGACAGTTCTCCCGACTATTGCGACGTCACAACTGGCTGAAGCCACGAAGATTCATTCCTGATGACGCTTTCTTCAAAGGGATGATGAACGAAGGAAATGGAAAGATTTTCGTCTCGACCTACAAGGGAAGAACGATAGGATGTTCTTTCTATGCCTACTCAGAAGGTGATGCCTATATGTGGTATTCTGCCTCCAGAAGAAAGAGTTATGCAACGCTGCATCCAAACGCAGTAACATACTGGAATACGATAAAATACGCTCATAGGGAAAACTGCAATCACATCCGCTTTATGGACGTAGGACTACCCTTCCGCCGTAACCCCTATCGCGACTTCATACTGAGCTTTGGCGGCAAGGAAGTGAGCACCTACCGGTGGTTCCGCATCAGCATTACGTGGGTCAACAAACTGGCCTCGTGGCTATGGCGTGAATAGGCGTCACACAATAAGAAACGATTTTTTGCGTTATTATAGACAATGAACGCAAAGAAACGCCATACACTCCTGATACTGCTACTCGTAACGATGGTTGCGAGTGCCCAACAATTCACGCTTTCCGGCAAGGTGAGCGACGCAGAAGGCAATGCCATAGAGCTGGCTACCATTTCCTGTCTGGAACAGGGAGCAGTAACGATGGCCAACCTGAAAGGTGAATACTCGCTGAAGCTTCACTCGGCAGACTCTGTCGTGGTGCGTTTCTCGATGGTGGGCTATCAGACGAAAACCCGCATACTGCGCAACCCCCGAGGCAACCAGAAGCTACTCATTCAGCTGCAACCCATGGAAGCCCTGCAGGAAGTGGTGGTCACGGAGAAGCGACGCCAGACGACAGCTACGGAGCAACTGGACGTCAAGGATATCAGGCAGGCTCCGTCGACAACGGGCAATGCCGTTGAGGAACTGGTGCAACAGCAGGCCGGCGTGTCGACCCACAACGAGCTGTCGTCGCAGTATAACGTCCGAGGAGGTTCGTTCGACGAGAACTCCGTATACATCAACAACGTAGAGGTATACCGCCCACTGCTGATACGTTCAGGACAGCAGGAGGGTCTGTCGGTCATCAACTCAGACATGGTGGAAAAGATAGGCTTCTCAAGCGGTGGCTTCGAGGCGAAATACGGCGACAAGATGTCGTCAGCCCTCGACATACAGTATCGCCGCCCTACTCGTCTGGAAGGCAACGTACAGGCCTCGCTGCTGGGTGCCAGCACGTTTATCGGCTATGGCAACAAGAAATTCTCGATGAGCCACGGTCTGCGCTACAAGACCAACCGTTACCTGTTGGGGTCGCTGGAGACCAAGGGTGAATACCGGCCGAACTTCCTGGACTACCAGACATACCTCACCTATCAGCCCAACGAACGGTGGAGCTTAGACTTCATAGGCAACATCTCGGAAAACCACTATAACTTCAAGCCCTCAGACCGCGAGACCAGCTTTGGTGCGATGGAAAACGTTAAGCAATTCAAGGTGTACTTCGACGGTCAGGAGCGCGACATCTTTCGTACGCTGTTCGGGTCGCTACGTATACAGCGTACCATCACGCCAGAGACCAAGGTGAGCCTGCTGTTCTCTGCTTTCCACACGAAGGAACAGGAGACCTACGACATTCAGGGACAATACTGGCTGAACGACACACGGTCGCAGGAGGAGCTGGGCGTCGGCACCTATATGGAACATGCCCGCAACTACCTGACAGCCGATGTACAGAGCGCGAAACTGATGATCAACCACAAGGCGGGACGTCACGACTGGGAAGCAGGTGTCACCATGAAATGGGAAAAGATAGAAGAGAAAGCCCGCGAATACGAGATGCGCGACAGTAGCGGCTACTCGATACCCCACCAGGCTGACCGACTGGACCTGATATACTCGCTGAGTTCGAAGAACGAGATGAAGTCGACACGCGTCGAGGGATACGTGCAGGACACCTACCGCTTTACCACCAACGGCGAGAAGCCTTGGTACATGACGCTGAGTTACGGTATACGTATGGCAAACTGGAGCTTTAACAAAGAGACCATCGTCTCGCCTCGCATCTCACTGGCCGCCATACCGTCGTTTAACGAAGACCTGACGTTACGTTTCTCGACAGGTCTGTACTATCAGGCACCATTTTACAAGGAGCTGCGCGACACGACAACACAAAACGACAATACGGTAGTCACGCTGAACCAGAAGATAAAAAGCCAGCGTAGCATCCACTTTGTAGGGGCGCTGGACTACCGTTTCCGCATGATGAACCGTCCCTTCCGTTTCTCTGCTGAAGCCTATTACAAGCTGATGAGCAATCTGGTACCCTATAACGTACAGAACATGAAGGTGGTGTACTATGGTGAAAACATGGCAACAGGCCACGCCTTCGGACTGGACCTGAAGCTCTATGGTGAGTTTGTGCCGGGAACAGACTCGTGGGTGACGTTCAGCGTGATGTCGACACAACAGAAGATCAACGGCAACAGCGTACCCATGCCTACCGACCAACGCTGGGGTATCAACCTGCACTTCACCGACTACTTCCCTGGAACGGAACGCTGGAAGATGACGCTACGACTGGCCTTTGCAGACGGACTGCCCTTCGGAGCACCCCACCGCGGATTGGAATACCAACAGTTCCGTGCACCGGCCTACAAGCGTGCCGACATAGGAATGAGCTACCTGCTGCTGGGCAAGGCAGACCAAACGCCGTCACTACGTAAACCTCGTATCTGGCTGGGTATAGACGGACTGAATATCTTTGGAATCTCCAATGTCAACAGCTACTACTGGGTTACCGACGTCACAAACCACCAGTATGCCGTGCCCAACTACCTGACAGGACGCCAAATCAACGCAAAAGTGCTGGTAGAGTTTTAAAAATTCATAATTCATCATTCATAATTCATAATTATTTCGTATCTTTGCATCCATTA
>Ga0310695_10014459_pt1 | contig 10661 bp, 7 predicted proteins | sample RumenRJG_04DNA_FD_203882 | JGI IMG/M metagenome (GOLD analysis project Ga0310695, IMG submission 203882) | Bovine rumen microbial communities from Lethbridge, Alberta, Canada - RJG_04 (v2) (version 2) | ecosystem: Host-associated > Mammals > Digestive system > Stomach > Rumen | place: Canada... | reverse complement strand
GTTTAATCGTGTTTTCAGACCCGTCGTGACTCTGTGTGAAGGCTCGGCTGCTGACGCTGGTTATCCCCTCACCGATTATTACTTTATCGGCGCCATACTTCCAGGGAGCAGCGCTGTCCCAATAATTCCATGTGCTCCCCGATACATTATACGCATAATCTGTCATTGGACCGTTTCCGTTTAAAGTCACATTTTCAATAGCAGAACAATTTGCAAAGGCATGATAGCCTACCTTCGCCGTACCTGGCATTGTGATATCACGTAATTTTGTGCAGTTATAGAATGCGTTCTCTCCAATTAAGGGAATTTGAGGACCAAGTCTTACCACATCGAGATTCTCGTCATTATAGCATACCCCTGACCCAATATACTCACTATCTGGAAGCCATAAGGTCTTTAGCGCGGAACAGTTCGAGAAACACGCACCCCCGACAGTCTTAACGGGTGCACATCTACTGACACCTGGCACCACCAGTTCCGATAGGACGTGTATTGCTTCTCCGGAGTAATTCATCCATCCCTGACACCCATAAAAGAGAGCATTAATCCATACCGTATACGTTATCTGACTATGTCCGTGTGTAATCCTGTCCAGGATATTCCCGTTCTCGTCATAAAGGAGGGAACTGTGCTTATTGATTGCATCCGCAATTTCTATAATTCCGCCATGAATTAGCTTAAGCTCTGTCAGACTCATTCGAAAATCAGACGCTGTCTCAATCTTCATGTCCGCAGCATTCTGGATGCGGTTGATCATAGATCTGTTTTCTCTCAGAAAAGCCGAGAACTCTTCCTTTGTCATTTCCGACACGGCTTCATCATTTGATTCCACAAAATCTATCAGTTCTTTGTAGTCTGATGCCATCCCCACTGCTTGTCTGCTAGCCCATAGGAAGGGATTCTCGTAAAATGAATGAATACCGATCAGTATCTTCGGTACTGTCAATCCGCTTTTAGCTAAAGCAGCTGGGAAATCCTCTAAGGTCCCTTTCCCCATTCCAAAAGCAGTCAAATTAAGAATAAGTTGGGCTGCATCCCCATAAAAGGACTCTTTTGTCGGCAATAATTGACTAAGTAAATCCGTATATTCGGAAGAATCTCTCTCAGAAACGAACTGTTTTTTTCCTAACGAAATCCTTTCAAACTGTGTACCAATATTATCAAATTCTTTCGTTGATATTGTATTGATCGTTTTTCCGTATCTTTTATATCCTTCTGTCCAGCTTTCATTAGGCACAAGAGTTACCAAATCACCGGGATTATTAAAATTATAAATATTTGACAAACTTGTATCCGCATTTGTGCTGACACTGGGACAGGCAAAGGTATACCCAAATATATGATTCTGATAAGCGTACCGACCAGATTTTCCTTTCGAAAGCCATCCGGAAAGAAGATTGGCAACAGCGGCTCCTCTGCTGTGTCCTGTAAAATAGACTATTCTCTTCTGAGGTTTGCTATTATACCCGTCCCCCGCAAAGTGTGTAAGCAGATCAAAATAGACTCTTTCAGCAGCAATGCGAAATCCTCTGTGTTCTACATCATTTTTTTCTCCAAGATTAAAATTGCTGAACCACTCATAATTGCCGGATGTCCCTTTAATGGGAATGCAATATACGATATAATCATCGATCATTTTGGAAGAAATGGTATAAGCCACATAGTCATTATCATCTATTGTCAACTCATTATTATTCACAACCGTATCATATGAACTCCAATTCTCATATGCCTCTCCGCTTGTCTTATCACTGATTTTTCGGTTGCCATAAACGGTAAACTCCATATCATCACGAAGCACTGTGCAGACTTTTGACTGATCATATGCCAGTATGGACAGTGCCACCGACATTTTTGCTATTTCCGGATCAAGTAGATTTGAATCTGAAAGAAATAGTTCATCGCTGTATATAAAATGGGAAGGGATATCGTCCCTTGACTCCCCTTTGCCCATTCCATAATCTCCATGATACGTATAATCAACAGGCTTATTCTTTAATAAAGCATTGTTTAAAGAAGGCCTCTCGTTTTCTTCCGCATTCGCTTTGTTCACGGGGAAAACAAACATCATCACCAAGAGCATCACAGCTAAAAGCAGCGGGAAAACACTTTGTTTTTTAGTCATTTCTTCTCTCCTTCAAAACGATTGATAACAGCAGCATGAAAGTCGGTAATAAACAGGATAAACAAGGCAACGCTTTGACTGTCCTCCTGCCTGCCTTGATCCGTTTTTTGTGGATATGTATTACTACGTCGATCTTGTAGTGATAATTATTTATATAAGACTGTTAAATAAATTTTATATGGTCGCCTGAAAATTGGCAATGATTTCCTTCTTTTCAATTATTAATAATCCTTAGGACGGCAGGCTTATCCCCTTGCCAACTGCTTTCATGCTACCTCTAATACATCATCAGCTTTTGGATAGCAAACAAGTATTTAAATGAATAACACCGTAACATTTGATGAATAAAAAAACCGACACCCAGCAATCATTTCTGAAAATCGGAGTATCGGTCTGTTTTGTCATATTCAGCTTTGAATTCAGGAAAACCATATGATGCGGTTTCAAGTTCGTCTGCCCTCTCAGTCTTTTGATAATTTCACACTTCACATTCGGAAAGAAAAAGAGAGCATCCATCCAAAAACGATGATGCTCTCTTTTCTGCAATTTTCTATTGCCGGAATAATCAGTTGCCTCCCACCGGGACAAACGGACCTTCATCTTCACTGCTGGTCAGAATGTCAGCGGTCTCAAACAGAACAACTTCCATTTCCGGATTCATATATCTGTCCATTGCTTTCCTCCATGGTAGAAAATGTAACGTTACACCTGCATTTTACTCTTTTTTCCCGGAAAGGCAAGTCCCATAACCATTATTTTTACAATTTTGAAACTTTTTTGGCGAATTTACATAAAATGGCAGTCCTATGTGCATAATGCTGTGCGTATTGACTTGAAAAACCGGGAAAAGACGCCTATGATAACTGTAATGGATAAAAAACAGTGATATCAATTGTTTATCCATAATCTAAATTCAAGGAGAAAAAGCAGATGAAACGCAAATTAACCGTTTTTCTTCTCATCCTCGCATTGGCAGTAGGATGTTCTGTCGGTGCATTCGCCGCATCTTTCAAGGATGTCAAAGATCCATCCTGGTACAGTGATGCCGTTAACTTTGTAGTGGAAAAAGGCTTTATGGCCGGCATGTCCAAAGATACTTTCGCCCCCGACGGACTGGTGACCAGAGCTCAACTCACTCAGATTCTATATGCTGCGGAAGAGAAACCGGAAGCAACCGGTACTTCTTCCTTTACCGATGTTCCCACAAAGGGAAAATGGTACTCAGACGCCGTGCTGTGGGGTGCAGCGAATAAGATCGTTGCCGGATATCCCGACAAGACCTTCCGTCCGAATCAGGCAGTGACCAGAGAGCAGCTTGTTTCCGTCCTCTATAAATACGCAATCTTCAAAGAGTACGCGGAAGAGATGGACGGCGGTGCCATGGGTCTGGCAGGATTCCCCGATGGCGACAAGGTCGCTTCCTATGCACGTCCCGGCATGCTCTGGGCCGTGACGAACAGCATCATCTCCGGCACCAACAAGGGTCTGGAACCCCAGGGCTTTGCCACCCGTGCTCAGATGGCAGTCATCATCCGTGCATTTGTGACGAACGTTGTGGAGAAACAGTCCGGTTCGGAGGACGATCCCAAAGAGGATGAAAAAAAAGATGAGGGCGAAGAACCTGCACCTTCTCCTTCTGTCAATCCGGATGAGTCTGGTGAAGATCCTGCTCCCTCTCCGTCCGTAAAACCGGATGACCCCAACGAAGATGAAGGCCCGGTGGTCCCTGCTGATCCCGGTAACGATGACAATGACAATGGTTCCGGTAATGGAAACGGTTCCGGCAGCGGCAACGGCAACGGCAGCGGCAATGGCTCCGGCAGCGGCAATGGCTCCGGTGGAAACAATTCCGGTGTGGAAGATGAAGGACCGATGGTTCCCGCGAAATAAACTCTATTAAAACACGAAGCAGGACATGCACTTAGAATGCATGTCCTGCTTATTTCATTTATATATGTTTGTTCTCACCCTATCATGGATGCCCGTATTGCGTATAATACCAGAAACTGCGCTGGATATGCCGCATAAAACAGAAACTGAAGTATCTTTCCGTGGATGAATCCGCGTTCTCCGTTATACAGGGAAATAGGAATCGCGGAAAGACCTGGTCTCCATAGTCCCGGGAGGATACAGCAGCCGAGCATCGCACGTTCCATCGGTCTGGCTCGGAGCAGATACATCATAAGGATAAAACCGAATCCGCGGATCCCGTAATCACAGCGGCACAGGACCGACAGGAGCATTGTTCCGATAAGAAGCAGTGCCGCCTTCCAGCCTTCCCCGTCATTGTCACGTTTCTGCAGCTGCTCCAGAAAACACATTCCCAGATACCCGAAGAACAGTGTAAAGAACACATTCTGACGGGCAAAATGCCAGGAACCGGAGATCGCCAGATTCCAGGGGATCTCCGAAATCAATGCAAACAGGAACAGCCGGATCCCGTATTTTCTTCGGTCATGGGTGTGGATGAAACCTTCCACCAGCAAAAATGCAAAGATGGGAAAGGCCAGGCGCCCGATGAGCCGCATCGCCCGATAAAGGGTCAGCATGTGCCCTGCCAGCTGGAACAAAACTGCGCCATCCCGCGGGATCAGCATCATGGCGGTGTGATCCAGTATCATACAGCACAGAGCGATTACTTTCAGGGCACTGCCGCTCAAGATATGGTACCGCTCCGGGATCAGTGAGTTCTCCGGCATGATATTCCTCCGTTACTTCTTCATATAACCATAGATATAGTCCTGCAGCAGCGCGCTGTTCTTCCGAATATCCGGAATCAGCACATGCAGGGTCTCCTCCCGGATCTCCTGTTTGTAGGTCCCTTCCTTGGGAAGACGGTAGCTGTGACGGATACCCATCCGTCCGGCTACCATGGCATAGGCGAGCTGGATCATCCTGCGGTTCGTCAGATCCGTCCGGAAGAGTGGAAGCGCCTCATCAATAAACCGGTAGATGGTGGGCAGTCCGCTGGTCTTCAGTTCCTGATAGATCCGGGACACGACTTTTCTCTGCCGGTCCGTTCGTCCCCAGTCTCCGCCGATATCCTTACGCATCCGGCAGTAGGCAAGCACCTGTTCGGAATCCAGCGTATTGATCCCTGCTTGCAGATTATATCCGGCCTGATTGAGATGGTCCGCTTCCGCCTGACTCAGCTCCAGATCGATGGGGCCGATGAGTGTCATCAGTCCGATGAAACGGTCAAAATCCACTTCCACATTCCCGTCGATGCGGATGCCGAAATTCTTTTCAATGGTTCGATTGAGAAGATCGAATCCGCCGGACAGATACGTGGCGTTGATCATGCCGTAGCCCTTGTCCGGGATGGGAAGATACATGTCTCGCATCAGGGAGGTCAGAGTGATCTCTTTCGTCTTTTTGTTGATGCTGCACACGATCATGGAGTCGCTGCGCATCCTCGCCGCGTCTCCCTTCCGGCGGTCCTGACCGATGAGGAGGATGTTGGTGACATCTTCTGAGGTAATCAGTTTCGGCTGATAATCCTCGATTCCGTACTCGTTTTCCCGGTCGAACTCGTCATCGATGTTCATCGTATCTTCCTGCCCGTCGGTACGTGTGATCTTGTTGAGCTTCGATACGACAAATCCGTATCCGCCGATCCCAAGAACCAAAGCCAGAGCAAGGATCAGTCCCACAACACGGGGCCACCGTTTTCCGGCTTTTGTTTTTTCCCTGCCGGACTTCTTCCGGTCTTTAGCTTTTCTGTTTGAATGCGATCTTGAGTGTCGCTTCCCCATTACCGCTTCACCGGCAACCGGACCGACGGCCTGACGGATCTCGTTCTGGATATCCGTCGATGACGTCTTCCCCGTCGGCGGGGAAGACACTTCCCTCGTTTTCTGAGAGGAGTTTTCCGTCTCTCTGCTCCGGCTGGCCGGTTTCCCGGCTGCCTCGGAGCCGGTCCTGTGTTCCGTCTCGTTGCGGTTCCGCTCTTCCCGTGCTTGCTGCACCCGCTCCCGGTATTCCCGGGATTTTACGGTGGAAGGCACGGTGTATTTATTGGATTTTACGGTGGAACGACGATGCCGTGAAGCTTCCTTCTGGAGTTTCTCAAACACCTGCTCGTCGTCAAAGGATCCGTAATTGCTCATAGTATTCCTCGATTGCTCGCTTCTGAGTTATTCAATACCGCCATCGGTAGCGCTTCCGCTGCTCTTTCCGTTCCCGGTCCCCGATCCGTTCGCGGGGACGAAGGGGGTCTCATCCTCGGCGCCGCCAGAAATATCTCCGCTTCCGCTGTTGGCGGTCTGGGACGGTTTCTTCGTTTCACTTGGTGCAGATGTGGTTCCGGATTGTTCCGCCGATTTCTCTGCATTTTTCTTGTCCTTGTCGGAGGCTTTCCGTGCGTTGGTGTTGGAATCCCCGGCCTTTTTGTTTTCATTGCCGGAATCGTCTTTCTCTCCTTCATCCAGCACGAAGTATTCTTCCGAGGCCGGTACAAAGATACCGTCTTCCGCCTCTTCCTTGCTGCGGCATCCGCTGAGCAGACTGAGAGCACTCACGATCAGAGCAAGGGTCAGGATTAACAGGATCTTTTTCATCATGGATCATCCTCCATCATTTTTATGGCCATTATTATAGCAGAACAGACAGAAACTTGTCTGTTCTGCTTGTAAACTATTCTTAAACTATTTCCCGAAATAGGCCTTCGTTTTCTCTCCGTACACATACAGGGCTTTCATCATGTCCACGGAAGCATTGGTATACCCGGAGGGTGCGTCCGTGATGGATTTGATGTTGCTGTAAACACAGTAGTTGACGGTAAGGTTTTCACCGGTATTTTTCCTGGTCACTTCCAGCTTGTAGAAGTGGTCCAGACTGCTGGCGGGAACTCCTCCGATCTCCACCTTATACCATCCGTCACCCATACTGCTCGCCGACGTCGGAGTGACGGTCTTTCCGTCCACTTTGAAGGTGTAGTCCGAGAGGCTCCCGGAGGTGATCTGGAGATAATGCCAGATCAGTGTATTGGTGCGGAGCACCAGCTTGGATCCCTTATAGCTGACTCCCGTGACGGAACCGGATTTGCTGTAAGCGTACGTACTTCCCAGTTTCACGTTGGGAAGAGAGATATCCGCCAGATCGATATTGGCCGGTTCATTGGTGTGGTAGTTGAAGTTTTTCTGGGCATAACCGCCGTAATTCAGCATGGCCTGCACCATGGCGATGGCCGAGGCCGAATAATTTGCCGGATTATTCTGGATGTAATCGGCATAGTACTTGACTTTGTACTTGGTATCGATCACTTTGTTGCCCGGTGCCAGATAGAACTCCGCATGGATATCCTGCGTCATATCCTTTGCTGCCACGCCGGCAGTGAATTTGTAATAAGTAACCTTTTCCCCATTCACTGTGAAGGTATTGGCCTTTGCCTGAGACAGCGGAACATCCTTCTGCTTAACCGTTTCTCCGGGAATGGTGAAATGCATATATGCCGTATTGGCGTTAATGACTGCGTCCGACAGTTCCATGTAGAAATTGACTGCGATATCTCCGTCAAAACTCAAGGTGTAGCCGGCAAGAGACGCCCCGGAATCCACGACATGAAGCGTCACCGTATCGGTAATGACCTGTTTTCCGGCGGAATCGGTAATGATGCAGTAGAACTTCGTTCCGTTCATGACACTCCGATTCTCTTCCGTGATTGTACCGGAAGAGATGGTAGCGTAGTCTGTGATGACCCCCTGCTGGCCGCCGGGCAGTGTGTAATGCCATTCAAACGACAGATTCCCGTTGCCGATGGCATATACTCCGGTGGATTTGTTTTCTCCGACTTTGACGTACAGGTCCTGCGGCTGACTGACGATAGTCAGCGGATGTACGTAGCTGTTGGTGCTGACAAGACTCAGTTCTTCCGGCGGATACTTCACCGCAGTGCCGTCCGACTTCACATTGGGCGTATGATTGGGAAATTCCCCGCTTTTGGAACCGCGGAGGAAGAAGGGATAGGCATACCCTTTCTGGAAGCTCTCCGCATCCCAGGTAGGATCGGTATAGTACCATTTTCCGTCGACGCAGACGATATTCCAGCCGTGATCGCCCCCGTTTCCGACACCGATCACGCATCGTGCCTTCAGTCCGCTGGCCAGTGCCAGCCGGTAGAAGGAGGAGGCGTACCCCTGACAAACCGTATCCTTTTCGATCAGCGCGGAATAGGTGGTATGGACCTCCGGAAGATCCGTGTCTTTGGAGGTGTAGACGATATTCTGAGCCAGATAGTCGTTGATGGCACGCACCTTTTCATAATCCGTGGTGGAGGAAGTAAAACCAAACATGTCCATCAGCTGATCCACCTTGCTGGAGACCAGTGCCTCCTGTTCGGGAGTCTGAAGATAATTCGGCATGATCTCATAGGAGACCCGTCCTCCGGAATTGACGGAAAAATTACAGGAAAAACCGTTGGTGTTCAGCCGCAGGTAATCCCCTTCCGCCGGATCTCCGGTATGCTCAAAGGCAAGATAGTAGGTGTCCTCCACAAAGTGGAACCGGTCATCGGCACTGATTGCGGAAGTGGGGATCGAGACCCGGATCGTATCCGTGAAGCTCTTGATCTCCTGCCGGATATACTTTGCAGCGTCGGCCTGGCTTTTGGCGGAATAGACCGTGGAGGCAAACAGCGGTATTTCCGGTTCTTCTTCCAGTTCCGCACCGTCTGCAAGGATTCCTCCGGTGTGAAGCTGTGGTATCTCCACATATTCCGAAGATCCCGACAGGGACGGCATTTGGTTGTCGTCCGGAACCGCCAGAGACGGCACCATCAGTGTCAGCATCATTAACAATGTGAGACACAAGGACAGCAGTTTCTTTTTCATACTTCTTCTCCCGTTCTTTTTTCCTTTATTTTACTTTTCACCTGTTCCTTCCGTCAACTGACGGAAGCACAATAATCATTAATTTCCCTTAAGAAACACAGAGCGGAAGAATCTCCTTCCGCTCTGTGCTATAAGGTTTTTATATCTATTTATTGAAATATGCCTTCGTTTTTTCTCCAAATACATACAGGGCTTTCAGCATATCCACTTCCGATTCTTTGTAACCGGAGGCGTTTTCCAGCACGGATTTAATGTTGCTGTAGGCACAGTAATCTACAACCAGTTCATCTTCCGCCCCGTCTTTGTCGATCTTTACGGTATAGAACTGATCCAGTTTTCCCGCAGGCACCGCAGGAATCTCCACCTGGACCCAGTTCTCCCCCATACTGGAAGAGACCGGAGTCACCTCTTGATCGTTCACCGTGACCGTATAGTCTGAGAGATCACCTTCCAGTACAAAGTACATCCGAATGATCGTGTTGGCACGAAGCACCAGTCTGGCGCCTTTAAAAGCGGCGCCATCCAGATTTCCGGAGGTACGGTACGCGTTTTCTGCCGGCACCTTCACTTCCGGGAGGGAGGTATCTTCCAGATCCGCATTGGCCATCTCATCCGTATGATAATCGAAATTCGTCTGGGCATAGCCGCCGTAATTGAGCATTGCCTGTACCATGGCAATGGCCTTATCCGAGTAGGTTTCGGGATGATCCTGAATATAATCCGCGTAATCCTTTACCTTATAGTATTGATCCACGGTCTTATAGCTGTCGCTGTAGTAAAACTCCGCATGAATCGGCTGTGTCATATCTTTCGCCGCTACTCCGGCGGTAAATTTATAGTATGTCACCTTCTTGCCATCTTCGACGAAGGTTTTGGGAACTGCTTCCGATACCGGTATATCCACTTCCTTCGTAGTCTCTCCCGGAATCGTGAAATGCATATGTGCGTCTTCTTTCTGCAGCACGTCCTCCGACAGCTGCATGTAGAAGTTCATGGCGATATCTCCGTTAAGACTTAAAGTATACCCCTTTAAGACAGCGACGGGATCTTTGACGGTCAAGGTGACGGTATCGGATTTCTGAGTGTTGCCCTCGGCATCGGTAACCGTACAGGTCAGTGTCGTATTGTCATATCGGTCCCGGTTGCCAGCGCCAATACCGCCGGCGGAAGATGCTATCTTGATCCCGGCGGATTTCGGTTCCCAGGTACCTCCGCCTCCGTAGCTGACAACCCAGTGATAGGTAAGGCCGTTTCCGATGGCGGCAATACGGAACACCGGGATATCTCCCCATTGGGCAACTACGCTTTTCGGCTGCCGGATGATCTCCAGCTCCAGAGGATAATTGTCAACGCTCATCTCTTCCATCTCATCCGGGAGAGTGACCGCGGTTCCGTCCTTCCGTTTACCTGCCGTATGATTCGGAAATTCTCCTTCTTTGGTTCCTCTGAGATAATAGATGTAACCCACGTCTTCCTGAATACGGGCCGCATCCCAGGTAGCGTCTACATAATAGTACTGTCCATCCAGCTCCACGATATTCCACCCGTGGTTTTCACTTCCACCGGAAGTATATCCAACCCCGGAAACGACCCGGGTATGGATGCCGCAGGTCAGTGCCAGACGGTAAAATGCCGATGCATATCCCTGACAGACTGCACTTTTCAAAATCAGTGCCGCGTAGGTGGAATGACGCAGGTCGCCATCA
>Ga0310695_10014457_pt1 | contig 10663 bp, 10 predicted proteins | sample RumenRJG_04DNA_FD_203882 | JGI IMG/M metagenome (GOLD analysis project Ga0310695, IMG submission 203882) | Bovine rumen microbial communities from Lethbridge, Alberta, Canada - RJG_04 (v2) (version 2) | ecosystem: Host-associated > Mammals > Digestive system > Stomach > Rumen | place: Canada... | reverse complement strand
AAGGCACTACGGGCCATTCTTGAAATAGCCGAGGGTGCTGTAGAATACTCTGAGAGGCCCTTTAGCGTACACGATACGGTCAAGTTCAAGAAAGGTATTTTGTCTAAGTCTGAAATTCTGAAAGACATGCAAGGTACTGTCGAGATGGTCAATGGCAAGAAACGGGCCACCATCATCCTCGACAAACTGGGAGTCTTCAAATTCACGCTCCCAGTCTCTCAGTTACGGAAAATATAGTCCCGCTGCTCTGAAAGCAAGTCTTTAAGCCCTTGCACTAAGCAAGTACCCAAGCTATACCCAAGTCCTACCCAAGTCCACGGAGCACCTTAGGACTTGGCTACACCTTGGCTACACCTTGGGTAGGACTTGCCAAAGGCTTTAGCTGAATATCAACAAAAAGGCTGGAACATATCTATGCCATCACTGAAGGGTAATATTATCTTAAACTACATCAACACGATATCGGGATTGATATTCCCTATCGTGACCTTCCCCTATGCAGCCCGTGTGCTGCATCCGGAAGGCATTGGAGTGGTGAACTTTCAGAACTCCATCATAGGCTATATTGTGCTGCTCACCAGCCTCGGCATCCCCCTCTATGCCGTCCGCGAGATAGCCAAGTGCCGAGACAATCTGGAGCTGAGAGACCGCACCACCGTTGAGATTACGCTGCTGAGTTTCCTGCTCTGCCTGTTGGGCTATGTGGCAGTCTGGCTGCTGGGCGAATACGTGCCCCGTATCCATGAGGAAGCCACGCTCTTCTATATCCTCAGCCTCACCATTATCTTTACAGGCATTGGTGTGCAGTGGTTCTACCAGGGCATGGAGGACTTTCTCTTCATTACCGTCCGAGGCCTCGTCATCCGTATCCTGTGCACGATAGGTCTCTTCTTATTTGTCAAGGATAAAGACGATCTGCTGATATATGGTCTCTATATTATCGGTGCTACAGTAGGTAATAATTTGATCAATTTCATCCACCTTCGGAAATACCTGAAACCCGCACGTGTTAAATGGAACCAATTGAACATCACGCGTCACATCCGTCCCGCCTTCCGTATCTTCATGCTGAATGTCGTCATCAGCATTTATGTTCAGCTCAATACTATCATGCTGGGGTTTATGACCGACGACCGTGCGGTAGGTCTCTTTACCTCCGGCGTTAAGATTACCCATATCCTGACAGTCATCATCACTTCGTTGAGTGCCGTCATGCTGCCCCGCTGTGCCCATCTGATAGGCGAGGACAAGATAGACGAGTTCAACGGCATTATCCGCAAGTCCTACTACTTGCTGATGTTCTCAGCCATCCCGTTGACAGTTGGCCTGATGCTCCTGGCACGTCCCATCACTCTCTGTTTCTGTGGCGACGACTATGTAGGCTCCATCCCTGTTGTCATCTTTACTGCTCCCACCATCATCTTCATTGGCATGACCCAGATTATCGGCATCCAGATACTCTACCCCTACGGCAAGGAGATGCTCGTCATCTACAGCACTCTGGTAGCTGCCGTTCTCAATGTCGTGCTCAACCTACTCCTGATCCCCTTCTTTGCCGAGGCTGGAGCAGCCTTATCGACGCTAATTGCCGAGTTCTCCGTTCTGGCGGTGCAGGTAAAGTTGGGGAAAGCGTATATCCCCTTCCGTTTCGTCGACCGTCAGATAGGCAATTACCTGATGGCAGCCGCAGTGATGTCTCTCGGTGTCCTGCTGTGCATGATGATAGACAATATCTGGTGGCAGATGCTTGTTGCCACTGCTGTTGGTGCTGCCATTTACGCTACAGTACTCTATGCCAGAAACGATATTGTGCTACAGGAAGTGTGCCGTATAGTCTTAAAGCGATGATAAATGACTTTATATATTAATAAAAAATAAAGATGAATGTTGTTTCAACAGAAAATGGTGCTGTTCAGACCAAAGGCTTAAGGGAACGCGCTATCACATTCCTTGACTATCTCCTGGTAGTATTTATCATTTTGGAGTTTAATACGGCATATACAGAATACGAGCGCCTTAGAACGTTTTTGATTTTCGGGTCATTGGGTATAATCTTTCTGTCAATGCTATTAAGAAAATCTGCTTTTAGATTGGATGATATTCTTCAGATTTATCTATTTGGCTCTATTTTGCCATATCTGAACGTCAGTCATGGTGGTGAACGGACATATATAAAAATCTTTTGGATGGTATTGCCAATGTATTTGCTTTATCTTTCCTCTTTGAAGCGCAAAGGCTTTGATAGCGTATCCTCATTATTGTTAAAATACTCAAATGTCGTATTCATACTTGCAATAATCTCACTTATATATTGGATTCTTGGAAGTAATCTCGCTATCCTTTCTCCGACCATGTATGTTCCGAATACTTGGACAGGAAATGGCATACAGATGATTCCTACATACCATTTTCTCTACTTTGAAACGCAAGAAGGCTCTTTTATGGGTTATGAGACAATCCGAAATAGCGGAATCTTCAATGAAGGCCCCATGTATAATATGATACTATGCGTGGCATTGTCGATAGAACTGTTTCTTAGACCTATAAAGTTATTCAAGAGAATAGTACTATTAGGAATCACCATAGCAACAACTTTCACTACTACAGGTATCATCTTTTTGGGATTGACTGCTGTTTGGATTATCTTTCATTTCTTTTCCAAAAAAGCCCGAGCATTACTTATATTTGTTATACCAATACTAGCAGTTGGTATGATGATATTCTCTAATGCTGTCTTGGAAGACAAACAGACTTCAAGCGGAGAAGGTTCTTTGAGGTCACGTATGTACGACATTACAACATGTATCGATATCGGCATGGAAAATCCTGTTTTAGGACAAGGCCTGTTCACAAAAAAATTAGGAGAAGCCAGCGGTGGAACTTATGGATATAGTAATTCTCTATTTACACTATTTGCTGATGGCGGATTCTATACCGTTTTCCTGTACCTCGCAGCCTTAGTACTAATTCCATTACGTGACTATCTAAAGAATCGTGAAGTTTTGTGGCCTCTAATGATGTTCGCCTATTTCTTGCTGTTTACATTTACAATATCCCAATATCAACTTCTAACGCTTCTATTTGTAGCATTTGGCCTAACGATGTTTACTCAAATAAATGATGTAACAGAAAAAGAAATAACGGAAGAAGAATAGGAGTTACGTTAAAATTGAAGGTGGAGGGCTAGAGCGTTTCCTACATAAAGGACACAAGATGACAAGCATGATAAAAGGTGAAGTGTCTCATTGATTAAATAAACGTAGATGAAGTATATATACGACCAAACAGCCTATCGGCAAACTGAATGCGCAAGATATAACGCAATCAATAAGGCGAGAGTAGATGTGACAAAGATATTTGAATCGGAGGGCTTTAAGCCATATAATATCTATGTGGCCGAGAGTTCTATCCCAAAGATGACTGGAACAAAAGTACTATTCAGATATTTCAGAATGCTTATAGATGTTCATTCTGGCGATGAATTGTATATACAATATCCAATAAAAAAGAGCTTGCTAACACCTTTTTATTATATCTTATCCATTCTGAAGAAGAAAGGTGTACGATTTTATTTCCTTATTCACGATCTTGATTACTTAAGAGAGACAAAGTACTACTCGTACAAGGCCAGAATCTTAAAGCCACTTATGCTCGCCGATTTGATTGTTGCCCATACTCCAACCATGAAACAGCATCTAATTAGCGAAGGCATCAATGCAGAGATAAACATTTTGCATCTTTTTGGCTATTTGACAAATGACCCATTAATAAATGAGGACTATGGCATAAAACACAGAAATGAAGTGATTTTTGCAGGGAATCTTGTCAAATCAGGGTTCGTCCGTGTCTTAATGAACTATAATTTCAAATATGCGAAATTCAAGATGTATGGATTGAAACCTGATTATGACTTTATAGGGGAGAAGCAATATATGGGTGCTTTCAAACCAGAAGAGACATCTTTTATCAAGGGTGCATGGGGCCTCGTTTGGGATGGAGACTCCATTGATGATTGTACTGGTGAATTTGGTAATTACTTGAAATACAACTCATCTCACAAATTATCTTTATATATAGCATCTGGTATACCTGTAATTGTTTGGAGCAAATCTGGTCTTGCAGAATGGATTGTAAGCAACAAATTGGGAATAACACTTGATTCATTAAAAGAATTAGATGAAGCTTTAGAATCAATAACCAATGAGGAGTATAAGGCTATCCAGAGAAGTGTTCGTTCGCTAAGCAGTGATATTAGAAGTGGGAAAACATTGAAAAGAGCATTTAATATTTGCGAATGAAGGATATAATTGTATAGGACTCTTTGATTAGTTAATTAATATAAAAAGTGAATTGTAGAATAAAGATGTATGAATGACAATTTGATATCTATCATTGTTCCAGTTTATAATGTAGAGAAATATTTAAGGCGTTGCGTAGATTCACTGATAAATCAGACATACCATAATCTTGAAATTATCTTAGTGGATGACGGGAGTCCTGACAATTGTGGCAAAATATGTGACAGTTATGCAAAACAGGATAAACGTATAAGCGTAACTCATAAAAAAAATGAAGGAGTAACCAAGGCTCGTATATCAGGCTATCTAATTTCAAAAGGTGATTTTATAACTTTTGTCGATGCTGATGATTATATCGCACCAGACACAATTGAAGTATTTGTTAAGAGTCAGCAAAAGTCAAATGCTGATGTTGTTGTCGGTAACATAAATGAGGTTAATGGAGACAAAATTTTTAGTCGTGGGACATTGCGTAGTCATTTTTACAATAAACAAGAAATAGAAAAACATCTTCAGTCTTCTTTCCTTTATGATAGTCATATCTGCATGGCAGGAATTCCCTTATATCTTAGTGGAAAACTATTTTGCAGGTCTGTTTTAAAGAATGCGTTAGAGAAGGGGTTAGATATTTGGTATGAAGAAGATTTAGTATCTGTAGTTTATGTCCTTTATAATATAGAGTCCTTACAGGTTATAGATGATGGGTTGTATTTTTATGTGATGCACGAAGGTCAAGTTACTCGTAAGAATCCTTTAGATATTGCTTTACAAATGGAAAAAGCAAGGGAGAGGATACGCAGTTTCGACACTAGAGAAATTTTGAAGGATCAGTTACTGTTTCGCTGTTATGGTAATTTAAAAGACATCCTTTCCAAGTTGTATCGTAATGATATGCCATTTCCTGTGTTCAGGGAATTCTTTAGAAAGAGCAGAATGACAACAGAGATGCAAGACTTTTTTAAGTCTTCATATTTACCGATCCGCCTTACTGATAAGATAGCATATAATTTGCTTAAATATAATCAAAGTAGGACGTATTTTTTATTTCTCTATATTCGAGGTAAGTTGAAAAATATTTAAAGATTTTTTGTAACAAATATAAATCAATAGAAAACAATGAATATAGGATTAATCATCGCTGGAGGTTCTGGCAACCGGATGGGGCAGGACATTCCAAAGCAGTTTATGCATGTGGATGGGGCACCCATCATCATTTGGACGTTAAAGGCATTTGAACAGCATCCTGATATTGCTGCCATCGCTGTCGTCTGTCTGAGAGGCTGGGAAACGGTATTACAATCGTATGCCAACCAGTTTTGTATTAAGAAACTAAAGTGGATATTCCCAGGGGGAGATACTGGCTTCGAGTCAATTCATAATGGTATTTATGGACTGAAAGAGGCGGGATGTGATGATGAAGACTTGGTACTGATTCATGATGGTGTACGTCCATTGTTGTCTCAAGAGATCATTTCTTCTAACATAGCTATATGCAAAGCGTATGGATATGCAATCACAGGCATTCAGTGTCGTGAGGCTATATTGGAGAGTCATGATGGCTTTACTACCAAAACAAGTATTCCACGAGATACACTGATACGTACTCAGACACCTCAGACATTTCGCTTGGGGAATATCATAAAGGCGCACGAACATGCAAAGGTGAAAGGTATTACAAATACGGTTTCAAGCTGTACTTTAATTGCTGAACTGGAAGAAGACATTGAGATGCATATTGTTCCTGGCTCAGAGAAAAATATCAAGATTACGACAGTCGAGGATTTGGAAATGATCAAGGCATTGATGCATACTTCAAAAGACACATGGCTGAAATAGGTTCATATAGGGAAGACATCCTACAGATTTTCAAGAAAAATTTGCCATGGGAAAAACTCTCTGGTACTAATATCTTGGTAACAGGGGCAACGGGATTGATCGGTGGGTGTATAGTTGAGACGCTGATGATGAATCCCCGTCAGGATTATCAGGTGTATGCCTCAGGTCGTAATGAAGATCGGGCAAGAAAGAGGTTCGCAGAATTCGCAGAAGAAGCGACTTTTCACTTTATTCAATATGACGTGATGCAGCCTCTACAGAGTGATGTGTATTTTGACTACATCATCCATGCAGCCAGCAATGCGAGTCCCAATTTCTTCGCTCAGAAACCTGTAGAAGTGATTAAATCGAATATAGATGGAGTGGCGAACTTGATGGAATATGGATTGAAGCATGGTATGAAACGTTTTCTGTATGTCTCTTCTGGTGAGGTTTATGGTGAAGGTGATGGACGGGCGTTTACAGAGGACTATAGTGGCTATGTAAATTGTACTTCGCCAAGATCCTGTTATCCCTCATCTAAACGTGCAGCGGAGACATTGTGTGTAAGTTATGTAGCCGAATATGGAGCAGATGTAGTAATCGCAAGACCTTGTCATGTGTATGGTCCACATTTTACGGAGCAGGATAATAGAGTATATGCTCAGTTTATCCGCAATGTGCTTCGTGGAGAGGATATTGTAATGAAGAGCACCGGTGAGCAGTTCCGAAGTTGGTGCTATGTGGTTGATTGTGTGTCGGCTCTATTATATATATTGTTAAAAGGTGAGTGCAGGGAAGCATATAACATTGCTGATTCTACCTCTAATATCAGCATTCGTGAATTGGCAGAGACAATAGCAAAGATTGGGAATCGCCAAGTAGTGATAGACGTTCCTGATACAGACGAGAAGAAAGGTTTCAATGTGGTTACAAAGTCTGTATTCTCTATAGATAAGTTAGAGAGCTTAGGCTGGAAGACATTCTCAAATATTGAATATAATTTGAAAAATACAATTAGTGAATTACGATGAAAAAGGATTTATCGCATTTAAGTGATTTGCAAAAGGCAGAATTTAATGTCTTTTTGGAGTTTGATAGAATCTGCAAGAAATACGATATCAACTATTATCTTACAGGAGGCACTTTATTAGGCGCGGTGCGTCACAAGGGTTTTATTCCATGGGATGATGATATCGATATTGCTATTACGAGGAAGAATTATATTCGTTTCGCGAAAGTGGTAGAGACGGAATTACCAAATAATATTTATTTTAGCACTTTTGATACTCCAGGACATATTTGGCTCGTTCCAAGACTTATTGATAAAAACACTAAGTTTTATTTAAATAATGCTTCTGATAAAAAGGCAATCGGAGCGTGGATGGATATCTTGATAATAGATGGAATTCCAGATCCTGGTTTCAAAAGAAACGTAATGAAAGCCTTTTATTTGTTAGCAAGAATGCTTTATCAATTCTCTAATTTTAGCACAGCGGTTAATCTGCATAGGAAAGGCAGACCATGGTACGAGTATGCTGCTATAAGATTTGCACAGATTACTCATGTTGAAAAGATTCTTAGCCCAAAAGTAATGGGACATTTCTATGATTGGGTTTGTAGCTGGTATGATTTGGACAGATGTAATTATGGAGCAGCATTAAGTGGCGCTATTCAGTTTAAAGAAACTTGCCCGAAAGAGTGGTTTGGTGAAGGTAAACCTGTTGAGTTTGAGGGAATGACAGTTAATGGCTATGATGATTCCGACAAATTCCTTACATACATCTATGGAGATTATATGACTCCGCCACCTATGGATGAAAGGAACAAACATAATGTGACAAAAGCTGAAGATTAATATATGGCAGAGAAGAAACTGAATGGTACGGTCATTGTAACGTACCGATGTAATGCGCGTTGCTCGATGTGCAACCGTTATAAGGCGCCTTCTAAGGCAGAGGAGGAGATTTCGATAGAGACCATCAAGAAACTCCCGAAGATGTATTTTACGAACATCACGGGTGGTGAGCCATTTATTCGTACAGACTTGAAGGAGGTGGTGCGTGAATTGTATAAGAAGAGTGACCGCATCGTCATCTCTACAAATGGTTTCTTCACAGATCGAATCCTTGATCTATGTAAGGAGTTTCCACAGATTGGTATCCGTATCTCTATCGAAGGATTGGAAAAGACGAACAATGAGATACGTGGCTTGAATGACGGATATCAGCGTGGATATACGACACTAAAAAAACTGCGCGAGATGGGGATGAAAGATGTGGGCTTTGGTATGACGGTGCAGGATAAGAACGCACCGGATTTGGTGCCGCTCTATGAAATCTCAAATAAGATGGGAATGGAGTTTGCTACGGCTTCATTGCACAATTCATTCTATTTTGTTGAGTCGAACAATATCATCCATGATCGGCCGATGGTAGCAAAGAACTTCGAGCATCTTATAAACGAGCTACTGAAAAGTAATTCACCGAAGAAGTGGTTCAGGGCTTACTTTAACCATGGACTGATTAACTATATCTATGGGCAGAAGCGTCTGCTGCCCTGCGACATGTCGTTTGATACTTTCTTTATCGACCCGTATGGCGATGTAATGCCATGTAATGGTACGAAGGACAAAGAGGTGATGGGCAACCTGAACCGTCAGACATGGGATGAGCTGTGGAACTCCCCTGAAGCCGAAAAAGTTCGTAAGAAAGTACGCTGTTGCGACCGCCAGTGTTGGATGATTGGTTCGGTGAGTCCTGCCATGCACAAGTATATTGCTACACCTGCATTATGGGTAGCAAAACATAAATTGAAGTCGATGCTGGGCATGAAGTATTCGATGTATGAATTGCCTATATGCCGTGACCTGCGTGACGGGAAGGTAACGAAGGAGGATTTGGACAAACTGTCGACCTACGACCCTAATGCGGCTATTAATAATGGTTTGTCGGCAGACTCAAAAGAGGCGTTAAAAGGCAAGCGCGGTGAGGACATCGTGAATGCTGATGTAGCCTCGCAGGGTTATGAGGCTACGAAAGCTGAAACAGATAGGAATATCAAGATAGAGTGATGAGAATTGTAGTCACAGGAACTCGGGGGATACCCAATATAATGGGTGGTGTGGAGACGCATTGTGAGGAATTGTTTCCCCGCATCGCTGCTATGGGTCATGATGTGACAGTCATGAGACGTAAGAGTTATGTGCATGATACTTATACTGAGTGGAAAGGGGTAAAATTAGTAGATATTGAGACTCCGAAAAAGAAATCGTTTGAAGCTATTATTCATACGTTCCGAGCTATCAATAAGGCGAAAAAGTTAGGAGCAGATATTTTGCATATCCATGCTATTGGTCCTGCGTTGCTTGTTCCATACGCGAAGTTACTGGGTATGAAGGTTGTCTTTACGCATCATGGTCCCGACTACGACCGTGACAAGTGGGGACTTGCTGCCAAGATGATGCTGAAACTGGGTGAAACTATGGGCTGTAAGTTTGCCGACCACGTGATTGTCATCAGCAATGTAATCAAAGAACTGATAGCAAAGCGGTGCGGTAGGACAGAGAACGTTCACCTGATATATAATGGTGTACCTGAGCCTGAGATTTGTGACTATCCGGAGTACTTTGAGGAGTTGGGTATAAAAAAGGGGATGTATATCCTTGGAATGTGCCGCTTCGTTCCAGAAAAACGCCTGCACGATTTGGTGGAAGCTTATATTCTATTGAAAAAGGAACATCGTATTCCGGATGATATAAAGTTGGTGCTTGCTGGTGATACGGACTTTGAGGATGATTATTCGCGAGGTCTGAAAGAGATGGCAAGGGAAAATGGTGTAGTACTGACAGGTTTCATTCGAGGCAAGAAACTTCATTCTTTGTTGACGAACGCTCAGTGCTATTCTTTACCTTCCTCGCATGAAGGACTTCCTATCGCTTTATTAGAGGCTATGAGTTATCGTTTGCCTGTTATTACATCAGCGATACCCGCAAATTTGGAGGTAGGACTGGATGCTGATTGTTATCATGAGGTTGGAGATGTCCAAACACTTGCAAAAAAACTTGAAATCATAGTTAGTAAGCCATTGAACCGTATTGATTATGATATGAGTAAATATGACTGGAATGTCATTGCTGAGCAGGTGTCTCGGATTTATCAGTCAATGGATAAGTAAAAGGTTAGTGAGGTAAGGACTCTTGCAAGTCTTTTTGTAGGAATCAATATTACTCTTTCACAGGAATCGTTATAATAGGTAGAGACAAAGATAATGAAATACGATTATTTGATAGTGGGTGCCGGACTGTTCGGTGCCATGTTTGCCTATCGTGCAAAGCGGATGGGTAAGAAGTGCCTGGTGATAGACAAACGCCCTCATCTAGGAGGAAATATCTATTGAGAGAATACGGAGATTTCAAATACTACGATATGACTCCGATTGTCGAGAAAGTGCTCGGCATGGAGATAGAATAAGCAGACGGAGAAATGAAAATTCTACACGTTGGTCTTCTGAAAGGCGGGGTTGATGCGTATTTCAGGATCATCCTTTCC
>Ga0310695_10014456_pt1 | contig 10664 bp, 9 predicted proteins | sample RumenRJG_04DNA_FD_203882 | JGI IMG/M metagenome (GOLD analysis project Ga0310695, IMG submission 203882) | Bovine rumen microbial communities from Lethbridge, Alberta, Canada - RJG_04 (v2) (version 2) | ecosystem: Host-associated > Mammals > Digestive system > Stomach > Rumen | place: Canada... | reverse complement strand
CGCGCTCGCGGCGGTGGGCGGCAGTCCCGCCGTCATAACCAATCTGGTCATCGGCTTTTTCACCGGCCTCGGCACCGGGGCCACGGTGGTCATCTCCCAGTATTACGGCGCGCGGGACGAGGAGCACCTGAGGCGGGCCGTGCATACGATCCTCTTTTTCTGCTTCGCGGCTGGCCTGGTGCTGACGGGCTTCGGCTGGCTCACGGCGCCCTGGTCGCTGGAGGCGGTGAAGACGCCCGCGGACATCCTGCCGGAGTCGGTGCTGTATCTGCGCATTTATTATCTCGGCGCAACGGGGATGCTGCTTTTCAACATCGGCTCCGGCATCCTCCGCGCGGTGGGCGATTCCCGCTGGCCGCTGATCTTTCTGGGCGTCTGCTGCCTGCTGAACATCGCGCTCGACCTGCTGTTCGTGGCGGTGCTGCCCTGGGGCGTCGCGGGTGCGGCGGCAGCGACGGTGATCTCCCTCGGTGTGAGCGCGCTGCTGCTGCTCGTCCACCTGAGCCGGGCGGAGGGACCCTGGAAGCTGCGGCTCGCGGAACTGAAGATCGATCCCGGCGCCCTGCGCCGCATCCTGAACCTCGGCGTCCCGGCGGCGCTGCAGGGCTCCATGTACTCCCTGTCAAATCTGATTTTACAAGCGGCGGTCAATAACTTCGGCACCGTGACCGTCGCAGCCTGGACGGCTCTCGGCAAGTTCGACGCGCTCTTCTGGGTCACAAGCAACGCCATGGGCACGGCCCTGTGCACCTTCGTGGGCCAGAACTTCGGCGCGGGGAAGTATGAGCGCATGCGCAGGGGCGTGCGCCAGTGGCTGCTGACGGACATCGGCGTCACGGCGGTTCTGTCGACGCTGCTGCTCGCGCTTGCGCCCTTCATGCTGCGCATGTTCTCCGACAGCGACGAGGTCATCGATCTTGCACGGCGGCTTATGTTTTATTTTGCGCCCTTTTATGTGGTCTGGGTGTTTATCGACATCCTCTCCAACGCCCTGCGCGGCGCGGGCGATTCCGTGCGCCCCATGATCATCAGCCTTGTGGGCGTGTGCCTGCTGCGGATCCTGTGGGTGATCTTCGTGGTGCCCCACTGGAACACCATCGAGTGCGTGAGCATCAGCTACCCCTTTACCTGGTGCGTCACGGCGCTGGCCTATCTCATCTACTACCGCCACAGTCCTTGGCTTGACCGCTGCAAGCATCAGGCCGGACAATGAAAAAATCCGCTCGGAAACGAGCGGATTTTTTCATTGCTGTACAGGCTTACGCGTGCTTGTTGCGGCCCCAGAAGGTGTTGTAGCGGTCGGGCTTCCAGCCGGGCTCCACATCCTTGACGGCCTCGGCGGCGGTGATGACGGCGTCGCCGTTGTCAATGTCGATGAGGGTGTAGCGGTCGTTGCCCATGCCGAGCTCTTTCATGTAGCTGAGCTGGCGCAGGCCGTGGCGGGTCTCGACGCGCTCGATCAGCTCCTTGCCGCCGTTTTTGGGGAGATTGTAAATGAGGTCGATGCACGCATTGTCCACCGCGAGGATGTCCAGCGAAGCCAGGATGCCAATGTCCGGCGTCACGACCGGAGAGGCGGCGGGGCCTGCGCAGTCGCACTCTACGGACATGTTGCGCATGGTGTTGATGTAGCAGACATGGGGGGCAAAGTAGTCAATGGTGGCCTTGGTGGACTCGGAGATGCGCTCCATCAGCTCCTCCTCGGCAATGCTCCACATGTCGCCGCCGGGATAGGTGTGGATCTCCTTCTTGCCGATGCGCCCGTCCGCGCAGCCGATGCCGATGTTCTTGTTGCTGCCGCCGAAGCCGCCCATGGTGTGGCCCTTGAAGTGCGTCAGCACCAGCAGGGAATCGTAATCGGGCATGCTCTTGCCGACATGCATCTCGTCAAACCATTTGCCTCCCTTGACAGGCAGGGTGGTCACGCCCTCGCTGTCGGTGATGTCCACGGGGCAGAAGGTCCAGCCGTTGATCTCGAGGGTCTTGCGGTGGGCCTCGGTGGTGTAGCGGCTGCCCTCGTAGTAGGTGTTGGTCTCGATGATGGTGGCGTCCGGCAGGCGGGATGCAAGCAGCTCCTTCACCCAGGGGCGGGGCAGGATGTTGGGCCCTTCGGCCTCGCCGGTGTGCAGCTTGACGGCGACCTTGCCGGTCAGCACGGAGCTTACCTTGTCATAGATCTTCTTGAGTCCCTCCTCAGAAAGATCGCGGGTGAAAAACACCACGGAGCTCTCGCCTGTGCGCTTTTCAAAGGGAACGTATTTGTTGCCGTCCTTGCCGGCCACGGGGTTTTTGACGCTCATGTTGATTCCTCCTCGTTTTTACGTGCATACTCTCTGCTATTTTTCATTATATCAGGAGGGGACAGCCCCTGTCAAACTACATATTATGAATTTTTATACGCAAAAAAGACAGAGAAATAAAAAGAAACTGAAATTACCGGAACAGTTTTGGCAAATCCGCACAAAACACGGTGCGCTTTTTCGTGCAGCTTTGGAAGTGATGCTTGTATCGGCCGCAGGAACGTGTTATAATCATTCTATCTTACGGAGAACAGAGAGACTCCGTTCGGAATGAACAACCATATTAAAGGAGGAAAGACCCATGAAAAAGATCCTTGCGCTCGCGCTTGTACTGTGCATGCTGTTTGCCCTGAGCGTCACCGCGTATGCGGACTTCAAGCCCTCAGGCCCCGTCTCCGTGATCGTCTCCTACAAGGCCGGCTCCGGCACGGACAACACCGCCCGTATCCTCGCCAAGTATGCCGAGAAGTATGTCGGCCAGACCCTCGTCATCGAGAACGTCGAGGGCGGCTCCGGCTCCATCGGCTGGTCCCAGCTTGCCGACGCCGACAAGGACGGCCAGACCATCGGCTTTATTAACCTCCCGAACTTCTCCAGCTCCATCGTCAACGAGATGGGCACGTACACCGTTGACAGCTTCGCCCCCATCTGCAACCACGTGACCGAGACCTCCATCGTCATCGTCCGCGCTGCCGACGACCGCTTCCCCGACCTCAAGGCGCTTGTTGACTACGGCAAGGCCAACGAAGGCGGCAAGAACGAGCTGAAGGCCTCCACCAACGGCCCGCAGGCCTCCAACCACATCGGCGCCCAGGCCTTTGCCAACTCCGCCGGCTTCATGTACATTGACATCCCCCAGGGCGGCACTGCCGACCAGCTCCTCAGCCTGCGCGGCGCTGAGGCGGACTTCTCCGTCGTCAAGCTCGCCGACATTGCCGGTCAGGAAGCCGAGTACAAGATCCTCGGCGTCTTCAGTCCCGAGCGCCTGCCCGAGCTGCCCGACGTTCCGACGCTCGGCGAGCTGGGCTACTACCCCGACTGGCTGGGCTCCTCCCGCTGCATTGTCGCCCCCGCCGGTGTGAGCGAGGATGTCGTCAAGTTCTATGAGGAAGCCTTCAAGGCTGCCATGGAAGATCCCGACTACATTGCCGCTGCCGAGCAGGCCGGCATGGCCACCGATTATAAGGACGCCGCCGCAACGGGCGAGCTCATCAAGCAGCAGCAGACCTTCGCGGAAGGCCTGGCCGACGGCTTCTGGTACGATTACTGATGCGCGAAGCGCAATAAGCGAAATTGGAAAGGGCAGGGCAATCCTGCCCTTTCTTTGAAAATGGTATTCTCCGTCTAAGCCCCTTTTGGAAAAAGGGGGCTGTCGCGCAGCGACTGGGGGATCGATCCCTCCGGCCTGCGGCCACCTCCCTTTTTCCAAAGGGAGGTAAGACAGAGAACGAAAAGAGAGTGTGTTAAAGGAGGGATCACCCCTTGAAGATGAAGCTGACGGACGTAGGCGTGGTACTCTTCATGTACGCCGTCTGCGGCTATTTCTACTATCATATGACGAAGCTGAAGGCCTCCAGCCAGACCTATCCGCGCTTCACGATCCTGCTGCTGTTCGGACTTACGACCCTGTATCTCGTGCAGATGCTGATAAACGCCAAGAAGCACGGCGTGGAGAGCGGCGTGGATGAGGTGTTTGCCGGCTTCCAGCCGAAGCAGTTTTTCTTTTGCCTGATCGCCACGATCCTGTATCTTGTCTGCATCTACTACTTCGGCTTCTACATTTCCACCGTGGTGTTCATGGTGGCGGTGCTGCTGTTCTTGAAGGTTCCGCCGCTCTATACCGCCATTACGGTTGTTGTCATCGTGGCGCTCATCTACTTTGCGTTCCAGAGATTCCTGGGCGTGAAGCTGCCCGTGGGCACCGTGATGAAGGCGATCACAAAGTAAAGGAGGGCGCGAAAATGCTTGAAACCTTATCGCTGATGGGCGCGGGCTTTCTCAACGCCCTGACACCCATTAACCTTTTGATGATGGCGGGCGGCGTTGCCATGGGCATCGTCATCGGCTGCATGCCGGGCCTGTCCGCGGCGATGGGCGTTGCGCTCATGCTGCCCATGACCTTCACCATGAAGCCGGAGACCGGCCTCATCGTCCTCGGCGCCATTTACTGCGGCGCCATCTTCGGCGGCTCCATCTCCGCCATCCTGATCCACACCCCCGGCACCCCGGCCTCCGCCGCGACCGCCATCGAGGGCTACCAGATGACCCAGCGCGGCCAGGCGGGCAAGGCGCTCTTCACGGCCTGCTACGCCTCCTTCTGGGGCGGCTTGCTAAGTTGTATATCGCTGTACTTCTTCTCGCCGCTTCTGGCAAAGCTCACGCTGAAGTTCATGTCGGCGGAGTATTTCTGGCTCAGTATCTTCGGCCTCACGATCATTGCGGGCGTCTCGTCCAAGTCCATGATCAAGGGCCTCATGTCCGGCGCGCTGGGCCTTCTCATTTCCACCATCGGCCTTGACCCCATCTCCGGCGTCAAGCGCTTCATGCCGAGCTCCTACTTTGCCGAGGGCATCAATACCACCTGCGCGCTGATCGGCCTTTTCTCCATGTCCCAGGTCTTTATCCTGGCCGAGAAGAAGATCAAGGCGCGCGCCCAGGCCACCAAGTTCACCGACAAAATGAGCCTGAGCCGTTCGGAGCGGAAGCTGCTGCGCCCCACGATCCTGCGCTCCTGGATCATCGGCAACCTCATCGGCATCCTCCCCGGCGCGGGCGCGTCCATCGCCTGCTTTTTGGGCTACAACACCTCCCGCCAGTTCTCCAAGCATAAGGAGATGTTCGGCAAGGGCTCCATCGAGGGCGTGGCGGGCTCGGAAGCTGCCAACAACGCCGTCACCGGCGGCTCCCTGATCCCGACGCTGACGCTCGGCATCCCCGGCGAATCGGTCACGGCGGTGCTGATGGGCGGCCTTGTCATCCAGGGCCTCACCCCCGGCCCGGAGCTTTTCGGCAAGTACGCCCCCATGACCTACACCTTCTTCGCGGGCTTTGTGCTGGTGCAGTTTTTCATGCTGGGCATCGGCCTGATCGGCTGCCGGGGCTTCGCGCAGATCTCGCGTCTTTCCGACGCGATCCTGATCCCCTGCGTGACGGTGCTGTGCTTTGTCGGCTCCTATGCCATCCATAAGAACATCATGGACATCGTCGTCATGCTGGTCTTCGGCGTGCTCGGCTACCTCATGCGCAAGCTCGACCTCAACACGGCGGCTGTGGTGCTCGCGCTGATCCTCGGCCCTATCGGCGAAAAGGGCCTCAGAAACGCCCTGCGCACCTCGCGCGGCGACATCTCCGTCCTGTTCTCCTCCGTTGTGTGCTGGGTGCTGATCGCCATGTGCATCGTCGGCATTCTCTCCCCGATCTTCATGAACAAGCTCGAGAAGAAGGCGGAGAAGGACGCCACCGGCATCGACCCGGACGACAAGAAGCCGGTCGACCTCGACGTGGACAACGACTGAACAATTCCATAATCTGTAAGTATTTCTGCAAAAACACGGCGGATTCGCATGGATCCGCCGTGTTTTTTCATCCCAGCGCCACGTCCAGCACCATCATCAGCGCAAAGCCCCCGATGTAGCCGAGCGTGCCGACGCGCCCGCGGGACTCCGGGCAGAGTTCCGCGGCAGTGACATAGAGCATGGCCCCGGCGGAAAAGCTCAGTAGCCAGGGCATCAGCGGGTGCACCCACCGCGCCGCGCCGAAGGCCAGCAGGCCGAAGACCGGCTCCACCGCGCCGGAGGCCGCGCCATAGAGAAAGGCCCTGCCGCGCCCCATGCCGAGCTGCCGCAGGGGCAGGGACACCGCCGCGCCCTCCGGAAAGTTCTGCACCCCGATCCCGAGGGCGAGGGCCAGCGCGGCGGCAAGGCCGTCCCCGTCGGCAGCCAGCGCGAAGGCAAGGCCCACCGCCATCCCCTCCGGGATGTTGTGCAGCGTAATGGCAGTAAAAAGCAGCCGCTCCTTTCCCGCCGCGCCCTTTTGCAGCGCGTCCGCCAGAAGGATAAAGAGCGCCCCCAGCACCAGTCCCGCCGCGGCCGGGAGCCACGCGGGAAGCCCTCTCTCCGCCTCCGTCTGCTCGATCGCGGGCAGCAGCAGGCTCCAGACCGAGGCGGCGGTCATCACCCCGCCCGCAAAGCCCAGCAGCGCCTTTTGAAAGCGCAGCTCTTGCCCCCGGAAGAAAAACACCAGCGACGCGCCCAGCGCCGTCATGAAAAAAATAAACTGTGTGCCGCCGAGCGCCCACAGAAAGCTTGAAACCATAAAAATACCCTCCGCAAGTCATCTGGTATCAGACTATGCGGAGGGAAAAGAGAATGTGAAGGGGAAGCTCTTGGCTCCCCCTCTGGGGGAGCTGTCTCGGCGCGTGTCCGCCCGCGTCGAGACTGAGAGGGTGTCGGATGACGGAGGGGTTGACCCAACGTTGAGCATGAGCAGGCACGCGTGAACCCCTTCCACCGCTGAAGCGGTCCCCCTCCCCCAGACGCCGCAAGCGGCTGGGGGAGGCAAGAATCAACCCCGTCCCGGGTCGAGAATGCCGATGGTCTCGATGGCGTCATCCTCGCCGGAGAAGGCGGGGCGGCCGCTGTCGCGGATCTCCAGCTCCCGGGCGATGTGCTCCAGCGTGTCGAGATCGGCGGTGCCGCTGACGGTGACGAGCCAGCCCTTTTCGCTGTTGAAAAGCAGCACGTAGTTTGCCCGTTCATAGTTCCAGCGCTGGGTGCAGTGGGTGTAATCGCTCGTCAGCTCTGTGACGTGCCAGCCGGCCCAGTCCTCTTCCTTGACCGTCGTCACCTCGCCGTTGATGACGCGGCGGTGGTTGCCCGCGCGCACGTTCCCGGCACCCACGATCCAGGGGATGCTGGATCCCTCACCGTCGTCGGTAAGGTAGGTGGCCCAGCCCTCTTCATCGGTGAAACCGAAGATGCTGCCCTCCGGCTCCGGCAGGTAGAAGCAGCGAAATTCCGGCTGGTTCGTGCGCTCGGCGGGGCCTTCAAAGCTGAGCACCATCCCCGCGTCGGGGTAAGTGAGCTTGAAGTCGGTCTTGAGGTTGCCGTCCTCGTCCACCGCGCGGTAATGGCCTGTGACCGGCTCCTCCGCTTTTTTAAGCCCCATGAACCAACCGGAGGCGGCATAGGCCACGGTGCCCATCAGGGCGGCGATCACCGCGACGAGCAGGAAGGTGCGCAGCGTTTTCTTTACCGTGCGCCGGGGCTTCGGCTGCGCGATGCCGAGCTTTGCCATGACGGCGTCGTTTACGCGCCTCGCCATGGCCTTGTCCGCCGCCCCGAGCTCGACTTCGTCCGGGCAGCTTTTGTCCATGAGATCAGAGATTCGGATCTGCACAGCTATACCCCCTTTCCGTGAAATACGCCCGCAGGCGCTCTCGCCCGCGTTTGAGCTTCGTGCGCACCGTGGCGGCGTTCATGTTAAGCCCCGCGGCGATCTCGTCTGTCTTCTGGTACAAAAAATAGTGGCGCTTGAAAATCTCGCTGTCCGGCTCCCCGAGGGAGTCCACCGCCTCGCGGGTGATCTCCGAAAGCTCGGCGTACAAAACGGCCTTTTCCATGTCGTCCGGGGCGGCGACCTCCAGCAGATCGTCGTCCAGCGGCTCGGCGAGGCGCGCGGCGCGCAGGGCGTCCTTTGAACGGTTTCGCACGACGGCGGCAAGCCAGGGCTTCAGTTTCCCCGGCATCAGCTCCGCCCGGTGCGTCCAGAGCTGCACAAAGGAATCCGACACGGCCTCCTCAATATCCTCCGGCGGAAGCCGCGGGGCCAGGATGTTCGCGGCGATGGTATAGAGATAGGGGGTGTAAAACCCGATGATCTCGCTGAGCGCCCCGGCGTCCCCGTCCTTGAGCCGCCGGAGTACGGCGCGTTCGTTCATCCCTCGTACACCTCCCTGTTGGGGCCGAAGGGCAGGCTGCGGTCAGGCTCCGTCCGCGCCGTCTCGTCCGCTTCCCTGAGCCTCACCAGATAGCGCCCCGGCAGCTTCTCGCTCCAGAAGGAAAGCTCTGTAGGGGTCAGGTGCACTACGCACACGCTCTCCTTTTTGTCGAAGTATGTATAAAGGTCAGAGTCGATCCCGGCAGCCCACAGGACATGGCCAAGCATCAGCCCGTCCTGCGCCCACCCGTCGGGAGTGTACTCCCGCAGGGTGAAGTCACAGACCGTATCCCGGGAAAGCTTTTCAAGCGCTTCAAGGGTCTCGTCCTCAAAGTAAAAGCATCCGTGCTTTTCATAGGCTTTCAGATCCTCCTCCGTCTGCTCGTAGAGACCGCCCGGCCAGTAGTCCACATCGAAGCGCTCCCGCACCCCGTCATAGAGCTGCTCGAACAGGAATGGCTCGCCCGCTTCCTCGCTCAGCTCAAAAAAGCGCGCCGGGGTCATGGTCACAACTGTGATATAGCCCCAATCGACCTGCCCATCCAGGAGCGTGTGCTGGGCAATGACCCGGGCGTCCACGCCGTCGAGCGCGTCAAAGGTCCGCGCCATGCGCATGGCCTCCCCCTCGTCCAGCTCGAAGCGGACGCTGTGGGGGACAAAGGGATACGGCTCGTCCTGCGGGAGGGCGCGGAACATCTCCAGCTCTTCGTCCCGCGCGTAAAAGCGGCCGAACCGCGTTTTAAAATGACCCCACATGTCCTCGATGCTTTCATAAACCACAGGCTCCGCCTGCCCCTCATAGACAGCCGAGCCGTCATTCACCCGCACAAAGGGCGTGGCCTCCGGCGCGTGGGTGGGCCAGGGCTTCGCCGTCTCGTCCGCGGCGTGCGCCTGTCCCGCGAGGGCTAAGGTCAGAAGGGAACAGAGAAGCGCGGTATTCAAAATCTTTCTCTTCATGGCTTCCTCCTTGTCGTTTAAGGCAATACCGCACAATGCGGCAAGAGCAGATTCCGAGAAAATCTGAGTTCTGATGATGGCACTTTTTTGCAGATGTACTTTGTGTACCTCAAGAAAAAGTGACGAAATCAGGGCTCAAATTTTCCGGAAGATGCCGCAGGCGTATTGTGCGGTGTTGCCTTAAGTGCACTCACCACTATATACGACGCGCCGCGCAAAATTGTTTCACGTAACGGAAAAATTTTCCGCCGCCGCTGTCAGAACAAAAAACTAAAGCTTGTTTTTTCGTTGAAACTGGGGTATGATACCAGCAAGGCGAAGACGGACGTGCTTCGCCGAATACTATTGAAGAGGGGGATTATCCCAATGAAAAAGTATATCGCAGAAGCGATCGGCACCATGACGCTGGTCGTCCTGGGCTGCGGCACCGCGATGCTCGTCGGCTGTGATGCCGCAGTCGGCGGCGGCTACATCCTGACCGCCCTGGCCTTCGGCCTCTCCATCGTGGCGATGGCCTACTCCATCGGCAACATCTCCGGCTGCCACATCAACCCCGCCGTGTCCCTGGCCGTGCTGCTCACCGGCGGCATGAACCAGAAGGACTTCTGGGGCTACGTCGCGGCCCAGTGCGTGGGCGCGCTGTGCGGCTCCGTGCTGCTGGCCGTCATCTTCCGCCTCGGCCACGTGATCGACATGACCCTCTGCCTCGGTTCCAACGGCCTCGTCGGTGTGAACGGCAGCGCCTTCGCCGGTCTTCTGGTTGAGATCGTGCTGACCTTCATCTTCGTGATGTGCATTCTCGGCGTCACCTCCAAGAAGGCCGGACACGGCTCCTTCGGCGGTCTCGTGATCGGCCTTGCCCTGACCGGCGTGCACATCCTCGGCATCGGCCTGACCGGCACCTCCGTCAACCCCGCCCGCAGCATCGGCCCCGCCGTGGTCTCCGCCATCCTCGGCAATCCGCTGCCGCTGGTCTCCCTGTGGGTCTTCATCGTCGGCCCCATTATCGGCGCCGCCCTCGCGGCGTACTGCTACAAGTACCTGGAGAAGTAATACATATACGAAACCACATGCGCCCCGCAAAACGCGGGGCGCGATTATTCTTTTAAAGTCCTTGCGCAAAGGATCGCAAAGGGGTATAATTTATTAGATTGTACTATTCCCTGGCAGAAAGCTGACTTGGCATTTCGAGAAGGAATTGCGCCAGACAAGGCGGCTTTCGCAGAGCATAATGGATATATATGGTCAAGAAAGCCAACGCAGAATGGCACAATTTCTGCCGGAAGGACTGTCAGATTTCTGCCAGGGGATAGTATCATTTCTTGTCGGGAGGCGAAAGCGTGAAAAATACCCTCAAACGCGGCTGGGCGCTGCTGCTTGTGCTGGTCATGGTCGCCTCTGTGTGCCTGCTCTTCTCCACGCGCAAGCAAGGCATGTTCATCGACGAGATCTATACCTACGGCCTCTCCA
>Ga0310695_10014451_pt1 | contig 10667 bp, 23 predicted proteins | sample RumenRJG_04DNA_FD_203882 | JGI IMG/M metagenome (GOLD analysis project Ga0310695, IMG submission 203882) | Bovine rumen microbial communities from Lethbridge, Alberta, Canada - RJG_04 (v2) (version 2) | ecosystem: Host-associated > Mammals > Digestive system > Stomach > Rumen | place: Canada... | reverse complement strand
CCGCCAATCAATGGCTTATCATATGAACGTCCGTGATCTTCTACATGGATGACCCTGTTCAATGCATACACCCTTCCACAGTTATCGACCTCATAATATCCTTCATATCCAATTACTGGTTTTCGTATGATTTCGGGATGTGCGGACGGCAACTGCTCAACGTGATATATCGCTCTGTCAGTGCCAATTCGCAACCCGTCTTTGTAGTCGGAATTGATTGCATCTGGGTATCCTTTTCTTATCGCATCAATCGCCGCCTGTCTGCTGATCGTGTCTGAGTTGTTCGGAAATTCCGAACAGTTGGTAGATGGTAACTGCTTGATTCCATTCTCAATCTCATCTAATATCTCGCAGATTGCTCTCCCTATGGCTCTCTCAATGTTGTGCCGTATATTCTGTTTGGCTCTTTCAAGCGCATCTATCGCCTGTTCTCTGCTGATTAAGTCATCCATGCTCATTCCTCCATCTTCGCTCCGCAGTTCGGGCAGAAGTGCATCTTTTCGCTACCTTGATTAAGGACAAATGTTGTTCCACATTGGTTGCAATTAAACGTATCCATATCAAGTCTGTTCCACTTTCCTCTCTTCGGCTCTGCGGGCGGCAACTGGTTCAATGCGTCCACAATTCCGTCTATACCTACTCCGTTTACTGCGCAATCTTTAAATGTTTCTATCGCCTGTTGTCTGCTTATTGCATCATTCACATCATTCATATTATTACCTCATCTTGGAATATCTGTTTCTCTTTCAACTTCCCACAATACAAAAGCTCTTTCTACGTATATTTTTCCCAATCGTTCAAGAGCAAAAGCGTACATTTTTAACAATTCATCTTTATCATCGGTAACCATCATCCGATTGATATTACCTTGAAGCATATCTGCTTCATTTAATAGTTCTTTGTGTGTCATTTTGTTACCTCGTATAACTATTTCCGTGATGCGCTACCTTATCAAATTTAGGTACAGTTTCTTTTAATATCTTATACATTTTTCTGGAAACATATAATTTATTATCTACAAATATTGCTGCTTGACTTTTAGGGCAAGCTCCTTCCCACTCTTCCCAGACCCCATATCTTTTTAACCATTTTTTATTAATTCGTTTCTTTTTATGTTTCCGTTTTTGGTCACCGACTTCATGTTCCCATTGAATAATAATATCTATTCCAAATAGATAATTTACAAACGATTTATTCATAAATGTTTACCAATTATAATTATTTACCTTAATTACATCATATCCACGAAGACTTGTCACACCAGTATATGGATTATAAACAGGAATATAGCGATAACTAGAAGCATTATTATTTAAAATTTTATTACTTTTTTTTAATTTTTTATTTTCTTCTTTCAGTTTTTTATTCTCTTCTTTTAACTTATTATTTTCATCAATCAACTGGCTTATTTTTTTACTCTTTTTCCCAGTTGTGATTTTATCTTTTATTTCTTTTATGTCATTATTATTCTTAGTAGCTAAACAAGCTATTTCCGCTAAAAGTGTTTTTTCAATTTCGTCCATTCTGAGTTTATTTGATTCATAATAATCATTTATATATGTCATTGATAAATCATTTGTTCGTTCAATAGAACGTTTTGTTTCTTCTAATATTTTTTGATTCTGTGCTTCAAAATAATATCCACCAAATCCAATAATAAAACAAATTGTAAATGTAATAAGTAAAGCAAAGATTAAACCATCCATAAATATTCCTTTCTATATTATATACATATTTAATTAATTGTCAATAATTTACTTTAGTTAATTATTATTCAAAATTATCAAATGTAATTCTTTCAGGATAATCATCTGGATTATAATTCTCCATCCAATTAACCAAAACCTTTTTAGCTTCTTCTTCATCAAGCCAAAACTCTTCCATCAAATAAGGAACAGCACCATACATATTAGTCTGTCCACTTCTTCTCAACCATTCAAGATACAACCATGTTTTTTTAGTAGTCATAATAATTTCCCTTCAATTGATTTATTAAGTATATCATTTACTTCAATATGCTATCAACTATCATATTAACATCTTTACCATCAGCCTGTCCTTTAACTTTAGGCATAAGATTTTTCATAATCTTACCTTTATCTTTTTTGGTCGGATTATCAATACCCAATTCTTTAATAACCCCATTAACAATTCCTTGAATCGTATCTTTACTCATTTGCTTTGGAGCAAACTGCTCATAAAGATTTCTTCTAGTTAGCATAAATCCCATAATATCAGTTCTTTCAACAGGACAAGATTCGATTGTTTCCTGTACCTGCTTAATTTCTTTAAGAATAACTGAATTCTCTTCCGCTTCAGTTAACTCTTTTCTTTTATCTTTTGCTGTTTTCTGCAATGCCTGAAGCAACATAGAAAGAGATTCTTTTGTTTCTTTATCATGTGCTTTAAATGCTTCAATCATTTTTGTTTTAATTAATTCTGTTTTTGTCATTTGTTTTATCTCCTTTTAAATTAAAAATCAAATATTTTATTCCAACCATAATTAGGATTAAGATTATCGGCATAATTAATATTAACAGTTCTATCATCAAGTCCTATAAATTCATATCCTTCATTCTTATTTGCAATAATTTTATTAATATTAATCTGAACTCCGTATCTATCACCGCAAATAACACTACGTATTTCTCTATTTCCATCATCGGTTGGAGTTACATACCTTACTCTATATTGTGTTGTAAAAACTGCCATTTTATTTAATTCCTCCTATATTTTCAATTTTGAAGACATATAATTAGCAGCATTTTTTCTAGAATTATTTTTATTAACTATATACAAACTAGTTGTTGCAATATTAGAGTGTCCTACAGCTTCAGACGTAGCTTTAATATCACATCCACTTGCTTGATAAAAAATAGTAACAAAAGATGCTCTTAATTTATGAGGGCTAATTGAATATCCTAACGCTCCTTCTGAATATTTTTGTACTAAATTATAAATCGCTTTTTCACTAATTCTATTCATTTTATCAGAAATAAATAAAGCATCAAGTTTTTTACCTTCTAATAAATTTTCTCTTTTAATAAGCCAATTATTTATTAATTGCTCAAGGTCTTCAGTAATATTATATTCTAATTTTTTATTTCTTTTATCAATTACAGTTAAAATTTTAGAATCGAAATCAATATCTTCAATATTAATTTCACTTAAAGCAGTCTTTCTCATTCCTGTATTCATAAACAAGTACATAATGAGCAAATCTCTTTCTATCCATTTTTTTTGTTTTGTTTTTGCCCTATCAGACCCAACTCCTTTTTTTATTGTATCTAATATATTATTAAAATCATTCATATCTAGCGCTTTTCTAACAACATGGTCTGTGCTTTTAGGACGGTCAATTTCAATCATTGGATTTTCTTTAATTTCTCCTCTTGAATATAAATATCCAAAAAACGAATTCAAAGCAGCATAAACTGATTGTCTATAAGAGCTTGAAGATTTCCTTTCTTTACCATTATTATCTTTAATATAATAAATCATATTCATATAATCGTCTATATCTTTTATATCAATATTATTTACATCTTTATTTATATAATTTAGAAATGCATTTATTTTTCTTATATATTCAAGACAAGTTAATGGTTCTTTTGTGACACGTATTTTTAAATAATATCTTCTTAAATTTGGTGAATTATTTTTTAATATTTCTTCAATGTTTTTATTTGTTCTAAATTCATGCTCGTTTCTTCCACTCATTATTATTCCTTTCTTATAATAAATCTTCATAAAATATAGATTCATCATTGGCAAAATAATTATTTTCAAATGTATAAATTTTTTGATGTAAAGTATTTATATAATCTTTCGTTATTATTAATCCTTCTTTGTATTCTATGTTTAACATATTTGATAATTCTATCAAAGAATTATCAATTGAAATATCTTCAGAAGATTTTTCTATAATATTATTTGGATGATTATGGATAGTAATAAAACTTTTACTTCCAGATAATAATAAATAAGTTAATATATTATCAAAATATATTGTATTTTCACTTCTTCCACCAGAAGATGCTAAATAAATGCCTATAGGATTATTAGCGCCATCATAAGATATAATATAACAACGTTCAACATAACTATTTTGAAGTTCTAATATATCTCCAAAAAATAAATATTCGAATTCATAGTTATCGTGATAATTATATAGGAATGCTTCGTTATATATAAATTCATACTCTATTATACATTCCAATTGGGGGAAACTTCCATTATTTTCTTTTGATATTAATTTATATTCTTTAATTCTCATTTATTATTTTTTCCTTTTCTTTAATTATATTTACTGCATCTGATTTTGCTTGTAGTAAATACGGTATTTTTTCTTCTTCATGTTTTACCCAAGTATTTCTATCATCATAATAACTCTTTAAAGGTCTTTGTTTAACTTCTTCAATCTTTTTCAAATGACAATCAACTGCTTTAATTATTTTTTCTGGAGAGTTTTGCAGTAAATCATTTGCCTTTTGTTCAAACTCTCGACATTTATCTTTATATCGTTCTATATCATCTTGGTAAAAAGAAATCCAAAAATCGTTCTTTTTAGGAATATTCTCAATATTTTTTTGACAATTGCTAATTATAAACTGATATTTTTTTATTGCTTCATCATATTCTTCTTGTTTACTTTTTGATTTTATTTTATTTTTCAAATTTTCTAATTGTATAATGACATTTTTACAACTACGAATTTCTCTTTTTTGAAATTCAATATCTGAATTAATTTTTCTTTTTATGTCATTTAAATGACATTTCGCATTTTGAGGATATAAATCTTTTTCCCAATCTCTATTATATTTAATCATAATATAATCAATTATTTTAGGATATTCTACTGATTCACAAAACCATTGATTTTCTTTTTCTTTTTTTATTCGTTCTTTTTCTTTTTTTATTAATTCTAATTCAATACATTTTTGATGTTCTTCTCTTTTTCTTTGTTCTTGTTCTTCTACTTCATGATTATTACAAAAAAAACAAAACCAGTATAATCCCCAACATAAAATTAATCCTATAAAGTTTTTATAATAATTTGTTTGATTACTTGGGAACACAAGACCAAAAATAGTCGCTATTAATATCCAATATGTATTTCTTCTATTTTTCCAGCTTTTCATTTTGTGTTACCTCATTCTGTTTAATATATTATTTACCTCCTATATTATACAATTTATTTCTATTAAATACAATCCTTATTCAACTTCCAATTCCAAATTATAATCACAATCTTCTAAATCAGTATATACCCAACCATTATATTTACACCATCTTCTACATTCATCATATGTACCTTCAAATACAATTTGTTTATTACCATCCCAATCTATATAAAATACTTTATCTTGTATTTCGTCAATGTTTTCATCATAGAAATTTGGAACAAATCCTTTAATAATACAATAATCATAAAATCCAATAAAATCATCATGAGTATGTACTTCTTTAATCCATTTATCAAATGTTGCTTCTTCTTCTGGCACTCTAAGTTCGTCCATTGTTTGTTCTTTATTTAAGTCCTCGTTTTCCTTGTACCAGTCTTCAAGTATCCATCGAGGAACATCAAATCCAACAGTGTTATCAAAATCACATTCCCTTTCACTAAATAATCCAGTATCATCGGCATACATAGTGATATACATCATTTCATTTCTATTATTTTCCATCATTTTATTCTCCTTTAATTATTTTTCTCCTTTTATATTAATTATATTTACCAGTAATATTTCTATGATAAATAGTTTTAAATTCATCTTGGTTATTAGGGTTATTTGCCATTACATTCCAAATAGCTGTAATTACTGGACTATCAAATCCAAATACTCTAACAGCTTCTTCAAAATCTTCTACAGGAATAATACCTTTATTTCTTTTGTCTTTTAATTCTTGTTTCTTTTTTTGTTCTTTCGACATTTTTTCTTTACGTTTATTCTCAATTTCATCTATTAAATTAAATAAAGTTTCAAGATTATCTGCGGCAATATTTTGATAATAACATTCGCCATTGTACCAAACAATTTTGTCATTTATTCTAGTGATTGTCCATCCTTTATAAGATTTTAATTTTGTTAAAGTCGTTTTATTTCCCTCCATTAATTAATAATACTCATACCATTTAAAATCTTCTGTTCTCCATTTATCAAAAGATAAATTAAGATTTAAATCATGGCATACCCGTATAATAAAATCTTTGTCTTTATAAGTCAATTCCATAATTTCAACCCCGCATCCATAATTATCCCAATACTTTTTATTACCCCACAATTCAGAGTCTATTTTACTCCAGTTATCTGCTCCAATATCATATCCAAACAATGTATTGAGATGCGCCATTCTATCTATATCACAAATATCCCAACCTTCTATGAGATGTTTGATGTAAAATTCAGTTGCCTTTTCATGGTCATTAATTGTTTTTTCATCAAAAATATCATTACCAATTAAAGTATCAATTGCTTCCTGTCTTGTAAGTTTGATTTCCATATTTTATCTCCTTTTAATTATCATAATAATATTCATCTTCTTCTTTATTTTTATCTTAGTTAATATTATTTCATTGGATGACCACAATTAGGACAATAATTGGATTTTTTCTTTTCTTGACAGTAACAGAAAGGACATTTATATATATCAATCGAATATAAATCATTCTCTTTTTGTGCTTTTACAGTAATCCATTTCCCTGTTTCTATCACATCAAAGTAAGTATTAATATAATGATATGCATTATAATTTTTATTTTTTCTAATTTCATCTTCTTTTCTTTTAGCAAAATTTTCAGCTTTCATTTTTGTTGGAAAAATTTGTTTATATGTTTTTACATTGGGATGGTATGCTGTTTTATAAATTGCTCTTTTATGAATATTATATTTGTATATTGTCACTGTATAATAAACTCTTCCTAAAGTTTTTTCACCTTTCCAATTTGCTTTTAATGAATTTAATGGCATATTTTTTTTCCTTTCAATCAAAATCATCAGTACAATAGAAATCTCTTCTGTAAATATAAGGTCTATTCATGTTTATTCCTTATTCTTCATCAGTTAAATACATATAATATAATTCTGATAGTTTATTATATGCCATTCCTATATAATAATCTTCTTCTATTTTTTTTGACATTTTTAAGTCAGTCATTGCATCACGTAGTAAGACTTCCATTATCCTATAATTTTCTTCAGAGTATTGAACTATTTTTTTCATTTTTTACCTCTGTTTCTTTATTAAATATATTATTTATTTACCTCCGTATCTTTAAGTTTCTGTTGAACATTAATAAAATACAGAAAAGATATTGTATGAGGACAAAGACCTATTGTTTCCATGGCATAAGCTAATCCTCTCAGAACACCAATTTCATTTGCAAGAGAAACTGTTTTATTTTCTTTTTCATACCAATAACAATTATTTAAAGTTCTTTCAAAAAGCTTGATGATTTTTTCTTTTTCTTTATTCGCAGCCATATTATTCTCCTCTTTAGTATGGATGGGTTATAAATACATTTCCTTCAAAACGATATTCATAAAGATTAACAATACTAAGACCCCAAGTATATTTCCCACAATTCGGGTCTAATCTTTCATCAATATCATCATAAACTTTTCTTAATTCATTTAATGCATCTTCATAAGTTTCACTGATAATAAGTCCCCCATCTCCTGCTTCTCTTTCAAATATCCAAATATTATCTCCTATCATATCATTTATTATTGGCTCACATAAAATATCATATAAAATATCCCAGTTTTCATCATAGTAATCTTCGCAATTATTTTCATAATTTTCATTTAGTTTCCACCAATATTCGGATAAGACATAATCGTTTTCATTGTCTACCACTCTAACCATAATGGCATTATATAAAATCTCTGTTGAATAATCTATATCAATATTATTTACATATTCTTTTGCATCAAATAATGTATTAGTATATTCAACTGTCTTTATACGACTAAAACCAGAATCACAATTCCAATAATAAAAATCTACTCTGTATTTATAATCCATTTCCTTATTCCTCCTTTTTAATCCTTCAAAGGATTTTCTTCATATTCAATATCCCACCAATAATCATGCCCTTTTATCCAATCTTCATCTGAGATGTTGTATGCTTCAGCTAATTCAACATCATCGGCAATCAGATAATTCTGCCACAAATCATGAATATGAGCAGCGATTTTATATTCTGGAACACCTTCTTCTCTTAACTTGTTTACCTTATCTTTGTAATAATTAATTTCCGTTTTAATGCAAAAAGCAAGTTCTTCTTCAGTCATTTCATCATATGTTTTAGTATACATTAACTCTTTATAGTTCATTCTTTTACCTCCCATTTAATTTCATTTTCAGTAGGATTTTCAAATGTAATATATGTATTATTTCCCTCATTATCTAATCCACTAAAGACAATAATGAATTTAATATTTCCATTTTCATCTCTATTTACATAGAATTTATATGTATTTCTAGGAACTCTATCATAAAACCATTCAGCATCAAAATCATCTTCCCATTCTGTATAATAAATACCTGTTCCTACCCATTCATTATTTTCATCAAGGTAAATATAATAACCGCCATATCCATCATTATCAGGAAATTCATAATCAGGTAATTCATCAACACCTTTCCATTTACCTTTGCCATATTCATCATCCATATATTTATCAAAACAATCTTCATGAACATGACAGTCTCCATTATCTGTTGTCATACCACGAAGAATAGGTTTACCACATACATTACAAAATGTCATTTCATCTTCTGATGCATAAACAACATAACCATTGTCTTCATATCTTTTTCTAATTTTTGTAATCGACATTTTTTATTCTCCTTTTTATTTTGCTTCTTCTATAGGACACTCAAAAATTTAATTATATTTTTCTTTTAACTCATCCCATTTCATCCAACCAATTTTTTCTAGTTCCTCATCAGTTGGATAATAAGTTCTAATAACGATTCCTTCATCATTTATAATATCAATATATATACCATAAAAAAAAATTAAATCATTCCAATTTTTTATTTGTTTTTTCGTTAATAGAGGAAAACCATTAGAAGAAAATTTCCATTTGTTTTGTTCAGTTTTTATCCATGTAATAAAAGTTTGAATTAAAATGTTTTTTGCTTCTTCAAATGTTTTATAATCAACATAATTAATAGAACCTTTTATATCATAAAGAAGTCTATATTTCATATTTTATTCTCCTTTCTATTTTACATCTTCTATAGGACACCAATCTTGCACATGTTTCTCTGCCCAATCAAAATCATGCCATCCGTCTTCCTCGTATTCTGGAATTAATTTACAATTAATTATTCGTTTGTATAATGTTCTATCTTCAAAATCGGCAAGAACCAGTTCACTTGTATGAAATATACAATCATTACAGCATTTGGGCTTTTCTAAACTTTTAATATAAATCCCTTTCTTACTCATGGTTATTCTCCTTATATTATATATATTTATGATTAAATAAAGCTTGCTTAATTTGATTAATATTTATAATAATATTATTAAGATTAGAATCTATTTCATTATATCTTTTTCGGTCTTTATCATTAGAATCGAAATAGAGAAATTTCGTATTATATCTTCCTTTTCTTGAATTTAATCTTATTAATTCATCTCTTTCTATTACTAATTGTGTATATTTATTTTTTAGATATACCAATCTTTTCTCTAAGTATTCCTTTGTTTTCATGTTATCTCCTTTTTATATTCACATCTCCCATTCATATTTTCTTTATTCGTCTTAGTAATGCTACTCTATAAGGTTCAAATTCTTTTGCTTCATTAAAACCATTGGCTTTAAGAATCTGTTTCCTTTCATTTTCATTTAATATTTTATTTACTTTTATATCAGATGTAATAACCCATACTCTATCTCCAACTTCTCTAAATAGGTAATATCCATTTTTTGGACAATGTTCAAAGCATTTCTTTTTCTGTTTTAAAGCGTCATCTGTATAATCATGGTTTGTATTATATTCAACTTCACACCATACTCTTTTCCAGTATTTAGAGCGCTGAGATTTGTAAGTTCCATCAGCAGACATTAACCAAGGTGCAGAAGGAATAGTTCCAATATGCTATCCTGAACGAACACTAAATCCTTTACACGGAATATATTCTGCATGTAACCATTTGTTCATTTCGGTTTCTTTTGTTTTGCCAATAAACAAAGGGAATAACTTTCCTTCTTGATTCATCTCGAATAATTTATAACCAATTCCTGTTTTCATTATAGATTCTTCCTTTTTATTTGTCTATAATATTTACATATTTTATTTTCTGGTTTATAATGGAATTAATTCTTGGGAATTAATTCCATTATTTTATGAATAAATACGCAAATATTATATTTGCGAATATTTATAGGTTGACAAATTTTATTTTTTTGTGTATAATGTATGGGTGGCGGGGTGGGAATAGATATATATAATATATAATATATAATATATATTATTTATTATTATATTTATATATTATATATAATAGATTTAAAGTACTCTTTTATTTAATTTCTTTTATTTAATTCATTAATTATAAAATTATACATCGCTTTTTCTAAATCTTTTTTCCAGTTAAAATCATTAAAATTAATTTCATAATGTTCAAAATAATTATAGTCTGTATCCCA
>Ga0310695_10014450_pt1 | contig 10667 bp, 7 predicted proteins | sample RumenRJG_04DNA_FD_203882 | JGI IMG/M metagenome (GOLD analysis project Ga0310695, IMG submission 203882) | Bovine rumen microbial communities from Lethbridge, Alberta, Canada - RJG_04 (v2) (version 2) | ecosystem: Host-associated > Mammals > Digestive system > Stomach > Rumen | place: Canada... | reverse complement strand
CGTGTAGACACTCGTTGCGATCGACGGGATAAAATAAATGAGCGTCTCATGAAAGTGCTTGCGAAAAGTGAGTTTTTTGAAATCGACTTTCACGAGGAACTTCGGGACATACAGCCACATGGAGAGGTTTCCCAGCATGGTGGACGCCGTGATGATAATGATATACAGAAGCAGGTCATCCGGCTTCTTCACGAACAGAAACATCAGGATGACGCCGGCCAGCTTGCAGACCGCATTTTTGGACACCGTATATTTGAACTGCTCCATCCCGGCAAAGAACCAGGAGATGTCGAACATCGTGGACAAAAGTCCCATTGTCAGTACCAGATAGATCACTTTGTACTGATCCGTGAAGGCAATGAAAGCAAACCAGACCGCAATGCAGGCCGCTGAAGTCATGACCGTCATCAGTTCGATCTCCCAGAACAGAACGCTTCTCATTTTCTCATCATTTCTGACCCTGGCGATCTCTCTTGCCCCGTAGGAAGCCGTTCCCAGTGCCGCAAACATGGAAAAATACGTCTGTATGGAAGTCGTAAAATCGTAAATTCCGCTTTGGTCCGGTCCCAGCACTCTCGCCACATAGGGCGCTGTGATCATAGGCAGAATGACAAGCAGCACCTGATAGACCGTGCTGATCGCAATATTCTTTTTAAGACTGGGTTCCGTACTCAATACGCCTCCTTGCTGCCATGCGTGCAGCTCTCAATCCGGCGGTCTTTTTTTTCCTGTGCCAATGAAGCAGGTCGATCGCGTACCAGATCGCAAATAAGCTCCCGTTTTCTTTCGGGGACAGAAGCATATTGTTGAAGATGGAGTAGATCGCTACACAGATCAGCCAGATCGCGAGCATAGTATCGTGTTCGACGATCGCTGCATACAGCATGATGCTGTACATGATCAGGATCAGGACGAACACGATCACGCCGAAATTCAAAAGATTCTTCATATATCCGCTGTCTACATAGAAATAGGCACCCTTGGTCCTGTCTGTATTTTCCTGCATGGCCGATCCCAGAAGATGGATGCCGTGCTTCTGGATTCCCTGATGGGCAAGGCTGAACCTGTAATGTATCATATCATCGAGTTTTTTCTGCCACGGGACTCTCCAGTTGTAGGCAGCTGTTATCCCGTATGTGACCAGCGCCAGCACAGGGAAGATCAGGATCGCCATAAGCCTTGCCGGCAGCGTATTTCTGATCCGGAGAACACGGAGCTTGATCGCCAGGACATAGAGGATCATGTACAGCATGCCGACCAAAAACGGAAGCGATGTGTCCGTGATCTTAAACAGCCATATCAGGGCAGCCGCAAAAATGGCAAGGACCGGCCATGACACTTCTCTCCTGTGCGCGTAATTGCCGCCCGAACCTCTCAGGTCCGGATCGGTATAGGCATAGAGACAGCAAAAGACGATATTGTTAAAGAAGATCGCACCGAACGAAACGTAATTGAAATTCAAAAACTCCCTGACGCGCAGCTTGTCGACTTCCCTGGGCAGCTCATAGATCCCCAGCTTGTCGACCAGGACGGGGATCAGCCAAAGAGTCAGGCATGACCACAGAAGGACCTTGCAGATCCTTTTGAAAGGGATCGATCTGGCTGCATACACCAATAACAGGACCTGGATCAGAGGCATTCCCACATCTATGTGGCTCTGCACGACAACAAAGACAGCCGCAGATACGATGAAAACTGCGGCGGCCTTCATTTTAAGCTTTTTCTCTGTAACGAGAATCTTTATGAAAAAAATAAGCATGCAAAAATAGCGAAGAGCTGTCAAAAACTGTCCGCCGAAAAAATTCAGGAATACCGTTCGGTTAATATATTCCTGTGTGACCCAAAGTATAAGCCCGGTATAAAAAAGGATTTCTCCCGCGCTGACGCGGATCCCCCTTATATCGAGCTTCAACTTTGCATTTGTATACTGATTAGCTACCATGTAGATCCGTCCTCTTGTACCGGTCAAAAAGCACGAGGGCCTGATGATCAAAAGCTTGCGTTGTACTTTTTGTGGAAGAACTTCGCTTTCAGGAATGAAACGCCCTTCTTGACCCAGTTCACTTTTTCGATATAGACCAAAGGCAGAACTTTGATCGAAGAAGTGCTGATCGCACCGGTGTCGATCTGTCTGTCGAGCCAGACATTGAAAATGATCTCACTGATCCTGCCGTAGAGACGACCTTCAAATGCATCCAGAAGGCTGTCATCGATCCTCGTCTCAAGGTCTTCAAGAATATCGAACAGCCATGTGCAGTAAATGTTGAAATGCGCGCGATCCATGATCATCATATTGAACATATACCCGTGCGTCTGATCCATGATCTTATCATAGGAACTCAGGTACTCCGGATATCTCTCCGACAGGATCGCTCTCGTCGCATCGAGATGCTCCGCATAATGCGTATGTGCATAGTGGGAGTACAGCGTCTCGATCATATATCTCTGGGGCTTGGGTACGAAAATCTCATATTTGCCGAGCATGGGCTCGAGTTCCGCGCTGGTCAGAATGGAATCAAAGAGATCTTTTCCCCTTTTCCTGCCGCCGAAATAACGGCGGTAATGGACCAGTCCGATATAATCACTGGTCAGGTTTTTCCATGCCCAGTAAATTCCCGTGAGTTCACAATAGCGCGGATTCTTCAGAGAGATATTATCTCCCTCGTTATCCTTCTGATAACCGAAATCGAGAGGATTTCCCTTAGCATCCCTTTTTCCTTCCGCACCGACGTGGACCGGAAGATATAACGGATCAGCGGGCATTCTGTATTTTTTGTGAGTAGCTACTACAATTGTAGCAGATAGAGGTTTTTGTGACATTTCTGACTCCAAATCGATTTATAGATTACCAGTTCAATACTATCATACCGCAGTGCTCTATTCAATAAAAAGACTTAATAAAAGAAACAGGCATCTCCGAAAGAAAAAAACCTGTATTTCTGATCGATCGCTTCCCGATACGCATTCAGAACATTTTCTCTTCCCGCGAAAGCGGATACGAGCATCACGAGCGTGGATTCCGGCAGATGGAAATTAGTGATCAGGGCGTCCATGACTTTAAAACGGTATCCGGGATAGATAAATATAGAGGTCTCTTCCGCCCCGGCCCGAACAACGCCTTCCTCATCTGCAGCACTTTCCACAGTTCTGCAGGCTGTTGTACCGACACAGATCACTCTGTGTCCTTCGAGCTTTGTGCGGTTTATGAGGTCGGCGGTCTCAGGGGAAACATTATACCACTCTGTGTGCATATGGTGCTTTTTCACGTCGTCCACTTTGACAGGCCTGAAGGTTCCCAGGCCGACATGGAGCGTCACGAAAGCAATATGGACACCCATATCCCTGATCTCGTCCAAGAGCTCATTTGTAAAATGAAGTCCGGCGGTGGGAGCCGCCGCACTGCCCTCATATCTGGCATAAACTGTCTGATACATGTTCTTATCCTTCAATTTATGTGTGATATAGGGAGGAAGGGGCATCTCGCCGAGCCTGTCCAGGACTTCCTCGAAGATCCCCTCGTATTCGAACTGCACCAGACGGTTCCCGCCTTCGAGAACGTCAAGGATCGTCGCTTTAAGGCTCCCGTCCCCGAATGTGACCTTTGCGCCCGGCCTGAGCTTTTTGCCCGGCCTGACCAGTGTCTCCCACCGGTCGCCGCCAAGACGCTTTAAAAGGAGGATCTCCACATTGGCGCCGGTCTCCTCTTTGGTCCCGAGGAGCCTGGCCGGGATCACCTTGGTATCATTGAGGACCAGTGTGTCGCCGGCCTTCAGATACTCTTTAATATCACGGAAGGTTCTGTGAGAGATTCCGCCCGTGTCTTTATCCATTACCAGAAGCCTTGAGGCAGCTCTGTCTGTCAGGGGATCCTGTGCGATCAGTTCCTGCGGCAGGTCAAAATAGTAATCGGATGTTTTTAAGCCTGTTACCTGTTCCATAAGTCCTCTCTGTCAATGATCTTTGCCGGCATTTGAGTCAGCGATTTCTGAACGCAGCTTCTCTGAGGAATGCTTTATAGCCTCTGTAGGCCTCAAAGAGGTCCGCTTTGCTGATCGCCTCCCACGGAGAATGCATGCTCAGCACCGGAACGCCGCAGTCGATCACGTTCATGCCGTAGAGAGACAGAATAAAGGCGATCGTTCCGCCTCCGCCGGCATCCACTTTGCCTACTTCGGCAGTCTGTGTACAGATTCCGGCCCTGTCAAAGATATCTCTCAGATATGCGATGTACTCAGCGTTGGTGTCATTGGAGCCGCCCTTGCCTCTGCTTCCGGTGTATTTGCTGAAGACCATTCCGCATCCCATAAAAGCACTGTTCTTCTTCTCAAAGACCGATGCGTAGGAGGGATCGAATGCAGCACTTACATCAGAAGAAAGCATACAGCTGTTGGCAAGTGCCCTGCGCAGGGAAAGCTCCGAATACTGACCGCAGAGGTTCATGAGTTCCGCCAGCGCATTCTCGAAAAACCTTGATTTCATTCCCGTGGCGCCGACGCTGCCGATCTCCTCTTTGTCCACAAGAAGCGTGCATGTGGTGCGCTCTGTATCATTGACCTCGGTCTGTGCCTTGAAAGAAGGAAATGCACAGGAACGGTCATCGTGAGCGTATCCCAGGATCATGCTCCTGTCAATTCCGGCGTCTCTTGCCTTTCCTGCCGGAACAATCTCAAGCTCAGCGGATTCAAAATCGCGCTCTGAGATCCCGTATTTATCATACAGGAGTTTCAGCATTGTTTTTTTGACAGCTCCCTTGGCGTCAGCAGTGTCGCCGTCAGCTTTATTCCCGCCGGCCTTTGTATTGCCGTCGATCACAACAGGTTTACTGCCGATGATCAGATCGAGCGCTTCGCCCTCCACGACCGTGGCGGCAGGCTTTTTGAGCTGCTCCTGAGAGAGGTGAACGAGCAGATCCGAGATAAAGAACACCGGATCATCTTCGTCCTCTCCCACATTGAGGATCACGGTACTGCCGTCTTTTTTGACGATCACGCCGTGAATGGCCAGAGGCAGCGTCACGAACTGGTATTTCTTGATTCCGCCGTAGTAATGGGTATCCAGATACGCGAGGCCGCCCTCCTCATAGAGGGGATTCTGCTTGACATCAAGGCGGGGCGAGTCAATATGCGCGCCCAGAATATTGAGCCCGTTCTCAATAGGTTCCCTGCCGATCTCGAACAGCACCATAGATTTGTTCATCCACACGCTGTAGACCTTGTCACCTGCAGAGAGCTTTGGGTTTTCCCTGACCGCTCGGCTCAGTTCCACATAACCCTTCTGCTCTGCCTCATTGACAAAATAGTCAACGCATTCCCGCTCTGTCTTACTGTTACTAAGGAACTCCTTATATTCTTCCGCCAGCTCCATGCATGATCCCTGCAAGCTCAAATCATATGTATTCCATGCATTCATTCTTTCCATATTATAATCTCAGACACTCAACCTTTCATTTTATTCAATCATACAGCCAACACTTGTATGGCCAAAAACGAAGTGCATCTTATACGCTCGTATAAGGATGCACCCATATGTTTCATCCGCCGGGCTGCGGGGATCCGCCTGCAATTCCCGCGGGAAACTCGATATTGCAGCAAATTGCAGCAAATAGAAGCATATCAAAGTATACTACAGTTTATTGAAGCATAACAATGCCTGAAAAGTCGGGTTCCGTACTTTGACTCCTAGCACACATGCCAGGTGGGTGTCCGCAGCTCAGACCTTTGCCTTCCACTGACAGCGCTGACGCGCCGGAGGCTTGACAGCCGTAAGAGCGATCTAAGATTCCCGTTTAAAGTAATTGTAGGTTCAAAATAACGGAAATATTGACATTTCAGGCATAACCTATTATAGCACATTATTCTCTTTCATACAACGAACATCAGACGGGCTCCGTCTGCAATATCAGCCATTCCTGTTCCTGACTCTCAAGATACGGCATGAGCTCTGTCCGCACTCTCATATGGTACTCATTCAGGAGCTTTCTGGTCTCGGGCGTAAGATACTGAACGTCGATCAGGTTTCGGTCCAAAGGCACGAAAGTGAGCGGTTCAAAGGCAAAAAAGCGCCCCCACTCGTTTTCCTTTTGTTTGACAACTTCCAGGATCGTCTCGATCCGGATCCCGTATTGTCCCTCCAAATAGACGCCCGGCTCATCGGAAACGATCATGCCCGGCATCAGCGGTCTGTCCTGCCTTCCCGGAAATACTTTCCAGCGGATGGACGGCGGCGACTCGTGGACATTCAGAAAGCAGCCGATCCCGTGTCCGGTGCCGCACTTGTAGTCAAGGCCTTCCTTCCACATGGGTTCTCTGGCCAGTATATCGAGATTTGCGCCGGTGCAGCCTTCCATGAACACAGCCCCCATCAGCTGAAGATTGGAGACCGCCGTGAGCGTATAATGCTTCTTCATCTGATCCGTGACCGGTCCCAGCGCGATCGTCCTTGTAACATCCGTTGTACCTGTCAGATACTGTCCACCCGAATCCACAAGGAGCATTCCCTCCGGCCTGAGCTCCGCGTCGCTTTGGCCCGGCACTGCGCTGTAATGCATCATTGCGGCATTGGGACCGTAAGCGGAGATCGTGTCAAAAGACAGATCCATGTAATCCGGAAGCTGCGCGCGCAGATTGTCCAGATAGGCAGCTGCCTCAGACTCTGTCACGGGGTTATTGACGCGCTCCGGGTCTTTCACTGTTTTGGTCACCCAGATCATAAATCGGCAGAGTGCTGCGCTGTCCCTTTTATATGCGCTGCGGATATTGGCCATCTCCACTTCATTCTTGACGCATTTGAACTGCTCGGAGGGGCTGTCAGCTTCCACAGCTCTGATGCTGCCGCCGAATCTCTCCATTCCCTGTGCGATCGCCCGGTCCGCGCTGAAACTGATGCAGTTCGGATCGAAGAGCATATTGCCGCGGTGATCATAGATGCGCAGGAAATCCTCGAAATCATCGTAAGGAAGAATGGAAATGCGATGAAGCATTGCATAAGCGCGCAGCTCCCCGGTCACTTCTTCTTCCTGAATGAACAGATATACGTCTCTCTCGTCTACCAGAACATGGCAGAGTGCGACAGGATTGCAGGTGACATCGGCGCCGCGCATATTGAGCAGCCACATGATGCTGTCAAGTTTGCTGTCCGCAAAGGATGAGGCGCCCAGTTCCGCCATTTTCTCCCTAAGGCGCAAGAGTTTTGAATCGATCTCTTCGCCGGTATAGTTATCTTCCAGGATCATCACCGGATGACAGGGAAGCGCCGGTCTGTCCGTCCAGATCTTCCCGGCGGGATCTTCGTCCGCTCTGAGTGATGCGCCCTTTTTCAGAATCAGGTCTCTTAAGGCTCTCCCCTCTTTGCACGGTACACACCGCCCGTCGAATCCCAGAACCCTGCCTTCTCCCAGATGATCGCTGAGATACTCGTGAACCGTGGGAACACCGGGCTCCTGCATACGCATCAGATGGACACCGGATCCCTCCAGTTCCCTTTGGGCCTGGATGAAATAGCGGCCGTCCGTCCACAGACACGCCTCGTTAAGGCCCACGACCAGAGTTCCCGCAGATCCCGTGAATCCGCTGAAATATTCTCTTGTACAGAAAAACGCCGCCACGTACTCGGAACTGTGATAGTCAGCAGTGGGGATCATGAAATAGTCGATCCCCTCGCTGCGCATCACTTCGCGGAGTTTTTCTATTCTCTCTCTGTGAATGCTGCTCATGGATTCCTCCGTTGTATTGTCAGGTCTTTACGCACTCAGTCCTTAAGGCCCAGAAATCTGCGTACTTCCTCTTTCATCTCATCTCTTTCACACACGATGTCGTGCAGAATCGGTGCGTCTCTGAGGTCACTGACCGCCTTGGGCACCGCGACGCCGGCCACTTCACTCAGCCGGTCTGCGAGTTCGAGGTCAGGAAGAGACGCGTCTTTTCCCAGCGCCTTCATGACCGAGCTCTCGAATTTGAAAGGACTGGCCGTGGAATCGATCACAGAAGGGGTCGCATCGCCTGTCTGTGTACGGTATCTTCTGTATACACTGCTGGCGACTGCAGTGTGCGGATCGATCACATATCCGTCATGATCAAACACCTTGCGGATCTCATCCGCCGTCTGTTCTTCGTCTGCATAACCGCTCACGAAATCCGCGAGCTGCTTCTTCATTTCTTCGGTGATGCTGTACTCTCCCTTCGCTGACAGGTCTGACATGAGCGCAGCACATTTGGAAGCATCGTCTCCGGCGATGTGATAGATCAGTCTCTCCAAATTGCTCGAGATCAGGATGTCCATGGAAGGTGAGCTGGTGAGAATAAACTCCCTGTTCCGGTCGTACTCCCCGGTCGTAAAGAAATCAAACAGTACCTTGTTGGAGTTGGACGCACAGATCAGCTTGCCGATCGGCAATCCGATCCTTTTGGCGTAATATGCAGCCAGGATATTGCCGAAATTGCCTGTGGGCACGACAAAGTTCACAGGCTCGCCTTCTTCGATCACACCGTCTCTCATCAGTCTCGTATAAGCAAAGACATAATAGACGACCTGGGGGATCAGCCGGCCGATATTGATGGAATTGGCGGATGAGAACTGTTTGCCGTGTTCGGCCATCTCTTCCACCAGAGCCTGATCGGTGAAGAGCTGCTTCACGCTCGTCTGGGCGTCGTCGAAATTGCCGTGAATGCCGATGACCCGCGTATTGTCGCCGACAGTGGTCACCATCTGTCTCTCTTGAATAGAAGAAACCCCGTTCTTGGGATAGAACACCATGATTCTGGTCCCCTTGACACCCGCAAAACCTTCGAGTGCCGCCTTGCCGGTGTCTCCGCTGGTCGCCGTGAGGATCACGATTTCTTTTCCGGATCCGTTTTTCACCGCTGCCGTCGTCATCAAATGAGGCAGAATAGAGAGTGCCATATCCTTGAATGCGATTGTCGGCCCGTGGAAGAGCTCCAGATACCAGGCATCCCCGGACTTTTTCAGGGGAGCGATCTCAGGCGTATCAAATTTGCTGTCGTAGGCATTGGTGATACAGTTCTTAAGCTCCTCGTCTGTGTAATCCGTCAGAAACAGGCGCATGACTTCATAAGCGACGCCGCGGTAATCCATCTGTGCCAGTTCCGAAAGGCCGGTGCTCAGGACAGGGATCGCAGTGGGGACATAGAGTCCTCCGTCCTGGGGGAATCCCCTTAGTATGGCCTGGGACGCGGTGATCGGCGTACTGTCTGATCGGGTGCTTCTGTACATGATTTCCATGAGATTGCTTCCTTTCTGTGAATCATAGGTAATAGAGCCGGGCGATTCCGAAATCTCTACGGGTGATAGTGTATCACAAACGTTTGGTAATGGCAAAAAACAATCCGAGATGATACTATAGAAATGATATTTAGCAATATTATTTAGAAATGATATTTAGAAATGTTTTGAGATTTATGAATTCTCCGGGCTGTATTTTGACAAGAGGGCATTATGCGAATCATCAGCAAACACATCGATATCACCGCACATGATCCGCTTCTTACGGACATATCGCCTCTCTCCGATTTTCTCTTTCTGGATATAGAGACGACGGGACTTGGCGCTGAACAGGCAAGCGTCTATCTGATCGGCTGCATATACCATCAGGCAGACGGATGGAATCTGATCCAGTGGATGGATACGACCGGATCTCAGGAGAAAGAGATCCTCTCCTCTTTCCTGCTCTTCGCCTCCAGTTATAAGATCCTGGTGCACTACAACGGCGACCGCTTCGATCTTCCCTTTCTCAGAAAGCGGATAGAGTATCAATCTCTTGCGGATACAACAGCTGCCGCGCAGTCTCTGGACCTCTATAAAGCGATCCTTCCCTGCAGGCGTCTTCTGGGGCTTAATGATTACAAACAGCAGACACTGGAAGCGCTTCTGGAGACAGGGCGCGAGGAGCACGAAAGCGGTGGAGACCTGGTCAAAATATTCAGGAAATTCACTGTGGATCCCGATCCGGCACTTATGCAAAAGCTCCTTACCCACAACGAGGCGGACGTCACGGGGCTCCTGTCACTGCTGCCTCTTCTCATTTTTCGCGATCTGGAAGACCCGCAGTTCCGTGTCCGCAAAGCACAGGCCAATTACTACACGGACTACGACGGATCCAGAAAAGAAGAAATGTTTCTCTTCTTCCGTCTTCCCAGAGCGCTTCCGGCACCCGTATATGCTTCTGCGGATCACTGCTATGTCAAGATCGAAGGGGACAGCGGCACGCTGAAGATCCCGCTTTACACAGAAGTCATGAAATATTTCTATGCCAACTACAAGGACTACTATTTCCTCCCTGCCGAGGATATGGCCGTTCACAAGTATCTCGCTTCTTATGTCGATAAAACGAGGCGTGTTCAGGCGAGACCTGAGACCTGCTACACACGGAAAGCGGGATCCTTTCTCCCGCAGTGGGACTTGTTCCGGACGCCTTTTTTTAAGAGGGCCTACGCGGACAGTGAACTCTTCTTTGAATTCACGGATGAGTGCAAGCGAAGCCGGGACTTTTTGTCGGAATATGCCGCCTACGTTTTTACCCATATTAAAAACAGTTAAAAAAAGAGTGCTGCACCTGCTGTGCAGCACTCTTTTTATATTCTTTTTTTTCGCTCTTCGTAAGCGAAGAACTGCCGATCCTGTGATCAGGCCTCGTCGTCAGAATGAGCAGCGAT
>Ga0310695_10014447_pt1 | contig 10669 bp, 8 predicted proteins | sample RumenRJG_04DNA_FD_203882 | JGI IMG/M metagenome (GOLD analysis project Ga0310695, IMG submission 203882) | Bovine rumen microbial communities from Lethbridge, Alberta, Canada - RJG_04 (v2) (version 2) | ecosystem: Host-associated > Mammals > Digestive system > Stomach > Rumen | place: Canada... | reverse complement strand
ATTCTCAGCAGAAGGATGCCAATACCACTCTTGCCGAACAGAAGAAAATCATGCAGGAGCAGGAAGCTGAAATCAAAAAGGTCACCAAAGCCGTGGACAGTCAGACCGGAGTTCTGCAGAAGAATGCCGGCGGCTGGAAAATGCTGATGACCGGTTTTGCCATCAAGTTTGCGTCTGAAGTTGTTGATGGTTTTAAAAGCATCATTTCCACCGGTCTTGAAGCCTCACGGGTTTACGAGGACATGTCGGCAAGACTGACTCCCCTGGTTGGTGATTTGGAAACTGCTCAGAAAACCTTCTGGAGCCTTAACGGTTTGGAGGATGAGACAGCTACCGCTACTGACAAGCTCGCTAAAGCCTTTGTGGATTTAGGTAACAATGGCCTTACCAACTCAAATGAGCAGCTTAAGACCTATGCCACCATTGCTCATGGTACCGGAAGAGACATTAACACCTTAACTGATGCAGTTATCGCTTTCTCCCAGGGCTCTACCAAAGCACTAAGGCAGTTTGGCATTACCGCCAAGGACAACGGTGACACCATATCTCTCACCTACAAAGGCTCCACCACCGAGATTGAAAAGAACAGCAAAGCTCTTGATGAGTACCTGAATCAGCTTGCCAGAAACAACTTTGACGGAGTGCTGGAAGCCAAGCTCAACACTGTATCTGCCGCCACTGGGAGGCTGGATAATGCCTGGGGTACTTTCTGCACCAGACTCATGCAGTCAAACGGCGGTTTCGGTGAACTCATCATCATGGGTAATGACTTTCTTGCCAATACCCTGAACGGCATTTCCGAGTGGCTTGACGACCCAGCGGTGATTGAGTGGTTCCACAATCTTGCAAAAACGGTACGTGAGACTTTCGAGGGAATACGCACTGCATGGGAAGGTGTGAAGGACTTTTTCAGTGATACCCTTGAGCTTATCGGGGTTGAAATGAAGGACGGTACCGGGAGCTGGAAGCTCTTCTTTTCAAACTTTTTTCAGTTTGCTCAGATTGGTCTTCTTGAGCTTAGTCAGAAAGTCGGAGAACTCTGGGATAACACCATCGGTTATCTCAATGCCATTGGTGAAGGTATCGGAACTTCTCTTTCCGGTGGAACATTCTCCGAGGGCTTTGATTTTGCCCGGGAGCGAACCAAACGAGAAGCAGAGGAAACCGCAAAAATCTATAAGGCCACCATTGAAGGTATCGAAAAGAACATCACCGAGTCTCAGAACCGCATTGCCGCTGAACGGCAGAGAATTGCGGAAAAGTACCAGAACAAGCCTGTGGGTGAAGGCACTCAGTCTGATGAAGGCTTAAGGATTGGTGTGAATAAAGACTCCGGTAAAGGTAAAAGCTCCGGCGGTGCTCTCTCCAAATCTGCCGAGGCTCGTGATACCTGGACGCCTTATTATGAGCAGATTCTTGAACTCGACATGAAGTCAAAGAGCGACCTTGAAAGGCTCGAGCGTGAACACATCAAAAAGCTTCAGGAGCTTAATGCTGTTATTGCAGAGAATGCTCAAATCTCTGAAATCGAGAAGAATAATGCACTCCTCATCATCGAGCAGGACTATCAGACCCAAAGGGCAGAAATCGAGAAAGAGGCACAGGACTTTCTGCGTTCACTTAATCCTGAAGATGAGGAAATCCTGCGTATTCAGGAAGGTTACGGCAGAAAGCTGGAACTCCTGGAGCAGTTCCACAATGACCAGCTTATTTCCGAGGAAGCATATCTGCAAAGCCGCACTCAGCTCATGGATAAATACACCTCCGACAGCACCACGACAAAGCAGCGCAAACAGGCTGATGAACTTAAGAAAATGACAGAGCCTTACGAGAAAATGGCTGATGCCACTCTGGACATCTCCGATGCCTTTGCAAGTCTTACCGACAGCATGGATGAATCCTCCGGTGCCTATCGTGCTCTCTTTGCGGTTCAGAAAAGTTTCGCAGTAGCCAGTGCCACCATGGACGCGGTGAAGGCATGGATTGCAGCTTTGAATGATCCAACAGCGGTTACCTGGCCGCAGAAGCTTGCCAACTATGCCTCTGCCATGGCTACCACCACATCAGCTATTTCCCAGCTTACCTCTGTATCTATGCACGATAAAGGCGGACAGCTCAAAGCTGGTGAATGGGGTATTGTGGGTGAATACGGACCGGAACTCGTGCAGGGACCGATGTCCATCACCTCACGCAAGGAAACTGCGGAGCTTGCCCGCTCTGCTGTTAATGGCTCCTCCGGTTATGGTGGCGGTGTCATCGTCAACCTTTTTGAGAGCACCGAGAAAGCAGGAACCGTTGAAACCCGTGATGATGACGAAACTCGAATCGTAGATATCTTTGTTTCCGATATCCGTCATGGCGGCTCTATGAGTATGGCGATTCAGAACACCTTCAACCTCAACCGTATGGGGAGTTAATCCATGAACTATTATCCTTCCTCTCTGCCACCACCACAGCAGAGAGGCTACAGCTACAAAATAAAACCTAACATCATCAGAACCCAGATGGCAGACGGTCATGTAAGGCAGAGACTGGTTAATACCGGAACACCTCATGAACTTTCGGTCACTTTCATGTTTACCCAGAGTCAATATCAGGAATTCATGGCATGGTACCGTAACGACATCAGCTACGGTCAGGACTGGTTCTATATGCAACTTCTTAACGAGTACGGCGGCACTGAATCTCTCTGCCGCATACAGAAGGGTGAACTTTCAACCTCCCTTAACTGCGTAAACAGCGATGGTCCGTTATGGTCGGTACAGTGCCACCTTGATGTTGAACCGGGGATTGGTGGTGATGAAGTATGGATTGACCCTGAAGGCTGGGATGAACTTTATGTTTTTATCTGGGTGGCTTATTACACCGATTACGAATGGCCGGGGATCAAACTTAAAAAGAATAAACTTGGTTATTACGTTTTTAATCTGAGTCTGCTCCGGGGATTTCCGTATGACGGCTATGTAGAATTCAGCAATGCCAGAGATTTGTTTACCTCCAACATAAGTTTCTACAACTTCGATGACTGGCGTGGCCGCATTATCAAGGTCAAGCCGGATTCTGATGAGGTGGAATACATTTCATGGTTCAGTTAAGGAGGCATTATGCTTTATTCACTTGAAGAAATCTACGCCAGCGGCGGCAGACTGCCGATAGTTACGCTCACCATTGCAAATGACACCATAGGCACCTTGCGTTATGTACTTGGCTATGAGGACATGAGACTATGGGAAGATGATTACACCAGGTCTGCCTTTACTGTCTCCATGCCGGAACGCTCTGACAGCGGCTTTTCCGATTTATCCTTTGGAGTTGACGGAGTAAGCGGTGAAGCCTACGAATACATGAAACGGGTTATTGAAGCGCAGACACCTACCTACATCACCGTTACCCAGTGGCATTACGATTCCCGTGACAAACTCTCGGAACTCACCTTAACCATTACCGGCGGACGCATCACTCGGGAATCGGCAACCTTCACAGCTTCCTTTTGTGACATGCTGAATCTTGAGTTTCCGCGTCTTCGCTATACCGCATCAAATGCACCGGGGCTTAAATATGTGGCTTAACCATTATCTTCTCATCAGACACACACCAAATGGCAGAAAATACCCATTCCTTGACTGCTGGGGACTTGTCATCGAGTTCTACCGCCGGGAGCTCGGCATTAAGCTTGATGACTATACGGATTTCAGCATTAAGGACGGATACGAGAAGGAAAAGCGGCGGGGCGGTTTTATGGAAGTATCCGGGAGCGAGGCAGAAAAGGGCGATGTGATCGCCTTTTTTCGTCACGGGCAGATCTTCCATGTTGCCGTGTACCTCGGCAGAGGTGAAATGCTGCATACCGGACTTAACCGTCATGCCAGAGTTGAAAAGATCAAATCAATGCAGTTTGTAGAAGCAAAATTCTACAAATATGCCAGACATTTAAAGGAGAACCATGAAACTTGAAGTTGTAACCCGTGAAGATTTGAATAGGGTGCTTGAGAAGCTTGAACTGCCTGAATACAGCGGCAGTCTTACCGCATTGCTTAAGAGCCAGATTGCCTCCTATAATCCTACACTTATGCCATATCTGTCGCTTTACGTTAACGGCAGAAAAGTGGATCAGGGGAATTGGCAGGAGCTTTTTGTCAGTTCTGATGATCACCTTAAGTTTGTCATCGAACCCGGCGTAACCGGTACTGCCATTGCTGCCATCATTTCCGTGGTGATTGGTGTGGCGAGTGCCGTGTATGCCATGGTGAGCATGCATAAGCTTGGCAAGAATAAACAGAAAAACACAAAACAGGGAAACTCCATTTACGATGTAAACGTCCAGGGCAATAAGGTAAAGCTGATGGAAATAATCCCGGAGAATTTCGGCTTTTTCAAGAGATTCCCGGATTACCTGGCTGACCGGCATGTGTTTTACCGTAATAATACTCTCTTCTGCGACATGATTTTATGTCAAGGCATCGGACATTACGACTACAAGTCAGATCACTCAGACATCTACATCGGCGAGACTCCGATAAGTGAACTCAAGGGTTGCTCCGCTTATGTCATTGAACCGGGAGTAAAGATTACCGCTGAAAACTCGCCGGAGGACAAATCCTGGTACTGCTGGTATTCCTCCACCGAAGTTACTCAAAGCGGTCATACCTTAAAAAGCGGTCAAGGTAAAATCGATACTTCCTCCATGAACGGTGTGAATCTGGAGTTTAAGGGTAACACCTTCAGCGGCTGCAATTACAGAATTTACAGCATCGGTTACGGTGGCTGTTCAGGTGGCGGTACTGAGACGGTACGCATCAAGCAGAACCTTGATTTGAAATGGGCAAACGGCACTATCTTTGAGTTAAGCGGTGCAGGAAATACACGTCTTGTCAGCACTGAGATTGTTGCAGCAGAAACTGATGCAGCCCTTGGTATTACCACGCTCACACTGAAATGCGCTGATGGATTTAAGCCTGATGAGTTTTTCCGGGCAAGGACTACAGAAATTCAGACCAGCGTTGATGAGGGATCCGGTGAAGAAACTGAGACCGAGGTAATTACCCGTAATGGTGATTATCTGAAGATCACTCTTTCTGCCGTAACTTCCATTACCTACAATACCATTCCATCAGGCTGTAGCGGCGGTAAAACCGTAACCGAGGATGAAGCTAATACCACAGAGGCTCTCTGTGAAATTCTCGAAGTGAGCTCAGATGGAGCAGGTCATGTTACGCTAAAGTTCGACAGTTCAGATTTGACCGTTCCGGAATATCCTAAGGAGATTACTCCGTCTCAGCCGTACACGAAAATAACCGATACGGCAAATCGCCTGGCTGGCTCTGTGTTTCAGCCGATGCCGGCGGATTATCCGTATGACGATAACGGCCTTTATGAAATCCTTGATTACACCAACGGAGTCTACACAGTTAAACGTCTTAACGACAGCTATGGTGAAATATCAGACTGGCATAGCTTTTATTCCACCGGAGTCAATCAAGAGCATGTGCTCTTTACTCTGGTAAGCGGTCAGGCAAGTGATGGCGGTTACGTAGGACCATACAGGGCGTGTCCGTACGGTGCTGAATCAAAAATCTTTGAGCTGGATTTCTCCATGCCGGGAGGTCTTGGCAGGCTTAACGATGACGGTGAGTTCGATAAACTTTCCATCAGCATTCAGATTGAGTACCGCAGAGCAGGTTCCAATGAGCCGTATACCGTAATTGAGAAAACATGGATCAACAACACCAACGACCAGCTTGCCGAAACCATCAGAATTGAACTTGAGACTGCCGGGAATTATGAGTTCAGAGTTCTTAGAACCTCGCAGGAGGACGGCTCTACCCGTGCTCTTGAGGAGATTAAATGGGTAGGACTTAAAAGCGTCACCAGCACCATTGACCGTTATGACAACATGACAGTGCTCATCTGCAGGTTCAAGGGTAACGAAACCTTATCCGAGCTTTCCGAAAATCAGCTTGCCACATACTGGACAAGAAAACTTCCTGCTCTTGGGTATTCAGATAATCTGCCGCTAGTGGCGACAAGGGATATCGCACCGGTGGTTCAGTACATCGTGCGGAATTCCAAATACCGCAATATCCTTGATGTCGATACGCTCATGGACTTTGATGAGCTCTGGCGCTCTCAGGGACTTGAGTGTAACGGCTCCATCGACAGTGACAGCACTTTGCTTGAGTCCTTGCGTGATGTGCTCAACTGCGGCTTTGCTGTTCCGGTGGTTCGGGACAATACCTTATCAGTTAAGAGGCTTTATGCGGGAGTAACTCCAACGCAGATTTTCACCAAAAGCAATATGACCTCAAGTCCGGTAATCACCTATTCGCTGCCAAAGGAGGATGATGTTGATGAGGTGGTGGTAAATTTTACTTCGCCTAAAACCTACAAGACTGAAACGGTGTACTGCCATGTTGATGAGGGCGGGAATAAGCGCATCACCTCCTATCCTGAATCAGATAATCAGGAGCAACTTGAAGCCTGGGGCGTAACAGACTATGACCATGCTGTGGCTCTCGGTATGAGGAGACTTAGATATCTCAGAAACACACGGGTTACCTATGAAATCAAAACCGAGCTTAACGGACTCAACTGTCAGTTCAACGACCTTGTTGGACTTATGCTTGATGAGAACCTCTCAAACATCACCGGCAGGATAACCGGAATAAACGGTCAGACCGTTACCACGGACATAGAGCTACCGGAAGATATCTGGGAAGGCATCGTGTATATCTCAAGAAAGGATGGCTCCTACGGTGAATATACCTTTTACCGTAATGACAGCCATACACTTTATCTTGATACCTACCCAGATATTGATTGGGACAGCGAATTCGGCAAGTCTCTCGAATATCCGCTATTTGCCATCGGTGAACTGCAGCTCTGCTGGGTTACTGCAGTTAAGCCGGAAAGCGGCAACCGCTGTTCACTTAAGCTCATCAATTACTCAGAGGACATTTTCAAAGACGACATAAAGGAGAATAACCAATGAAGGCATTTGTAGTTCTGGATGAGGGGTACATCAATCAGGCGGTGGTATCCCTCAGCTCATTTTTCAAATACAACCGCATAGAGCTCATCATTTACGCTGAGAAAGGTACTGACCTTGAGAGAGTTCTTGCCGTAGTCCCGGAAGAACTGGTGGAGGTACGCTATGTATCTTTTCCGCAGCATGAGCTTTTTGCCACCGTGGGCGGTAACCGACTCATGGTTCACCGCAGTGCCGTTCCGGCCATTGCTCAAAGAATCAGAGCTCTTGAGGAAGTTTCTGCTGAAACCGACTGTGTCCTGAACTTTGATTTGGACACTCTGTTTCTTGGCTCTGTGGTTCCTCTGCTTGAGGAGATTACGGCAGAGCATCAGACAGGCGTATTCGGTGTCAGTGAACGTGAGAATCGCGACAGATGGATGAAGCAGATGAATCTCAAAGAGGTAGTTAACACTCCGCTGTATTTCAACACCGGACTTATGTGCTACAAGGCAGACTGCAAAGGACTGTATCAGAAATTTATCACTGAATTGGAAAAGCATGGTGACTTCATGTACTGCCCGGAGCAGGACTTCGTGAATCTGCATTTCAAAAAGAAATATCCCCTTGCCAATGAGTTCAATGCTATCTGGTTTAATCCGGGATACAAGGAAATGGCACCTCTGATGGTGCATTATCTTTCCTTTGAGAAACCTTGGAATAAGTTCATCTATCTTGATTTCCGTGCCTATGCCTGGTGGAAAAAATACCTCTCCGCCTGCGAACGGGTGGAAGGATATCTCGACAGAGACTTTATCGGACGGGTGCGAAGTAACGTAAACAGAGTGAAATGACGGGCGGCTTAACAGTCGCCTTTTTTATTGGGAGAAACAAAATGAGAGAGCTTTGGAATATGCTCCAGGCAGTGTTTACCGGAATTGGCGGATGGCTGGGTTACTTTCTCGGTGGATGTGACGGTCTGCTGTATGCCCTGATTGCCTTTACGGTTATCGACTACATCAGCGGTGTTATGTGCGGGATAGTCGATAACAGGCTATCCAGCTCCATCGGCTTTAAAGGTATCTGCAGAAAGGTAATCGTCTTCATGCTGGTAGGCGTTGCCACCATTCTGGACACGAGAATCTTTCAGACAGGGAGTGTTCTGCGTACAGCGGTAATTTTCTTTTACCTTTCAAACGAAGGCATCAGCTTACTCGAGAACGCTGCACATCTCGGTCTGCCGATACCGACTGTGGTCAGGAAAGCTTTAAACCAGTTACACGATAAATCAGAAAATAAGGAGAGCAAAAATGAGCAACAGTAAACTTGTAAGCTACACCGGATTGAGTCCGAACCATTCCGGTAAAAGGACTCACGCCATTGACCGCATTACACCTCATGCAGTTGTCGGTCAGCTAAGCGTGGAACGCATCTGCGACTGCTTCAAGGATGGCAGCAGACAGGCAAGCTGCAACTATTGCATAGGTGCTGACGGTAGAATTGGACTTTGCGTTGATGAGCAGAACCGCTCGTGGTGTTCATCATCAAGAGACAACGACCAGCGTGCTGTCACCATTGAATGCGCATCAGATCTGACTGAGCCTTATGCCATGAAAACGGAGGTGTATTCAGCACTGGTTGAACTCTGTGCTGACATCTGCAGAAGGAACGGTAAGCGTAAACTTGTATGGATTGCAGATCGGGATAAAGCTCTGGCATACGCGGTCAAAAGTGACGAAATGTTCCTGACCGTTCACCGCTGGTTCGCAAGGAAATCCTGTCCGGGAAACTGGCTATTTGAAAAAATGGGCAGTTTGGTGGACGAGGTTAATAATCAAATCTCCTTATCGGGCTGACAGGGAGATTGGGAACCTGCTATTCGTCATCGCGGGGTTTCGGGTATCGATAGGATGTTGCACCATTGAACATACGATACATAAAGAAAACCCCGGAAGTATCCCAGTTGCCGATAGGCTGATTGAAGGATTTTGCATCTTCAAACATTTGGCTCATATTAGTAACATTTGAAGTATTCCAACCGCCAATTGGTTGATTGAATGATTTCGCACTTGCGAACATACCCGTCATATTGGTAACTTTAGATGTATTCCAGCTGCCGATTGGCTGATTGAAGGATGTTGCTCCCTTGAACATATAACTCATATCAGTAACATTGGATGTATTCCAGTTGCCGATTGGCTGATTGAAGGATGTTGCAGCAAAGAACATAAATTGCATATCAGTAACCCTGGAGGTATCCTTCAAATTGACGAATTCCAAGTTTTTAAAGTCGACAAAAGCACAAGCGAGAGAACTGCTCTTATCTGTCAGTTTTATTTCGAATTCGATGCGTTTGATTGGCTGGGTCTTATTCGCTCTCCAAAACGGATTGATTCGATTTCGTTCATTATCCCAATCGTTATATTCTTCGTTTTTTCCTGGACACCTGGTAAACTCGTAATTGATGGTCAGAGACTCGAGATTGTTCGCCAGAATTTTATCTATGAGTTCGCTAGTAATATCTGCGGAGGAATTTAGTACTGGATTCATCTCACGATAATGATAATTTTCATACCATTTAACAGCTCCAAAAATTCCTGCCGCGAGCAGTGCTATCACAGCTACGATTGCGACAAGTCTTTTGTTTGAACTGCCGGCTCTGATGATTTTTGCGCCACAATGATTGCAGTAAACTGAACCGTCAGTTATTTCCTTACCACATTTGCTACAGTACATTTTTGATTCTCCACCTTATAAATTATTTTTATCCCATCATTACAAGAATATTTGATTGCATAATTCCGCCTATACCGGTGGTTTGTCAAGAAATCATGTCCGGAAAACCGGCTAATGGGACGATTAGGCAATTTGGCAGATAGAAGTCTGCCCATAGTTTTTATAATATTTCTAAGCACTTATTATTACTGCTATGTTCAATAAAAAAGGATTTAAGAACATTTTCGTAAATCCTTTTACCAAAATAATTATTTACACATACCAGGATCTATATCAAAAGAGAAAACTAACTTATCACCTTTACTATTCTTTGTATTAGTATTATTTTCTGAATTTTCTTCTTTTGGAGTCTCTTTGCCTTCACTGTTAATAATTTTTGTGTTTTTTTCATTATCTGATGCATAAAATTCATAGGTATACCCATAAGAATGAGCAAGAATTTCTTTTTCAATTGGATTTAATTTTAAAACATCGCAAAATTGTTCAGGAGTAAGATTTTTAAATTTTTTAAAATTAAATTCAGAATTTTCATCCCATATGTCAGAATCATCTGATATTTTTAACTTTATGATCAGTCTATCCTTAGTATAAACATTAGCAATAGTGGTCTCTAATAAAGAAATATCATTGTAATTATATAATGCAGAATTAATGTTATATATAACGTCAGTTAACAATCTCATTCCTTCAGGTGTGTAATGACCAGTTTCATCAAGGTGATAAGCTACATCAACATCTCTTTTAATACAAGTTACACCCCCATTGTTGTAAACAATGGATAGATTAAAATCACAAAAAGTTGCTGCTGCAAATATTGGTAGTTGATCATTCTCCCAACGATTTGGAGTAAATGTAATTAAATCACCTGCTGAACAATTATTACTAATTTCAGAAGTCTGACATCTTTTGTAAGTTGGAATAGTTCGTTTGTTAGCATCAACCTTAAAATTTGATGGAATAACTTTTGTT
>Ga0310695_10014446_pt1 | contig 10669 bp, 7 predicted proteins | sample RumenRJG_04DNA_FD_203882 | JGI IMG/M metagenome (GOLD analysis project Ga0310695, IMG submission 203882) | Bovine rumen microbial communities from Lethbridge, Alberta, Canada - RJG_04 (v2) (version 2) | ecosystem: Host-associated > Mammals > Digestive system > Stomach > Rumen | place: Canada... | reverse complement strand
CCCTTACCCTCACGAACCTTCTGAACAACCACAGCACCCTCTTCTCCGGCATTGCTGACAATCTGGCGCAGGGGTTCCTCAATAGCACGACAGATGATGTTGATACCTGTCTGCTCGTCGGCATTGTCGCCCTTCAGGTTGGCCAAAGCCTCCTGAGCACGGATGTAGGTCGTACCACCACCTGCAACAACACCTTCCTCGATGGCTGCACGAGTAGCGCACAATGCGTCATCCACACGGTCTTTCTTCTCCTTCATCTCCACCTCACTGTTGGCACCGACATAGAGTACTGCCACACCACCTGCCAATTTGGCAAGACGTTCCTGCAACTTCTCCTTGTCGTAAGAAGAGGTAGTGAGCTCTATCTCTTTCTTAATCTGGGCGATTCGGTCCTGAATGGCTTGCTTGTCGCCAGCACCATTGACGATGGTGGTGTTATCCTTAGAGACTGTCACCTTGTCGCAAGTACCAAGCATCTCAAGTGTTGCCTGCTCCAGTTTCAGACCCTTCTCCTCGCTGATAACGACACCACCGGTCAGGGTAGCGATGTCCTCGAGCATAGCCTTACGACGGTCGCCAAAGCCAGGAGCCTTGACGGCACAAATCTTCAGACCACCACGCAAACGGTTGACAACCAGTGTTGTCAGAGCCTCAGAGTCTACATCCTCGGCAATCACCAGCAGAGGACGTCCACTCTCGGCAGCAGGCTGCAGGATGGGCAGGAAGTCCTTGATGTTGCTGATTTTCTTATCATAGATGAGGATGTACGGATTCTCCATCACGCACTCCATCTTCTCAGAATCAGTTACAAAGTAGCCAGAGAGGTAGCCACGGTCGAACTGCATACCCTCTACCACACCGATATGGGTGTCGCGGCTCTTAGACTCCTCGATGGTGATGACACCGTCCTTGGAAACCTTACGCATGGCGTCGGCCAGCAGTTTACCAATCTCCTCGTCGTTGTTGGCGCTGACAGTAGCCACCTGCTCAATCTTGTCATAATTGTCGTCTACCTTCTCGGCATTGGCCTTGATATGGTCAACAACTGCCTTTACAGCCTTGTCGATACCACGCTTCAGATCCATTGGGTTGGCACCAGCAGTGACATTCTTCAGACCCTCTGTCACGATAGCCTGAGTCAGAATGGTTGCAGTTGTCGTACCATCACCGGCATCGTCGCCAGTCTTGGAAGCGACACTCTTCACGAGCTGAGCGCCCGTATTCTCGAACTTGTCCTCCAACTCGATCTCCTTAGCAACAGTGACACCGTCCTTGGTAATCTGGGGAGCACCAAACTTCTTCTCAATCACTACGTTACGTCCCTTCGGGCCGAGGGTAACCTTCACTGCGTTAGCCAACTGATCGACACCATTCTTCAACAGGTCGCGGGCTTCAATATTGAATTTAATATCTTTTGCCATAATGTTTTTTCCTTTTAATTCGTTATTACGTTATACCGTTTATTTCTCAATGACTGCGAGAACATCGCTCTGACGCATCATCAGATACTTCTCTCCTTCGAACTCCAGCTCTGTGCCGCTGTACTTGCCATACAGCACTTCGTCGCCAGCCTTCAGTACCATCTCTTCGTCCTTGGTACCCTGGCCAACGGCTTTAATAGTTCCGTGAAGGGGTTTCTCCTTGGCGGTGTCAGGAATAATGATGCCACCGATTTTCTCTTCTGCCGGTGCGGGCACTACCAGCACGCGGTCTCCTAATGGTTTAATGTTCATAATACTTAAATTTTTAAATTAGACTTTAATGTTTTCTGCCCTTAACCTTGCGAAAAGTGTGCCAAATGTGACAAACTGACACTTTGGCAGACTCAGAATTTGGAAGAAAGAAGAAAAATACTTAACTTTGCAGCATGAAGACAAAGCACATTATGTACACTACCCACGGCACATGCTCAAAAATGATTGACGTGACAGCCGACGAGAACGATATCATCCAGCAAGTATTCTTCCTGGGAGGTTGCAACGGAAACCTGCAAGGTATCAGCCAATTAGTGAAAGGACAGCGCATTGACGACGTCATTCCACGATTGAATGGTATCCGGTGTGGCACGAAGGGAACGTCCTGTCCCGACCAGTTGTGCCGGGCATTGGAAGAGCTAAAGAAGGCACCAATAGAAGGCTGAGAGAAAGTATTTCCAACTTTTTCTTTGCACTTTCTCTTCTTTTTTGTAATTTTGCACGGAATAAATATTTATAACCTATCAACATTATGAAAGACTTTCTAAAATATGTATTGGCCACGGTCACGGGTATCATCCTGCTGACAGTGATTATGGGCATCCTGGCAACCATCTCGATGGTAGGAATTGCAGCTTCCAGCGCAAGTAGTACCAAAGTTGAGGAGAATTCGGTCTTTACCCTGATGCTCTCTGGGCAACTGGACGAGCGTGCAGAAGAGAATCCACTCGGTATGCTGAGTGGTCAGATCAGTGAGAACGTGGGACTGGACGACATCATCTCATCTATTCGCAAAGCCAAGGAAAACGAAGACATCAAAGGCATCTACATTGAGGCTGGTATCTTCAGTTCTGACTCACCCGCATCATCACACGCCATCCGCGAGGCACTGATTGACTTCAAGAAATCAGGCAAGTGGATTGTGGCCTACGCCGATTCATACGAGCAATCCTCCTATTATATATGTAGCGTGGCCGACAAGATTTTCCTGAATCCCCAAGGAATGGTCGACTGGCATGGACTTGGTGCAACCCCCTACTTTGTGAAGGACCTGCTAACGAAACTGGGTATCAAGGTACAACTCTGCAAGGTAGGCAAGTACAAGAGTGCCCCTGAAATGCTGACTGCTGACGGCATGAGTGAGCCCAACCGTGAACAAGTCACAGCCTATATCAACGGTATCTGGCAGGTGATGCTGAAAGAGGTGTCCGAGAGTCGCAAGATTGCCGTTGATTCCCTGAATGCCTATGCCGACCGCTTCATAGCGCTATCCAAAGCGGAAGACTACGTCAAGATGAAGTTAGTGGACAAGCTACTTTACACCAACGAGGTGAAAGGCGAAATCAAGAAAATGCTCAAGATAGACGCAGACGAGAGTTTCCCACAGCTCACGCTGAAAGACATGGAGAACGTCAAGGGCAAGAAGAAGGAAGGTGACCAAGTGGCCGTCTACTATGCCTATGGCGACATCGTCGACTCTGAAACGGGCGACATGACAGACCAAGAACACAGTATTGTGGCTACCAAGGTTTGTAAGGACCTGGAGAAACTTGCTGAGGATGACGACGTCAAGGCAGTCGTACTGCGCGTCAACTCTCCTGGCGGTTCCGCCTACGCTTCTGAGCAGATATGGCACGCTATGATGAACCTGAAAGCAAAGAAGCCTGTTGTGGTTTCCATGGGTGGCTATGCTGCATCTGGCGGTTACTACATCAGTTGCCCGGCAAACTACATCATTGCAGAGCCAACCACCATTACGGGCAGCATTGGCATCTTCGGCATGTTCCCAGACTTCAGCGGACTATTGACTGAAAAACTGGGTATTAAGTTCGACGAAGTAAAGACCAACAAACATGCAGCCTTTGGCACTATGTCACGTCCATTCAACGCTGAGGAGATGGCTCTGCTGGAGCAGTATATAGACCGAGGCTACCAACTATTCCGCAAGCGTGTGGCAGATGGTCGCAAGCAATCTGTCGAGGCCATCGAAAAAATAGCCCAGGGACGTGTATGGCTGGCCAACGATGCCTTGAAGAACAAACTAGTCGACGAAATCGGAAGTCTTGACAAAGCCATTGAGAAGGCTGCCAAACTGGCTAAACTTAGCGAGTATCACGCCACCTGCTACCCTGAGCCTACAAACTGGTTTGACGCTCTGATGAATCAGGGCAACAAGGGAAGTTATCTTGACAGTCACCTGCGTACGGCTTTAGGTGAATACTATGAGCCGTTCACCTACGTCAAGAACATCCGTCATCAGAACACCATTCAAGCACGTCTGCCCTATTACCTTATTATAAAATAAAAGAAGGAAGGAAAAGAGCATGGAAGGCGACTTCATCAAGATCAACAAATGGCTATTGCCGCTGAGCTGTTTTTACGGTATCGGCGTCAAGTTCAGGAACCTTCTGTTTGAGATGGGTGTCCTCAAGTCTCGTTCTTTCAATGTTCCTGTCATATCCGTCGGCAACATCACCGTAGGAGGAACAGGCAAGACTCCTCACACAGAATACCTGGGCCGCTTGCTAAGGGACTATTTCAACGTTGCCATCCTCAGCCGGGGATACAAACGGAAAAGCAAGGGATTCCTTGTTGCCAGCGCCCATACCACCATGCAGGAGATTGGCGACGAACCATACCAGATGAAGCAAAAGTTCGCCGACATCACGGTTGCAGTTGACAAAGACCGCTGTCACGGTATTGAACAGCTATCGGAACAGAACAAACAGCTGGATGTTGTGCTGTTGGACGATGCCTTCCAGCACAGATATGTCAAGCCAGGCATCAACATCCTGCTGGTAGACTATCACCGGCTTATCATCTACGACAAGCTATTGCCAGCAGGCAGGTTGCGCGAGCCTATGAACGGCAAGGACCGCGCTGACATCGTCATCGTCACCAAGTGTCCGAAAGACCTGAAGCCGATGGAGTTCCGCGTCATCACCAAAGCAATGAGCCTCTATCCGTACCAGCAGTTGTTCTTCACGACCCTGGTGTATGACGAGCTAAAGCCTGTGTTCGCTGGCAACAAACAGGCTTTGACGCTGTCGCAACTGAAGGACCGGAACGTACTGCTACTCACGGGTATTGCCTCACCAGAACAACTGGAGCATGACCTCTCTCCGCTAACTCATCTGACACCATTGGCCTTCAACGACCATCACCAGTTCAACAAGAAAGATATCACACTCATCAATGACACCTTTGCATCCATGCAAGGACCCAAGTGCATCATCACAACCGAGAAAGACGCCACCCGCATGCAGAGCGTTGAAGGATTCAGCGATGAGGTGCGTCAGCATACTTTTGTGATACCAGTCCGCATTGAATTCATGCTGGAGCAGGAAGAAACGTTCAACAAATACATTATCGGCTATGTACGCAAAAATTCAAGAAACAGCATCCTGGTTAAAAGAAAGGATGACATCAAGCCCCAAGACAGCAATCATTCTGGGGACAGGCCTCGGACAATTAGCTTCCGAGATAACAGAAAAGACGGAATTTCCGTATAGTGAGATACCCAACTTCCCCGTGTCTACGGTAGAAGGTCATTCTGGCAAGCTCATCTTCGGTAAGCTGGGTGGTGTTGACATCCTTGCCATGCAGGGACGTTTCCACTACTACGAGGGCTACTCTATGAAAGAGGTGACATTCCCCGTTCGCGTGATGTATGAGCTGGGCATAAAGACACTTTTCGTATCCAATGCTGCAGGAGGCATGAATCCAGCCTTCAAGATTGGCGACCTAATGATTATTACTGACCATATCAACTTGTTCCCGGAGCATCCACTGCGCGGCAAGAACTTCCCCACAGGTCCTCGTTTCCCCGATATGCACGAGACCTATGACCTCAACCTCATCAAGGAAGCCGCTACCATTGCCAAAGAGAGAAAAATACGCATCACCTACGGTGTCTACGTTGGTGTGCAGGGACCGACCTTCGAAACTCCGGCAGAATACAAGATGTACCGCTTGCTGGGTGGCGACGCCGTGGGTATGTCAACAGTACCAGAGGTCATCGTGGCTCACCATTGCGGCATCCGCACGTTCGGTGTATCTGTCATCACCGACTTGGGCGGCTTTGACGTTCCCGTAGAGGTCAGCCACGAAGAAGTGCAGGAAGCAGCCAACAAGGCACAGCCGTTTATGACCGAGATTATGCGCCAGATGATTATCCGTTCAGAAAGTATCTATTCCGCTAATATAGAACAATTTAACACAGACCATCCCACAGAAACATGGAAATCCAAAAAATAGGAGAATTTGGCTTGATAGACCGTCTGACTAAGGACATCAAGCCCCAAAATACATCTACTAAGTACGGCGTAGGCGATGACTGCGCCGTACTTCACTATCCCGACAGCGAAGTGCTCATTACTACCGACATGCTGATGGAGGGTGTCCACTTCGACCTGACCTACATCGACTTGCAGCACTTAGGCTACAAGTCGGCCATGGTCAACATCAGTGACATCTTTGCCATGAACGGCACTCCCCGCCAACTGACCATTTCAATGGCGCTCAGTAAGCGTTTCTCAGTAGAGGATATGGAACAGTTCTACTCAGGACTGCGTCTGGCCTGCGACAAGTGGGGTGTAGACATCGTAGGAGGCGACACCACCAGCAGTTATACGGGTTTGGCTATCAGCATCACATGCATCGGGGAAGCCCGTAAGGAAGACATCGTCTACCGCAATGGTGCCAAGGAGACCGACCTCATCTGCGTCAGCGGCGACCTGGGAGCCGCCTACATGGGACTTCAACTGCTGGAACGCGAGAAGGCCGTATACTATGAGCAATATAACGAGTTGCAAAAGAAGATTGCAGAGGCAAAAGCCAATGGCGACAGCCAGAAACTTTCAGCTCTCAATGCTCAACTCTCCACTTTAGCTACACCCGACTTCGCCGGCAAGGAGTACTTGTTGCAACGACAACTGAAGACCGAAGCCCGCGGTGACATCATTCAGAAGCTGCGCGAAGCAGGCATCCGCCCGACATCCATGATGGACATCTCCGACGGACTGTCAAGCGAGTTGATGCATATCTGCACGCAGAGCCATGTCGGTTGTCGCATTTTCGAGAAGCAGATTCCCATTGACTACCAAACTGCCGTGATGGCTGAGGAACTGAACATGAACGTCACCACCTGTGCTCTCAATGGCGGTGAGGATTACGAACTGCTGTTCACCGTCCCCATTGGCGACCATGAAAAGATACAGGAGATGGAGGACGTCAAGCTGATCGGACACATTACCAAAGAGAGTCTCGGACACGTCTTAGTGACACGCGACGATCAGGAATTTGAACTCAAAGCACAAGGTTGGGTACACCTAAAATAACTTTTTTGCAAAATAATCGGCCAAAAGTTTGGCCGATTCATTTTTTCTTCGTACCTTTGCACCCGCAATCAAGAGGATTGCCTTAGTGAAACTTAATGATGGTGCCTTAGCTCAGTTGGTAGAGCATCGGACTGAAAATCCGTGTGTCCCCGGTTCGATTCCTGGAGGTACCACTTTCCTCCTTTCATTATGAACCCCTGTCTTAGAGATTTCTCTAGCAGGGGTTTTTCATTTTAAATAAAGTTAAAACATTCGGAAGGTTCCAACTTTTGGTATACCTTTGTTGTACCTTTGTACCCATGTTGACAGAAAAGACAATGGAGAAGCTGCGTGTGCTTACGGAGTCGGCAAAGTACGATGTATCGTGCTCGTCCAGCGGCACCGTACGCAGTGGCAAGAAGGGCATGATAGGAAATACCGTTGGCGGCGTAGGCATCTGCCACTCGTTTGCCGACGACGGGCGTTGCATTTCACTGCTGAAAATCATGCTCACCAACCACTGTATGTACGACTGCGCCTACTGCATCAACCGACGCTCCAACGACATTCAGCGCGCCACGCTTTCAGTCAGCGAGCTGGAGGAAATCACGATGGAGTTCTATCGGCGTAACTACATCGAAGGGCTGTTTTTGTCGAGTGGTGTCGTGCGCAATCCCGACTACACGATGGAGCGTCTGACAGCCATCGTCCGCGACCTGCGCACCATTCACCGCTTCAATGGCTACATCCATCTGAAAGCCATCCCCGGTGCTTCCCAGGAGTTGCTCAACGAAGCCGGTCGATGGGCCGACCGCATGAGTGTCAACATAGAGATTCCCAAAGAAGAGTCCCTGAAGGCATTGGCTCCCGAAAAGGACCACCAAAGCGTTTTCCAACCCATGCAGCTCATACAAACGGGTGTACTGGAGAACAAAGAAGAGCGCAAAAAGTTCCGTCATGCTCCTCGTTTTGTGCCTGCCGGACAGTCAACACAGATGATTGTAGGTGCTACGGGTGAAACTGATCAAGATATCCTCCAGATGTCATCCTCGCTGTACCAGCAACCGTCTATGCGCCGTGTCTACTACTCGGGCTACATCAGCGTCAACACCTACGACAAGCGCCTACCCATTCTGAAGCAACCTCCTCTGGTACGCGAGAATCGGCTCTATCAGGCCGACTGGCTCCTGCGCTTCTATCATTTCAATGTTGACGAGATAGTAGACGATGCCCACAGCCATCTGGATTTGGACATCGACCCCAAGTTGGGCTGGGCCCTGCGCCATCCGGAATACTTCCCTGTCGACATCAACCGCGATGACTACGAGCGCATACTCCGTGTGCCGGGCATCGGCACCAAGTCAGCCTGGCTCATTGTCAACTCACGCCGTTTCAATCACATTACCTCCTATCACCTGAAGAAGATGGGTGTTGTGATGAAGAAGGCCAAGTACTTCATTACCTGTGGCGAGTTGACCTCAACCTTCTCACAACCCATCGTAGGCATCAACGAACTGCATCCAGAGCGGCTGCGCCCACTGCTCGCCAGCAAGTCTCAACAACGTCGTGCCGCCCAGGAGCAGCAACTGACACTGGACTTCAAAGAGACCGAATAAAATATGCTTGTCTATACCTTCGATCATACGTTGGACGGTGTACTGAGTGCCGTCTTCGATGCCTACTTCCGCCATCAGTCTCCCGACATGCTGATAGGTTACGGAGATCAGCTACCCCTCTTTTGCGACGAGGTGTGGGAGGTCATCACCACCGACGAGAAAGCCACCAGAGTGTGGAAAGGTATGGAGAAGCACATGTCACGCGAAGCACTGCGACTCATCAGCATCAGCTGGCTGTCAGAAGAGAAAGAGCTCAGCACTCCCCTATTCCATTATATATATAAGGTATTCCAGCAGACAGACGGCAACCAATGCAGCATCGAGCGCAACTTCTCAGACCCGGACGTGCTTTACGTCACCAACACAGCACGGCGTGTGGCTCACGAACAATTGCGCATGAAGCAGTTCATCCGCTTCCAGAAGGCCAAGGACGGAACTTATCTGGGTGTAGTGTCGCCCGATAATGATGTGCTACCTCTCGTCATCAGCCATTTCCAAGACCGCTTCAACGACCAGCCCTGGCTGATATATGATGCACGACGTCACTATGGCTACTACTACGATGGCAGCACCGCCACCCGCATCACCTTTGAGGACGAGACACAGATACCCTTCTCGCTGGAGAATGGCAAGTTGAACGACGCTGTGCTGAGTGACAACGACCAACTGTTCCAGGACCTGTGGCGCACCTACTTCAAGGCCATCTGTATCCGAGAACGAATGAACCCCCGCAAGCAGCTTAACGATATGCCTCGCCGCTATTGGAGGTTCATGACCGAAAAGAACTGATTAGTTCTCTTTCCTATCTCAAATCAGGCAACTCCAGCCACTTCACGTAGCAGAAGTCCTGACGGTGAGGCAGGTTCTTGTTCTTCGGATACATACGGACAGCCGACTTGTACACGCCGAAGCGCTGGGGATACAGCGTTGCCTCGAAGGTGTAGTTATTACCTTCCTTGCCAGTCACCTCCAGCGGTTCTACATTATAGACACGCTCTTCACCGTTCTTGTCTATATAGATGTTGACTTTCTCCAACCCGACAGCATCGTCCAGTCCCTGCTCGTTGATGACATATTTCAGATGGTACTCCTCATTGGCCACACCACCCGTTATGGGGAAGTCCCACTCACAGTTAACCACACTGATGCTATCCCAGCGCTCGGCCACAGCCTCCTTCCACAAGGCTATCTCCTTGGCCAAACGATAGCCGTCTTTCGAAAGTTCCTTAAATCGCTTAGCCTCCTTCTCATAGAACTTGCTATAGTAATCGTCCAGCTGGCGCTTCATCGTGTAGTGCGGAGCAATCTGGGCGATAGAGTTCTTAATGACCTTACACCAGTCTTTCGAGATGCCATCCTTGTCCTTCTTATAATAAAGAGGTAATATCTCGTTCTCCAACAATGAGTAGATGGTAGCGGCATCAAGACGATCTTGATACTCCTGATTCTGATAGGTACGCTTCTCGGTGAGTGCCCAACCGGCACCCTCACGATAGCCTTCCAACCACCAGCCGTCCTTGACAGACAAGTTGACAACACCGTTCATCTCAGCCTTCTCGCCTGATGTACCAGAAGCCTCAAGCGGACGTGTCGGCGTGTTCATCCAAATGTCGACACCTGATACCAGACGACGTGCCAGCAGGAAGTCATAATCCTCAACGAAGATGACCTTTCCCTGGAACTCGTCACGTTGTGAAATATCGAAGATGCGCTTGATAAGTCCCTGTCCAGCACCGTCAGCGGGATGAGCCTTACCGGCAAAGAGGAACACCACCGGACGCTCTGGATTATTGACGATACGGCTCAGACGATCGAGGTCGGTAAACAACAGGTGAGCACGCTTGTAGGTAGCGAAACGACGACAGAAGCCAATAACCAGTGCGTTGGGGTTCAGGCGCTCTGCCAGTTTAGTGATTCGCGAGGGATCATTCTGACTCTTGAGCCAAGTGGTACGGAACTGTCTTTCAATATAATAGAACAGGTTCTTCTTCATCAGCAGACGAGCCTTCCAAAGCACCTCATCAGGACAATCGTAGATACC
>Ga0310695_10014444_pt1 | contig 10671 bp, 7 predicted proteins | sample RumenRJG_04DNA_FD_203882 | JGI IMG/M metagenome (GOLD analysis project Ga0310695, IMG submission 203882) | Bovine rumen microbial communities from Lethbridge, Alberta, Canada - RJG_04 (v2) (version 2) | ecosystem: Host-associated > Mammals > Digestive system > Stomach > Rumen | place: Canada... | reverse complement strand
TCCTCTTCCTGTGCCACGGAGAGCAGGATCTCGAAGAAATCCCGGTATCCGCCGGCGCGGAGCGGACGTCCGCAGAGAGGATCCGCCCGGTATGCCTTCACGACTTCCGGGTCCTTGGAGAGCCACGCGAGTCCGTCCTCCGGGAAGGCCTTCGCGCACCGTCCGAGCACCAGGGAATCGAGCAGCGGGGAAAGAGCGCGATCCCCTTTGAATCTGCATACCGCCTTTGCGATGATGAGTCCCGTCGAGGCGAGCGGAGCGGGGAACCAGCCGGTACCGAGCAGGATCGCCCCCGCCGTCTCCCCGCTGTACAGGGAGAGGAACCGCCGGACGAAGAAGGATCCCATGCTGTGCCCGAGCAGAAAGACGGGGAGCCCCGGGAAGCGGCGTTTGCATTCGATGGTCACCGAGCGGATATCCCGGACCACGGCCGACGCGCCGCCCTCTTCGGCAAAGAATCCGAAATCGTCCTCCGACAAAGCGGATAGCCCGTGGCCGAGGTGATCGTGCCCAGCGGAGGCGATCCCGTTTTCCGCGAGAAAGGTCATGAAGGATCCGTACCGCCCGATGTGTTCCGACATGCCGTGGGCGATCTGGACAACGGCGCGGGGCTCTGTGTCTGGATGGCGGAAAACCGCGCGGATCCGTCTGCCCTCCGCTTTGGAATTCATATAGAGTTCGTCTTCGGTCATGATTGCCTCCGGGGCGGGGAAGAGCGCGAACCTCCCCGCGGTATGTCAGTCCGGGAATACCCCGTTTTTTCAGTCTTCGATCTCCCAGACGAAACCGGCGTTGTCCGTCAGTTTGATGTCCTGCGGGCTCATGTCCGCGGCGAAGGCGGCCTTGGCCAGTCTCGGGGCTCCCGCGTAGTTGGCGGCGTCGAAGGAAGTCTCCGAAGCGAAGCGGACCTCGTTCCAGTCGTACTGGACGGAGAGCAGTTTCCCGAGCTTCACTCCGGATGCCCGGGCGAGGATCTCAGCCTTTTCCCGCGCGTCCGATGCGGCGGATTCGAGGGCGGCCTTGCGGAAGGATCCGGGATCGGCCAGCGTGAACCGGATGTTCATTTCCGGCTCCGCCCCGCACTCCGAGATCCCGCCGAGCAGTTCCGCCAGCGTGTCGAGGGAGAGGGGAAAGGCGAGGAGCATTCCGTGAAAGATTCGGTAGCCCGCAAATTCCTGCCGGTACTCCCCGGTTTTCGGATCGTGGACGCCCCGGTATTCGGTGGTGACGTTGAAATTGGTCGTCTTCAGCTCGTCCTTCGGGAATCCGGCGTCGGCGACCGCTCTCCGGACGGCTTCCAGTTTCCGTCCCGCTTCCTCCGCGGCCTTCTGGTAGTCCGGATCCAGCGCGGAGAGATTCAGCGTCAGTTCGATCCGGTCCGGCTTCGCGGATACGGTTCCGGTTCCCCGGACGGTGATGGTTCTCGGCATGTTTCCTCCTTAACCCGGTTCTCCGGCGAGCCATTTGCGGCGGACTTCCTCATAGACCTCGTCCCCGATCACCGGCTGTTCCCATTGCGCGGCGGTGGAGGAGACGTACATCTCGCCCGCGGCTTCCTCGAAGCAGCAGAACGTGTCGTTTCTGTATTTGTCCCGCTCTTCCTTCAGGCGCAGATTCGGCACTTCCAGCGCGTGTCCGCCGCCGATGATCGAGCGGTAGGCCAGATTGCCGGGGATGCACATGTCCACGGCCTCGTACACGTCGACGGCTTCCTTTTTCGCGTCTTCGTCCCCGAGGATCGAGCGGACGAAATAGTGGGTCGTGAAGAAATCGCTTCCTCCGTGGCCTGTTCCGGCGGCTCCGTCGAGGGAGAAGGACGGCGCATATTTTTCATGTTCGCCGACGCAGTTGCCGGTCGTTTCGCGCCAGACGTGCAGATTCCCGTCCCAGCGGTCGGTTTCCATCGAACCCCGGGTGCCGTACATCTCGTAGTTGATCGACCCGGGCTCGCGCTTCAGGCCGCCGTGAATGCTCTTCACGATCGCGCCGTTTTCGAGCGTCACCATTTCGATGCCGAAGGATCCCGCCCGCGCGCCGAGTTTGATCATGAATTCCTTTTCCTGTCCTTCGAGCCCGGCCACCCGGATCGGACGGAGCCCCGTCGCGTGAAGGATCGGTCCGAGGGAGTGGGTGCAGTAGAAGGTCGCGCAGTCCCGGTTCCGCCAGTGATCCCGCTCGCCGTAGGTGATCTGAGGCCAGATGGACGCGCAGTCATGGATGTATTCGCCCTCCGCGTACATCAGTTCCCCGATGTCGCCCGCTTTGTAGAGCCTGCGCATTTCCGCGGTGGTGTTGAAGAAGCAGTAGTTTTCCGCGTACTGGTAGATCTTCCCGGTCTCCTCCACCGCTTCGATCAGAGCCACCGCTTCCGCGAGATTGGCGCAGGTCAGCACTTCGCTCATGACGTGGCGGCCGCTTTTCAGGATCGGGACGGCGAATTTCGCGTGTTCGTGAGCGTAGTTGGCGAGCACCACCGCGTCCATGTCGCATGCAAAGAAATCGTCGAAGCGTTCGAACAGCGCGACCTTGAGCCCCGCGTCCTCCGCAGTCTTTCCGGCGGCGTCGAGGGAGGGTCTGTACTTGTCGCAGATCGCGGTGACTTCCGCGTCCGGGTTGTTCAGCAGCTGATGGATCATCGTCATGCCGCGATGCGCGCCGAACACGCCGATTTTCAGTTTGCCCATGATGCGTCCTCCATTTCAGAATGTAGAGAGTCAGGATTCCTGTAAACCGTCAGTTGTCGTAAATGTTGTTGAGTTCCCACTCCGTCACAACGAAGACGATGTAGTCGGGATCCGCGTTTTTGATCTGAGCGATGTTGAAGGTGTAGGAGAACATCGTGTTGAATACGCACTTGTTGCTCCGCTCCGCCAGAATGTCCCAGAGCGCCGCGCCGTAGGAGTTGCGGTAGACGTAGAGATCCGGCAGCTCCGCGTTCCCGGTCTTGTAGGTCGCGCCGGCGGAAACATCATCGATGTAGGCGGGATAGGACACGGAGTTTTTCAGTTTGAACCGGTTGAGCCCCTTTAAGAACGCGGGAAGCTCGAACTTCGGGTTGCGCTTGAAGGTGTATTCGTAGACGAGCCCGCCCTGGTCGACGTCGAAATACCACGGCATATCCCCGCGGGTATAGTAATCCCAGTCCCAGCTGAATTCGTCGAATTTGCGGGGCGCCGCGGCAGGATAGCGGTCGGAGATGTAGTCGAAGAGCTCCACATAAGCGAGATACGCGCCGTACTCCGTCCAGTGGCTGTCCATGTCGTAGTAGAGGGGCAGGGCGTCGTTCTTGTGCTCCGCGAAGACGGGACGCAGATCGAGGACCTTCGCTCCGGCGTCTTCGAGAAGATTCTTCACCTGATCGTAGCGGGTTTCCCCGTCGCCTTTTTCCACCGTGTCGGGCACAAGCTCCGGGAAGACCGACATGGAGGCCGGGACCAGCATGTAGATGATCTCGCATCCGTCCCCGATCTCGGAGAGCTTTTCGACGCGCCCGCGGATCTTCTCGGTCACGCTGCTGATCGTCGAATCCGGGAGCAGGTTGGAGCATTCGTAATCCGGGATCATCTTGTAGTAGAAGCCCTGGTTGTTCCCGCCGATCAGGACGCTCCAGTTCAGATCCTCTTCATAGGAGGAGGTGATCACGCCGCCGTTCCAGACGATGGGATTTCCGATCTGCTGTCCGTTATAGGATTCCGAGACGATCAGCTGGGTGTGGATCTTCGGAGCGTAAAACCGGAGCGCGAAGCATCCGCCCTCGGACTGGACCGTGAAAACGTCGCCGTCGGAGGTCGTCGCGGTCACGAGAGCCCCGACCTTGCACTGACCGTAGGCCACGGCCCAGAATCCGTCGGAATAGGATGCGCCGAGAACCTTCAGTTCCCGCGTGTCGGCAGGATCGTATACCTCGGGAATCCGCGGTCCGGCGGAGTAGAGGGAGGGATCGTCCAGCGGAACGGCTTCGACGGGATGGTCCCGTTTCAGTTCCACGGGCTCGGCAGGCTCGGCGGGTTCCTCTTCCTTCTTCGGCGGGGGATTCGGATTCTGGTTCTTGTTGTTGAGCGCGTCCTTCGCGGCCTGACGCTGGGCTTCCTTTTCCGCGAGTTCCGCCGCTTTCTTTTCCGCCGCAGCCTTCGCCGCCGCTTCCTTTTCCGCTTCGATATCCTCGATGGAGATAGCCCCGGTTTTGTCGAGTTCGTTCATGAGTGCGGTGGCGTCGCTCACGGAAATGCCGCCCTTGCTGCATCCGGCGGAAGCGGGGAGCATGACGGCAGCCGCGAGAAGGGCCGCGGTCGCCCGGAGAATTTCGTTGGTCATGATGGAATAGTACCTCGTAGTAAGATTACCGGAGATTGCCCGGATATGTACCGGTGATGAGATTTTCCCAGTTGTACACGATGAGGGCGCGGGTCGTTCCGAATTCCTCCGCAAAGCGGGAAGCGTCCGTAATACCGCCCGAGAGGTTGAGGATCACGAGATCGAAATGCCGCGCGAGGAAGGGGACGAGGAGATTTGCGAAGGAGTCCTTCACGACAAGGAGGCGTTCGCGTTCTTCCGTCTTCGAGAACACCGTCTGGATGTTGTGGGTCCCGTCGAGCAGCGCGCCGTATTTGTCCTTTTCGGAGAGATAGTCCCGGTTCATCCAGCCGTCGAAGGATTTGTAGGGTTCGAGGGATTTCTTCGGTTTGCCGTCCTCCCCTTTGACGGTGCGTTCGGAGAGGCAGACCGTTTCGAAGCGATCTTCCTCGTCGCCGAAGAGGGGGATTTCAAGGGTGTCCGGCCCGACGAACCGCAGGCCCGATTTCGACCAGGTGGTGCCGTAGAAGTCCGGGACCTGTTCGTACACAAACGTGTCTTCGGGGAGGCTTTTGTCCTCCATGCCGAACCGCTTCATGATCTCCCGGTAGGCGAGATAGGCCCCGCGGCCGTTCCAATGGTGGTCCGTGCGCAGATAGACGTACTCCCCTGCCTCATACCGCTCCCGCATCAGGGGAAGCAGATCGACGGGACCCGCCGCCGGATCGAGGGAGGAGACATCGGCGTAAAGCGCGTCGGAGATCTCCCGGGGATAGGAGAACGCGGAGGAGCAGACGTCCACCGACCGGGGAGGCAGGACCGTCACGGTCTCGATCCCGGAGGACTGAACCCACGCGGCGATGCCGTCGAGATTCATGCGGACCGCGTCGGGGGAGTAGTAATCCATGTCGTCCGCGTGTTCGATCCGGCTTTTGTAAATGCGGAACCGCCGGACCGCGAGCTGACCGTCCTCCCCCAGCAGAACGCCGTTGTTTTCGCCCCGCTGCATCAGGGTTTCCGCTATTCCCTTGACGCCGACGAAAAGACCGCGGGCAGGGAACTGATCGGCGAAATAATCGTTGATCTCCGAGGAGAAGGATCCGTCCGCCAGCCTCTCCCAGCTGAATTTCGGGAAGAGAGCGAGGGAGCGGTTTTCCTCCGGCGAGAAATCCCGGTCGGGCAGGATCACGAAGGCGAGCCCGACGATGATGACGAAGAGCGCGAAGAAGACGGCGGTGATGAGATGAACTTTTTCTTTCATGCCGTCCTCCTAGAAGATGAAATACAGAAACGGGCTGAATGTGGAATCGACCAGGTAGGCTGTCGTGACGAAGAGGAGCAGGATGCACCCGACGGTCGTCAGGACTGCGAAGACCTTGCCCCGCGCGGTGAGAACGGTGTCCGTGAAGGGGATCTGCTCGCCCGTGTCTGTCACGGCTCCTTCGCCGCACCACCGGTATCCCGAAAGCCTGTTCCAGATCTCCGCGGGCCAAGGAGTTGCGCCGACCGCCGCGATCAGAAGAAGGGGCAGGGCGTGGAGCAGTTCGTATCCCACGGTCGGCGTGCAGAATGCCTCCGTCCCGATCCCGAAGAGGGAGACGAAGCAGGTCCAGCCCGCCGCGAGATCCGTGTGGGAGAAGAGGATCCAGCCGAATCCCACGAGCAGGATCGCGTAGAGCCGCCGCACAAATCCCGGGAGCCTGTCGAGGATCTTCAAAAGGAAGGTCTTTTCGAGCATCAGGATCGCGCCGAAGTACACGCCCCAGAGGATGTAGTTCCAGTTCGCGCCGTGCCAGAAGCCGGTGAGGAACCAGACCACTGCGATGTTGCGGTACTGTTTCAGCTTTCCCTTCCGGTTTCCGCCAAGGGGGATGTAGACGTATTCGCGGAACCAGTTGCCGAGGGACATGTGCCATCTGCGCCAGAATTCCGTGATGCTCCCCGAGATATAAGGGTAGTTGAAATTTTCGAGGAAGCGGAACCCGAACATCCTCCCGAGCCCGATCGCCATGTCGGAGTAGCCCGAGAAATCGTAGTAGATGTGCATGGTGTAGAAGATCATGACCATCCACGCCCCGACCGCGGTCGCCCGGAAGGAAGCGGTCCCCTTCGCGTATTCGTAAACCCGGGAGCAGGCGTCTCCGATCAGGACCTTTTTCCCGAGCCCGATCAGAAACCGGCGCACGCCGCTGGAAAACAGGGGGACGGTCTCCCGCCTGTCCGTCAGCTGGTCGTCCACGTCCCGATAGCGGACGATGGGACCGGCGATGAGCTGCGGGAAAAGGGTGACATAGGCGCCGAAGGCCACGAAATTGCGCTGGACTTCCGTCTTTCCCCGGAACAGATCAATGGTGTAGGACATGATCTGAAAGGTATAGAAGGAGATCCCGATGGGAAGGGTCAGCCCTTCGATCAGGGAGATCCTGTCCGTGAGCGGCGGGAACAGACGGAGGTTCGAGAGAAAGAAATTCGCATATTTGAAGAACAGAAGCGCCGCCAGATTGACGGAGAGGGAAACCGCCATCCACGCCCGCGCCTGTTTCGGGGAACTCTCCCGGTGCCGCCCGATGAGGAATCCGAACCCCCAGGCGGAGACGACGGAGAAGAGCATCACGAGGATGTAGACGGGCTCCCCCCAGCCGTAGAAGACCAGGCTCAAAAGGAAGAGCACCCAGTTCCGCGCCTTTCTCCCCGGGACGATATAATACAGCGCGAGGGTCACCGGGAGGAAGGCGAAGAGAAAGATCAGGGAAGAGAAGACCATGTTTTATTTCCCGAGGGCGGCTTTGAGATCCGCGACGATTTCGGCGGTGGAATAGGAGATCACGTAATAGACATAGTCCCCCGTTTTCGCGACGACCGATTTTTTCAGGGTGGCGACGTCGATGTTCGTGTAACGCGCGCCGTTTTCGATCTTGACGTCGATGCGGGACTGGAGGTACTGCATGAAGGTGTCGGAATAGGACTTGTCCGCCATGCGGAAGACCCCCACGTCGATGATGATGTCAGGGTCGCTCTCGTCCACGTAGAGACAGTACTCCGAGACCTTCGAGAAATCCGGCTTGTCCGAGGCGTCCCCGTAGTAGGACTGGATGAGGTCCTCGTCCAGGTATTCGCCCATCTCTTCGGAACTGGACGTGAAGATAAATCCGGTGGTCAGATCGTATTTTTCGCAGATCGAAGCGACGAGGGCGTCGAGATCCACCGGTTCCGCGGGAGTTTCACCCCCGCCGTCGGAGACCGTTCCGGGATCGGAAGCGCCGGGATCGGCCGCGGGTGTGCCGGATCCGCAGGAGGTGAAAAAGAGGGAGCAGAGGAGGCACGTGAGAAGAAGGAGCGCCGATAGTTTTTTCATGGGATCTGCCTTTCTGTATATTGTTTCGCCGTCCGCCCGGTGTAGAAGGTCCGGAGACTGTCCGGCGGCTTTGCTGACATAGTATATGCTGAAAGGTATGCGGGATCGGACTTACCATACCCCGAGGGATTCCGGCGCGCCTACCCGTTCTTCCGAGAGGATCATGCGCACGGCGACTGCCGCCACCTCGGAACGTTTGATCGCGGCGTCCGGGCGGAAGGTCCCGTATCGGTCGCTTCCGTTCATGATCCCTGCGCGGTAGAGAATGTAAACCGCCGCTGACCGTTCGCCCGGTTCCGTCACGTCCGGGATCGAGCCGTCCGGGATCTCGTTGACGGCGGGCAGGGTCCCTTCCGGGAGCGCGCGGGAGAAGATCCAGGCGAAGGCCGACCGGCTGACGGGATCGTTCGCCGCGGCGTAGATGTCGGCGGCTGAGAGCGTATCCGCCGCGTCTGTGTACGTCAGGATCCCTGTTTCCGCCGCGTAGTCGATGTACGGCGCGTACCACGGATCCCCGTTCTGAAGGCTCACGGCTCCGTCGAGAACGCGCTGACGGATGCAGGCGGCGAGCTTGACGGCTTCCGCGTAGGTCAAGGTCCCGTCGGGAACGAACTTTCCGCCGCCCCGTCCGTTCATCAGCCCGAGGGAGGAGGCGCGCTCCGCGGAGGAGAAATACCAGTCGTCCGGACCGACGTCCGTGAAGGAGGGCTCGGGATCCGGGGCGGCCCCCACGGTCAGAAGGGCGGCGCGGGTCGAGAGGGTGACTCCCTCCCGGTCGGTGAAGATGCAGAAGAAGGAGAGCCCGGAGAACGCCTCGGAGACGTTTTCGATCGAAAGCTCGGCCGTGGCGGTCCCGGATAGTTCGGAGCCGTAGCCGAAGGGACCGTCGGAGAGGGGGATGAGCGTGTCCCCGTTCATGGCGACCCAGCGGCACACGGCGTTTGGATCGCCGCATCCCGCCCGGAAAAGGACGGAGGACCCGGGGACTGCCGCGAGATCGGAGGGTTCCTGCGTGATCGAGAGGGAGACATACACCGCTCCGGTGCTCCCGGGAGTTTCGGCAGGTTTGTCCTCCTCCTTCGGCGTTTCGGGCTGTACCGGTCTGACGGGTCCTTCGTACATGGCGGTGAGGATGAAATCGCCGATCAGGAATGCAGTACCGTCTGCTTCCGTCTGGAAGAAACAGCGGGAAGGGGAGACTTTCGTTCCGTTTTCGAGTTCGAGGAAAAGGGAGACCTCCTCCGCCCATTCCTTCCCATCGGGAGGAAGCAGGAAGAGCGAAACGTCATACTCCTTGCCCCCCACGAAGGTCTCGCCGGTCTTCATGGCGCGGGCGTCGGTAACATTGTACCAGCCACAGTCCCGCACGGTACAGGGGGAGGCGTCCCATCCTGAACTCTGCATCTTTGCGCCGTCCCCGGGAACTCTCGCTCCGCGGACCACGGCGGACCGGACGATGGGACCGTCGTCTTTCGGTTCGGGCGGCGAAACCGTGATCTCCCCCGATTCGGGAGGAACGGAGGGATCCGCGGGTTCATCGGTAATGGAAGGTTCGGTCGTATCCCCCTGTTCGCCCGGATCTTCATGCCCAACGATCGTCCCCTTCGTGCGGACCGTGAAGACAAAGACGGCGAGAAGGGTGACGCTCCCGTCGGCGTTCGGATTGAACATGACGGAGGTCGCTTCGGTCGTCTCTTCGCCTGCCGTACAGGTGACCCGGACCTTCGGATACCCGTCGGAGGTCACAGCCCAGCCGGAGTCGTCGGGCGCGTCGATGTAGGCGGAGAAGGAGCAGACATGCCCTTCGGAAAACCGGTCGTCGGGGCCGAGGGGACGCTTTTCCGCCATGTCGATCCAGCGCGTCATGGAGAGGGTCCCCTCAGAGACGGTATAGAGATCCGGGGTCGGACTGTCCCCGGCGGCGGGAAGGGCGGGCAGCCGGATTTCGGTTTCGGTGAGGAGACCCGATGCCTCGGCCCGCGCGGCGAACGAGGGAAGACGGGGAAAATGCGTCTCTGCTGCGGGCATGGCAAGGACCAGCGCGGCGAGTACTGCGGTGAGAATGCGTTTTTTCATGGCCGGACTCCTTCATCCGATGATCTTTCTTCTATTATATCAGTTTCGGGGAGAAAGAGCAAGAAAAAATCGTGAATTCCAAAGGAATTTTTGTCCGATGTGCTGAAATAATCGAAGGAAAAACGCAAGAAAGGGGACACGCCGGAACGCATCCCCTTTTTCTGTTTGTTTCGCCGTTTCGAAGATTATTCGTACAGCTTGGAGTACTTGGTGAGCCGTTCGTACTTGGCCTTCGCGTTCTCCTCCGCCTTTTCGAAGAGGACGGCGGCGCGCTCGGGATTGGTCTGAGCCAGACGCGCGTAGCGGTTCTCGTTCTTGATGAAGTCGATGTAGCTTGCGGTCGGTTCCTTGCTGTCCAGCGTGAACGGGTTCTTTCCTTCCTTGCGGGCGGCGGGGTTGAAGCGGAACATCTGCCAGTAACCGGCTTCGACGGCCTTCTTCATTTCGATCTGGCAGTTCTGCATCGTGCCCTTGATGCCGTGCATCTCGCAGGGAGCGTAGCCGATGACGATGGACGGTCCCGGATAAGCCTCGGCCTCGGTGAGAGCCTTCAGGAGCTGGTTCATGTCCGCGCCCATCGCGACCTGCGCGACGTAGACATAGCCATAGGACATGGCGATCTCGGCGAGGTTCTTCTTGCCGATGGCCTTGCCTGCCGCCGCGAACTGAGCGACCTGACCGATGTTGGAAGCCTTGGAGGCCTGTCCGCCGGTGTTGGAGTAGACTTCGGTGTCGAACACCATGATGTTGACATCTTCGCCGGAAGCGATCACATGGTCGAGACCGCCGAAGCCGATGTCGTAAGCCCAGCCGTCACCGCCGAAGATCCAAACGGACTTCTTGGCGAGGTAATCTTTCTCGGCGAGGATTTCGGGAGCGATGGGGCATCCGTCCGCCGCGGCTTTTTCGAGCTCGGGGATCAGGGCCTTCGTCGCTTCGGTGTTGGT
>Ga0310695_10014443_pt1 | contig 10671 bp, 10 predicted proteins | sample RumenRJG_04DNA_FD_203882 | JGI IMG/M metagenome (GOLD analysis project Ga0310695, IMG submission 203882) | Bovine rumen microbial communities from Lethbridge, Alberta, Canada - RJG_04 (v2) (version 2) | ecosystem: Host-associated > Mammals > Digestive system > Stomach > Rumen | place: Canada... | reverse complement strand
CACCGGATTGCTGCCGTTCTAAATCTACTCACTCAACTGAATAAATTATCCTCAAATAATTTCATCCGCCACGAATGCCAAAACGGTATCCTTGGCGGGTGTTTCTTTATCTTATTTGACGGTTACATAATATTTGCCGGTACGCCTAAAAACTGAATGTCAAATTTCAGCGAAGGTTCAACAATTGTTGAAGCGTTATGAATTCTGAAAGATAACGCCCAACCATTATTCAAATATAACTCTGCTGTACTTTTTGATCCCGGTTTAAATCTTAATGAAATAATCTCTGTTGGCAGATCGGCTGTTGGAATAACAATAGTCGCTTTCTTTCTCTTTCCGTCCTTGTTTAGCTCACCACGAAGGTTAAATGCTTGAAATTCAGTTAAGCGTTTTCTATCTACAGCTACAACTTTATAAAAATCACGAATTCCCAACAAATAGGAAATAAGCCTTTCCGTAATCTCTGGGTTATTTTGATATGCACGGCTCAGTTCTTGAATGAATGCATTTACTATTGGATAGTAGACATCATCTTCTTTATTCGGCATATCGTGCCAAGCGATTTTGTCCTTTTTTAGCTGTCTGAGTTCATCAAATATCGGTAATATTGTTTCCCAATAACTATTCTCACAGGGTATGCCATACCACTTTTCCCCGAAATCGATGGTCGGGCTAAGTCTGGAATGCTTTGCAGCAAAATGATTATGCTTCATTGACAACCCAATATCCCACCGAATAGAATTTCGGGTAATAACAATATCACGAACATCTCCACCTTCTGCATCCGAGTCTTTATTGATTGACAAAACGACAACATCATTTTCTCCATCACATTCCAAGAGAAGCGGCTCAGAATCAAATAAAGTATCCACAAAAGCCGCTGCTGCACGCAGAAAAGTACCCTGCGCTTGTTCATCTTGTAATTCCCACGCTCTTTTAGCAGCAGATATAGAATCCTCGTCAATTGTAACAGGGCGGAAATCATCTATTCTATTTCTTAACTCAGTCACACACGCATATTCAAAGGCACGTCCTTGATCATTACTTTTTGAACTCATTGTTTTGCTCTCCAATACTTTTTTTATTGCTAATGCGATTTCATACGCAAGATTTACTGGTACTGCATTACCTATCATTTTATACCCATCATTAACACTATCATAGATAAAAGCAAAACTATCAGGAAACCCCTGAACTCTTGCAACTTCTCTGACAGTCATTCTGCGGTAAAGATGCTCTTTTCCTTCAACAAATCGACAATCGTTCTTCCCAAACTTAATCATTTTGGGCGCTTGTGGATGAAGTTGACACTGCCTACCTGACGCTTGTACTGTAAATGCCTGTTCATCCCACGATTTCACTCGATTTCTGCTCATAAAAATAGGTGAGTATTCTCCCGTAAAATACTCATTATTGTTGATGGCAGAGGGATTGTGATGATTCCTCTCGGCAGAAGGAACTGCCGTATCTTGTAAATCCCAAATGACATCTTTCAATGTGAGCTTTTTGTCGTCATCAACTGTTGAACCAATAGGGAATTCAAAATCTATTCCCAAATCTTTTCTAAAGCCTATGTAGAATACTCTTTTACGTTCTTCAGCAACTCCATAGTCTTTAGCATTTACGAGATTGAGCGTCACATCATATCCGCTTTCTTCAAAAAGTCTTATGATATTTTGTACCGCTTCATTATGCCTGTTTGCAAGCATTCCACTAACATTCTCAGCAAGGAAAAACTTCGGACGAACTCTACGAAGGATTCTAATATAATCAAAGAATAACTGTCCGCGTTCGTCATCTATTCCACGCAAAGCACCTGCTTCTGACCAAGATTGACAAGGCGGGCCACCGATAATTCCATCGACATTCTCTGGAAACTCTTCCTCATTCACCTTGCGAATGTCACCTTCAATCAAGTGCGTTTTAGGATGGTTAACCTTAAAGGTCTCCCAAATGGTTTTATCATATTCATTTGCTATAGGAATATCAAAGCCAGCCATTTCAAAGCCTAAATCCAATCCGCCACATCCGGAAAACAAGCTAATGATGTTCACACAAACAACTCCTATACGTTACTATTGATCCAAATAAATATATTATACTACAAGAAAAGCCAAACTACAACTCAATAAAACAGCACATTTGTTTTATAATCGTCCTATAATAACAAGTAAAAATGAACGATGTTTAAGAAAGCAAGTTTGACAGCGTTGCTGCAAAGTTCTCTAGATTTTCATATTTGTAAATATCCTCACTTAAATTATCAATAAATTGCTTTTCATCAAGCCCAGTGTTTATAACATTGGATACAATAACTTTTTTTAGATTCTTTCCATCGTTATCTTTTCCGTTTTTTGTTCTTTCGTCAGTTTTATAATCGTGAAGGATATCTTTTAATGATCTTTGATTAAAATATTTATCTCCAATTAGTTTAATAAAATCGTTATCGGGAGTATCAATAAACATTTTCTTCAAGTACTTCTCAAAGCTCGGTATTGGAAGGAAACATTTTGGTAAATCCTGATAACCTTTTCTTTTATTAATCGTATCTTTTACATCTCCATCATAAATACTAATGATTTTCTTTCCAACACCAAGTGTATTGTATGTAACCATATCGTGATGGAGTTGCAGCATTTGTGTGCATCCCCCAGCGGGCAAAACACAACACAGTTTGCTTTCTGCAAGATTTTTTTCTCTTATTACTCTATCAACAATAGCTTTTGTCATCTCATCTTCAACAAGAAGTACAAAATCAAACCCATTTGGAATATATAAGCTTCTTACAGCATAATTAGGATAACAAGGGTTAATTGCACTCAAATTCCCGTTTTCATTTTCTAATAAATATAAGTTTGATGCTGGTATTCTCTGTATTAGTTCCGAAGAATGCGTAGAAAAATAGACAACTAAATCTGTTGAACTGTTTTTAATTATATCAGATAAATAAATCTGAAGCCGATCAATGGCAGCAGGATGAAGCGCTAATTCAACTTCATCTATCAAAAAGAATAATTTTTTATAATTTCCTTTATTTACTAAATTATTAATAAAGTCAATTAAAGAAATCAATAAACTCTCTCCGCTACTCATTTGATACTGACTAATTAATTCATCGCCCACCTGATAAAAATACGGAAAGCCCTTAAACCCTTCCTGTTCTGCTATGCTGCGTGATTTTATTCGTTTTAATCCTTGATAATACTCTTTATCGTTTTGAAGAATATAACCTAAAGATTCTGCTACATATGGATCTGCATCAACTAATTTTTCCGTATAGTTATCCGTTGAAAAAAAGTGCTCAATTTTTGTATAATCATTAAATCTACTGCCATAAAAGACACTGCCTTCATAAAAGCCGTGATAATGTACGCTTGAAAATAATCTCCCTGCTTTATATTTTTTTGTTGTCAATTTATTATTGCTATTTCGTTTCCATAAATCAGTTTTTCCATCCGCAGAAATCTTCACAAATGAATCCTCTTGTGTATCTTTTCTTGTTAACATATGCGCTGACGAAGTTTTAATTGTTAGAGAAAGAAGCAACATAAGAGTGCTTTTTCCGCATCCATTACCACCTACAAGTGCGTACATACCCTTTTCAAAAGGCAATTCCAAATTAGCATTCTTTATGTTTCGAATATTTTGTATTTCTATTTGAATCGACATAATACACCTCAAACCTCATTCTTCTAATTATTATACTATTTTTTTTGCTGTTTTTCAATCAAATACATAGATTTTAACTTTAATAATCAAGCGTGTAAGCAAAATCGTCTCCTGCTTACACGCTCATTTTATTTTATCTCTTGTTCAGTTTCATCAAACAGCGGACTATCAAAGAATTCTCTGACAGTGATCTCAAGACCGTCACAAATCTTCTTAATCGAAACTACACCCGGATTCTGGCTTTTTTTGTTGAGCATACTGTATATGGTTGAAGGCGACACGCCTGAAATATTTGCAAGGGCATTGACAGCGATGTTCCTCTCACGGCACAACTCCAAAATACGCTGTGCCACGGCTTCTTTTGTTCTCATAGCCTTCTCCTTTGCGATTTATCGTAATTCAATTCTACAAAAATGTGCGATAAATCGTGTGGGATATATCGCAATTATAAAGATTATGTGCTATAATTTACGATATATCCCACAAAGGAGAATATTATGTTTTCAGTTTATACGGTTTGCTTTTTCGGGCATCGTCAGTTAGATGATTTCAGTTTGGTTGAACATAAGGTTGAAACGCTTATTGTCAGGCTGCTCAATGAGCACGAATATGTTGAGTTCCTTGTTGGTCGTGAAGGCGAGTTTGATCAACTTGTAACCTCTGCAATCCTTCGTTGCAGGAAGCGATTGGATACAGCTAACTGCTCTGTCACTTGGGTGATGCCTTATCTGAAAGCGGATTACGTCAAAAACAGCGATAGCTATGATAACTACTACGATTCTGTTGAGGTTTGCGAACAATCCGCTAATACTCACCCGAAAGCAGCTATTCAAATCCGAAACAGAGCAATGATTGACCGTTCAGATCTATGCGTTTTCTACGTTACGCATAAGAGTGGCGGTGCCTATCTAACACTACGATATGCAGATAAGGCAAATGCAAATATTCTCAATCTTTGTGGATGATTCAATTTTTCGGTTACAGTTTTGCATTTCTGTATGAAGAAAGTTTGTATTTATCCATCACTTTGTTATCATATATGATAACAGATCAGCGAGGTGATTTGTATCAAAACAAGCGATGATATTGTTAAAAAGCGCCAAGCAATTATTTCAAAAATAACTGAATTAAGACTCGAAAAGAATCTTTCGCAAACGCAACTGGCTAAACTTACTGGTATGCACCGATCAAATATCTGTCGTATAGAAAGTGGTCGCCATTATATCTCGATTGATACTTTAATCAGAGTATTTGATGCACTTGGAAAAGATGTTTCGATTAAACTCAAAGACAAAGGATAAGGTTTCAATCAAAGCTATCTAAAAAAGATTCTTGCAACAATTATACACTTATTTCTTCCAGAAATCAAAAAGCTGATGTAATCCAATAAGGACTGCATCAGCTTTAATTTTCAAGAATATGCTCTCTTAAATTATGTTAAACAACCGCATTGTTGTATCCGGTCCCTTCCCACCTTCTTGTTTCTTTATGTTGCTACCAACAAAGGAATTATTAGAAACTCTTACGGTATATAGCTGATCTTGGAAAAACGGCACAGCTTTTTCATTAATCACACAAGAGGCTATAAGAGTGTCGGGGTCAAGGATAGGTTTAATTGTGGAGCCTGTGTTAATGACAGAATCTGCAACAATGACATACTTTGTTTGAGGTCGGATATATTGCTCCTTTTTAGGATCAAAAAGTTGAAACTTACAGCCAAGACCAAAGTAAATTCCCTGTGCAAAGAATATACCGCCACGCATCATAGCTACTACCGTAGTATCCATAGGTTCAACGGGAAGATAAGCGGAAAGCAATCTTCCAAGCTCTATATGTGCTTTTGCAAGTTTAGGACCTGAAATGCCTGAGTTCGACTTTGTAATCTCGATTAACCGCTTTATTTGTTCTGTATGCTCAAGTTCAAACAAATGTCAATCCCTCCAAATCCTTTCCTTTTAACGAACGGCTAACCTCGCCGTTCGACTTTGTTTTCAAAAAACCTTTATCTGCCTGCTTGAGCATATAGTAATCATTCATTCCATCACCATATGCAATCACAGTATATCCTGCTTCCTGCAGATGCTTAGTGATATACAATTTGGTTTCAGCAGACATTTCTGCTCCGTCAAAGCACGGAATAGCCAATATATGCGAAATGTATTTCCAGATGGTTTCATTGCCGGAAGTCAGGATATATGCAGGAGTGTGTATTTGATTTAATATCTGACGATTGAACTCAATTGCCGTACTCTTTAAGTCAGGGCATATATAATCATCAAATTCCTTACGCTGCTTCCACACCTGATAACCTGTGTAAAAATTCCCGTCATATAAATGTGTCGAATAGCCAAGAATCTTGTTGCTTGTATCTTCAACGGTAATGGTTTTATCGCCGTCCAAAAGATAGACAGTACCGACAGGTGTGTGTTCGATAATTTTATCTGCACATTCCTGGGCGTATTCTGCGCAGCTGTACCCATCTTTAATGGCTCTAATAAATTCAATAACCTGAGAAACATCTTCAAAGGTATTGGTGGTAGGATTGTCCACAACATAAAAATCTTTATTATGTTTATGACAATATTCACGCAAGCCATCAATCTCACGGCGCTGCCATTTCTCGACATCATACTGGGCGTACTTTTGGTTTTTGGGAGAGTTGTTGATTCGTTCTTTCAATACTGCCGGCTCTATATATAAGTACAAGTAGATATCATACATATTGCCTTCTTCTTCAGTGAAAGCGATGGTATCTCCAAAAGCATAGTGTCCGTCCATTATGAAATCTTTTTTAGAAAGCATAATATTCGCTACTGCTTTTCGGTCTTGCTCACGAATGTATTCGGGCTGTTTGTCAAAATCCGGATCATATTCACGGAGAAGCTTACTGCCTACAAGAACTTCGATAAAGTCAATCCTATCCAAAATATGTGTTTTACCCGATGTGGGCATTCCGTATAATCCAATCCTCATAGCGTCTCCTTATAGCAATAATTTTGGTCAAACTGTAAGTTAATCTTTTCCAACTCCCAAAATGTCATACTGCTTGGACCTAAGGGAGGTAAATCAATACAATTGCCGCAATAATATACTTTACCGTTAGCAAAGAAATAGTTATTTGTGCCTGCGCCGCATTGACCGCCGTACATTGTGCAATCCTTTCCGCCGCGTCTGACCGGAATATATCTCTCTGCATATGTAAGAAAATCTCGATACTGCTGCAATGTGATTCCGTATTTACCAATCATTCGTGAAAAAGTTACTCTTGTACCGTACTTTGAAAAGAATGCGATAATTTTATCGGCATTTTCAAGGCTTTCTTTGCCGACAGTGGCGTTAAATGTGGGATAATGACCTGTGATACTTTTATAATGCTCCACATTGGAAACAGCACTGTCAAACGAATTGCAGCGGTAATAATCGTGTAGTTCCTTGTTTCCGTCTATCGAAAATCCGACATTAATATGATGATCTTCTAAAAATCGAATATCATCATCCGGAAGGCGAATCGTACCGTTTGTGATAGTGTATGCGCTGATGAAAGGATTGTCTTCGATGTATTTGATGTAGCTTTTCAAAAGCTCCCAATCTAAAAAGCCTTCTCCATTGCCTACAAAACCGATTTTAAATTTCTGCGTAGCATACGCCTTAACGTTATCAAGAATTTCAAAGACATTCATATCGGAGGATTCGATTTTGCCCTTTTCTCTAAAGTGGCAATACCGACAGGCAAGATTACAGCGGTTATTGATTGATATACATATTCTGTTTATCACTTCTCAACCTCCTAAATTGGGTTGCCGCAATCCGCAACCAAGTCTAAGTCTGATTACGGATTGCGTTCCATTAGTTATTAGTTATGCGTTTACAAGATTAAAGATAGTTGTGTAACCATTCAGGCATATCGGGATCGTCCTTCTTCCAAGAATCCACAGCCTTTTCATCGGTTTCCCAACTGTTTTCGTGACCGTCAAAGAACTTCTGGCGATGGCACTTGTATTTTACTACTTCGTCACCCTCGTCACGGTATTCGTTGTGGTAGTAATTTTGTTTGCCGTAACCCTTCCATTCATTTGTGGTATAAATGTTTTTCATAACGACCATCCTTTCGTGTATTGAAGTTATGTATAATAAGAATCAGGCACTTTCCGATTCTCAACGTGTGCTTTTTAACAAGGCGTTGATTCCAAATGCAGCTATATTTAATACTGCGATACCAACCGAAGCAGCAACTACTCCTCTTCTAAATATTGACGGACGGAAGATATGAACGATCTCGTTCTCGTCATTTTTTGCTTGAAGTGCTTCCTTTGCCGGAACTTCATCAATTTCGGCATCGGCAGTTTTCTCTTCTTTGGCACATTCAAGCGTCGCCATCAAGGTAGCGAAATTCAACTTGAAGTCGTCCATAATTACGGGCATTTGAAACGGCTCCTTACACTTGGCATCTTCAACAGCCGTAACCATTGTTCCGATATTTTCATCCGAGTACCAATTATCGCTTTGGAATTTCTCGATATATGTAGTAAGGTAGTTACTGCCGCAAACCTTCAAGCGACGATACTTGTTCTCAACGTCGATACGAGGGTTGGTAAAAGTAACGATATTGAAAATCTTAACATAACCTAACCCTGCTGTATCAAGCGCTTTTTTAAGCATTGAATATCGGTCATACATTTTATCAGCGATATTGCAATCGTAATGCATTGATTGACCTGTTCGGTAGAAACCACCTTCTTCATCGATAAAAATATTCTTTTTGCTGTTTTTGATCTCAATAATGAATACTGCACGGTGGGTAAATACAATAGCGTCAATCTCTGTGCGCTTGCCGTCAAAATCAAGTTCGACATTGCGAAGAATTGCGTTATAACAGTTTAGGCTCTCTAAAGCTTTAAATACTATTTGTTCGCCTTTGAAGCCGGAGATTTCTGCTTTGATTTCACCGCTGATTTTTTTACTTGTGTTCAAAAACTTATGTAGCTCGTGATCGGCAACACCACCGCACTCTGTGTTCATCATCTTGAGATGATCGCTTACATCCCATAGACGAAGTTTCGCTTCTTCAGCGTGTTCGTCGTTAAAAGTATGGCGAACAATCTCACTTTGGAGCTTTAACAACTCAGGAAGATACTCTTCCTTGGTGTAGCTCTCTTTAGAGAATGCTGTCATCTGGTCAAGGATTTCATTTGCTCTGATCTGAATTGTCATAAAGATTACCTCCTAAACAATTATTTTGAATACTTTTTATGCTTTTTTGATTTATGCCTATACTTCATTGGACCTTGCTCAAGGCACTCATTATATCTGTCTTGATAATCCATATCATCGATATCGACAATTTTTGTGTCGGCTCCGGCTTGTAATAGGATATTTCGACAAGCCGTATAGCCGTTTGCACAAGCTTTGATTAAAGCTGTGAAGCCATTTGCATCTTGTTGATTAATACTTGTACGTTCATCAGCACATAATGCTTTGACGAACTCGGCTTTACCATCCCACGCAGCTACCATTAAAGGCATATTGCCTTCGTTTTTTTCTCTTTGTCTAAGCTTTCCTGCATCGTGTGGGTTTCTGCTGCCGATGTTCGGATTTGCCTGACATTCGTTTAGTAAAAACATAAACATCGGATAATCACCCATCTGTATAGCGTGAGTAAGCGGTGGGAAATACCTTCGATTACAATCACGCTTGTTTACATCTGCTCCATTTGATATTAACCAACGGATTTTTTCTTTCTTTTGTTCAAAACTATGATTGCGATTTCTAACTATAGAAATTATCAGCGTATTGCCATCGGGAAGAAATGCATTGATTTCTTCTTCGTCAGGAATGCTTACGTTAGAATAATCATCAGCGTAGTATTTATCAAGTTCCACAAGCCCTTTCATATTGACAAGCTTCTGTTTTGTAATCATATATTCCCGCAAATGTAATGCGGTTACAGTATCATCTCCTTTCAAAAACGCAGAATAATCAGCGTCATCTGTAATTATTTGTACTTCACGTTTATATACTTCGGCTGCTTCTTTCGCAACAATAATTATTTGCTCGTCTTTTTCGATTGTTTTATCGCCATTATAATCCATCTTGATAACTCGCTCACCGTAGCCGATTCCTCGTATAATTTCCCAAGCACGAGTTCCCATTGCTCCGGAATTAGAATTTTTAATACCATCTAATTCACGAATAACAATATCAGGGATAACAACCATATTGTATTCCTCTCCAAGCTCTTCAACGAGTTGAGGATTTTTCATTAGTGCCGAGGTATCCGGAACAGCGATTTTATCACCTCTAAGAAATAGCTCTGTTTGTTTTTCAGAGTATCCCAAAACATCACAATAGGCTTTTGCCCATTTAACAACGGTTTTTTCACCAACGGAAGCACTCTCAACTCTTGATAGAGTGGATTTGTTGTAAACAGCATAATCATCGTTACCGCTGTTATTTAATAAATCCATCATTGCCTGTAAGCTCTTTACTCCGTTTTTTTCACGAAGCTGCGTTAACCTACTACCTAAAAACACCATCTCTTTTTTTGTCATTTTTATCTCCTCCTTAATTGTTTTTTATTTTGTGATTCTATAATACACCCTGTTGCGCAAATTGTAAATAGTTTTACTAATATCGCAACAACAAAAGCTATAGTTGCAACAACCCCATCGTAATCAGCAATTTATGCAACATATTAAAACTTTGTGCAACAAACACTTTTCATTTACGTATTTACGCAACATTTTCTTTAAACACGCAACATTTGGGATAATCAAGGCGATAATTTAGGCTGATGTAACCCTTTGTGGACTACATCAGCCTTCGTGTTAGTTATAGATTATTTCGGTGTTCACAACCTCTCTCGCTCGCTGGGTTGCATTATGTCGACTAAGTCGGCGAGATTACTCTCGCTTTCTCGTCTAAGAACCGTACGTGAGAGTTTCCCCTCATACGGCTCAAGTATTTTATCACGCCAAAGCGCGGTAACATTGGATATGTTTAAGG
>Ga0310695_10014439_pt1 | contig 10673 bp, 8 predicted proteins | sample RumenRJG_04DNA_FD_203882 | JGI IMG/M metagenome (GOLD analysis project Ga0310695, IMG submission 203882) | Bovine rumen microbial communities from Lethbridge, Alberta, Canada - RJG_04 (v2) (version 2) | ecosystem: Host-associated > Mammals > Digestive system > Stomach > Rumen | place: Canada... | reverse complement strand
ACAATCGATATAGGTAATCTCATAAAATGGATTTAAAATATTTATATTTATAGCACATAAAAGATAGAATAAAAAAATAATTAGTGGTGGTATTATTTTCTTCTTCATTCCAATAGAAAAGATGAAAAAGATAAAGAATAAATAATAAAATAGAGATTTCCATATGTCAAAGGATGGAACAGGTATAAATAAATTATATACTACTATTCCTTCAAGATAGGAATTTGTAAATATAAATATATATTTAAGTCCATAATCTAAGATAGGAAATAGAGTAACGAAATAGGATATAGGTATTAAAATAAAGGATAGAATTAAGCTAAATATAGGGCTTAATAAAAAGGATAATAAAGATATTCTATTCGTCATATTGATTGTAATTGGGAATGTAGAAAAATAGATTAATATATAGGTTTTATATGCACCTATTAATCCACCCTCTCTTCTATTGAATATTAATACAAAGGAAACCAAATAGGATAATATAAATCCACTAGAATAGATTTGGTATGGATTTAATAGAAGCATTCCTATACAGGATATAGATAAGATATCTAACCTTGTATAGGAGGCTTCTCCTTTTTTATTGATAGCGCCTAAGAAAACAAATAATATAGCTCTTAGTGCACTTGGTGGTGCCCCAATAAGAATTCCATAGGTAATAAGGAATACTATTGGAATAGTCTTTTTATAATATTTAAATACCTTAAGTAAAATAAAGGATATTATTTTAAATAAAAGGATAATATGTAATCCACTAATCGCTAATATATGAGATATACCTAAAATACTATAGGAATCCTTGACATCTTCTTCTAAGGTATTCATACCAAATACCATAGCTAGGCTATAGCTTAGAGATTCCTTGCTTAAATATTTTTTTAAATAGCTTATGTAATAATATTTAATGGTATGAATAGAAAAATAGGAATTAATTTTCTTTATTGTTTTCCCCTTTGCTTGATAGGATATTCCTTTTCCATATAAATACTCTTTAGAATCAAAATCAGAGTCATAGCTCTTTTCATCCATCTCCTTTAGTTCAATTTTTAAATGAATATAATCCCCAGGCTTATTTTCATGCATCCATTCCGATACCTCTATTTTATTTCCTTTATAGAAAATGATATAGGAATTCTCATTTTTGATATCTAAAACATAGCTATCCATTTCCTTTGGTATTGGGATTTGTCGTAATAAGGAAATTATTCCAATTTCTAATGAAAAAATGAGTAAAAATGCCGAAATAGGAATTAATAAACGACTTTTTTTGTACAAAAGTATAATAAATAGTCCTAAAACAATAAAAAATGGCCAATATTTTAAAGATAATAAGAAAAGTAATATAGGAATAAGAATTAGATGAAAATCGTTACAAAACGGCTTTTTCCTTAATTGCTTCCATAATTTCATTCGATACACCTATAATTTTTTTTAGCTCATCCCAGGATTCGATTTTCTTATTCTTCCTATATTCTATAATTTTATTCGCTCTAGCCTCCCCAATACCATATAGGCTCATAAGCTCATATTTTTCTGCAGTAGATATTCTTATCTTACCATCCTCGATTTCCTCTTCTATGAAGCAGGAGGTATCCGAAGATTCAATTTGAATTACAGTATCACTATAATATCTTTTCTTTAAATCATCCTCAAGTATGCTGTATTCATTTAAATATTTTTCTATCTTTGTAAGGATATAGCCATAGGATGCGCCCATAGGCACATCTATAGTTACCTCCTCCTTGACCTCACCCTCTATTTTAATTTGTATGGTATTCTTTATTGTTGTAGGTACTACTACATCATGAACAGTATTACTGAATTTTGAAATAATAGTAGGTAGGAAGGATAGTAATAGAGTAATAGCCAAAATGATGATTATGATTATGATTTCTTTTTTCTTATACATATTCTTATCTCCTCATAATAATAAATAGTCAAAATATTTAAAAAAATTGCAGGAAAATAAAAAAATGCTACAAAAAGTAGCATTTAGTAGGTATATTTCGCTATTTCCTCATGATCTATGGTAAATAGCCTTATTGTATGATTTTCCCATATACCATAGCCTCTTTTGGAATTATTTTTAGGTATGGTAATGGAGCCTGGGTTTATTTTATAGAATCCTCTTTCATCATGAATACATTCTGGAATATGGGTATGTCCAAATAAAACTAATGGAGATGAGCCATGATATAAATCCAAGTGATGTCCATGCTCAAGGTGAACCTCTATATCATTTAATATTCCGTCAAAGGAATCTAATATTTTAAAATCTAAGACCATTTGGTCTACCTCTGCTTCGCAATTTCCTTTAATGCATAGGATTTTATCCTTGTAGGGATTTAATAATTTTATGACCTCCTTAGGATTATAAAATGGTGGGAGATCATTTCTTGGACCATGGTATAGAACATCTCCAAGTAAAAGAATTTTATCACATTTTTCTTTTTCAAATTCATCTAAAATAAATCTTGTAGAGTCACTTGCCCCATGAATATCCGATACGATTAAATATTTCATTCACTTGTAACCTCAAGTAAAAGCTTAAGTGCAGTATAGATGTGATCAAATTGGTTATCCGAAATAGATTCAAAGAATGGCCAGGTATAATCTGAAATATCTACTAAAATATTATCGACCATTTCCTTAGTTTTATCTGTCAAATAAACCTTCATGCTTCTAGCATCATCCTTAGATACCTTTTTCATTAAATAGCCCTTTTGAATTAGACGATTAATTAATGGAGAAATCGTATTTGTGGATTTATGTAATCTTTTACAAATATCAGTAACTCTTCTTTCCTCTGGATGATGATATACATCTAATATAATGACAGCCTGTATGCTAGACAATCCATAAGGCTCACATAAGGCATCACGGATGTTTGTAAAATAGCTAGATAGCTCCTTAATCATTTCTATTATATTTTTTCTATTCTCTACAGAATTTTCATACATAAGGATCACTCCAATCTCTCTTTGTATTATAAATTTAGCATTAAAGAATGTTTTTTTCAAGATAATTATATCAATATCGACTTAATTTTTTAAAAAAAGAAAAGTGGTGAGTAATCACCACTTTAGATTTATATTATTCAGCCTTGTTTGAATAATCCTTAGCTGCAAGATATACATAGTTGCTGTAACGCTTGCAAGCATCAGCGAAGTTAAGGTCAAATAATTCCTGAGCCTTAGCTGGGTTAACCTTAGTTAACTGAGCATAACGACCTTCGTTCATTAAGAACTGCATGTAAAGATCCTTATTTGGCTCCTTGCAGTTATCTAACTGCATTGGGTTCTTGCCTTCCTTAGCTAGATCAGGGTTGAAACGGAATGTTGGCCAATAACCACACTCTGTAGCCTTCTTAGCCTCCATCTGAGACATGAATAGACCCTTCTTAATGTTATGAGCGATACATGGAGCATAAGCAATTACGATGGATGGTCCATGGTAAGCTTCTGCTTCCTTTAATGCCTTAATTACCTGGTTAGGGTTAGCACCATGAGAAATTGTAGCAACATATACATGTCCATAAGACATAGCGATAGATGCTAAATCCTTCTTGAATGTTGGCTTACCAGCTGCAGCGAACTTAGCAATAGCACCTGTACGGCTAGACTTAGAAGCCTGTCCACCAGTGTTAGAGTAAACCTCTGTATCAACAACTAAGATGTTTACATCCTCATTGTTTGCGATAACATGGTCAAGTCCACCATAACCGATATCATATGCCCAACCATCACCACCGATGATCCACTGAGAAACCTTAACTAGGTAATCCTTTAAGCTTAAGATTTCCTTAGCGTATGGAGCATCAATAGCTTCCATTGCAGCAATGATCTTTGGAGCTAATTCCTTAGTCTTAGCGCCATCAGTTCTATTTTCTCTCCATTCAGCACATAAAGCCTTAGCTTCTTCAGGCATTGCTTCTTCATTTAATGCCATAACTGTTTGGATTCTATCTCTTAATGTTTCAACACCCATTCTCATACCGAAACCGAATTCAGCATTGTCCTCGAATAATGAGTTAGCCCAAGCTGGACCACGGCCCTCAGCATTCGTTGTATATGGGCTTGATGGATAAGAACCAGAATAAATAGATGTACAACCTGTTGCGTTAGCAACCATCATACGATCACCGAATAGCTGTGCAACAGCCTTAACGTATGGAGTTTCACCACATCCACCACAAGCTCCAGAGAACTCGAATAATGGCTGAGCGAACTGAACATTCTTAGCGTTAGCATTACCTGCAACATCGCTCTTGTATGTTACATGGTTAGCGAAATAATCGAATACAACTTCTTCCTTCTTCTCACGAGACTGAGCCATTGTATTAGCCTTTAATGCAACAGCCTTAACTGGCTTACCATTCTCATCAACAGCTGGCTTGCCATCAGCGCCCTTAACTGGCTTACCTGGACAAACAGTTAAGCAGACACCGCAGCCTGTACAGTCAAGTGTAGAAATAGCTAAGGAATACTTATATCCCTTAAATCCTGTAGCCTCTAGGAACTGTGCTTCTGCTGGAGCATTAGCAACTTCCTCTTCAGTACATAGGAATGGACGGATACATGCATGTGGACATACGAATGCACACTGGTTACACTGAATACAGTTTTCAGCAGTCCAGAATGGAACATCTGTAGCTACACCACGCTTCTCGTATGCAGCAGTACCCTGTGGCATATGGCAATCCTTACCATACTTAGCAAATGCAGAAAGAGGTAGGGAATCACCCTTAATAGAATTGATAACATCAGCGATTTCTCTTACGAATTCAGGACGAGTATTATCAACTACCTTTACATCATCAGAAAGATTAGCCCAAGCTGGATCAACAGCTACCTCAACTAATCTAGAACCACCCATATCGATAGCCTTATGGTTCTGATCTACTACATCCTGACCCTTCTTTAAGTAAGTCTTTGTAGCAAATTCCTTCATATGAACCTTAGCTTCTTCATAGTCCATAATCTGTTCATTTAGCTTGAAGAATGCAGACTGCATAATTGTGTTAACACCTAAGCCAGCACGGAAACCGCACTCTCTTGCAGCAGCGTTAGCAGCAATAATATAGAACTTAGCATGCTTCTGAGCTAATAATCTCTTATATTTATTAGGTAAACGGTCAGCGATATGATCCTTATCAACAACTGTATTTAATAAGAATGTACCACCCTCACGTAAACCATCAATCATATCAAACTTATCTAGGTATGCATCTAGTGAGCAAGATACGAAGTGTGGCTGGTTAACTAAGTAAGTTGAACGAATTGGCTTCTTAGAGAAACGTAAGTGTAATCTTGTAGAACCACCAGATTTCTTAGAGTCGTATGCAGCATAAGACTGTGAATAGAAATCAGTATAATCACCAACAATCTTAGCGATATTCTTACATGCACCTACAGTACCATCAGAACCTAAACCGAAGAATAATAATTCTGTAGTTGAAGGATCTGCAACGTCAACTGGCTTGCCTAAAGGTAAGCTTGTATACTTAATATCATCATTAATACCAATAGTGAAATGATCCTTTGGAGTTCTAGCCTTTAAGTTCTCGAATACAGCAACAATCTGCTCTGGAGTTGTATCCTTAGAAGATAAACCATAACGACCTGCAACAATCTTTGGAGCATTAGCCTTTCCATAGAATGCAGCATGTACATCTAGAGCTAATGGCTCATATAAAGCACCCTGCTCGATTGTACGGTCTAATACTGCAATCTTCTTTGCAGTTGCAGGAATAGCCTTTAAGAACTTATCAACAACGAATGGACGATATAGATGTACCTCAAGGATACCAACCTTCTCACCCTGCTTTGTTAATAGGTCAATTACTTCCTCAGCACACTGACATACAGAACCCATAGCAACGATTACACGTGTTGCCTTAGGATCACCATAGTACTGGTAAGGTCTATAGTTACGTCCTGTAGCCTTAGAAATAGCCTTCATATATTTTTCAACAACTGGATATACACCCTCATACTGCTGAGCCTGAAGTTCTCTTGTCTGGAAGTATACGTCATCATTTTGTGCTGTACCACGAGTCTTTGGATGACCTGGGTTTAGTGCCTCTGCTCTAAACTTAGCTACAGCCTCTCTGTCTAATAGCTTGTCGAATACCTTGTAATCAATAGGTTCGATAGTGTTAACCTCATGAGATGTTCTAAAACCATCAAAGAAATGTAGGAATGGAATGGAAGATGAAATTGCAGATAGGTGTGCAACACCAGCTAAATCCATAACCTCCTGAACGGAATTTGAACATAATAATGCGAATCCTGTCTGACGACATGCCATAACGTCCATATGGTCTCCGAAAATTGCTAGAGACTGTGCAGCTAATGTACGTGCAGAAACATGGATAACGCCTGGTAAGCATTCACCAGCAATCTTATACATATTAGGAATCTTTAATAATAGACCCTGAGATGCAGTATAGGTTGTAGTTAATGCACCTGCCTGTAGAGAACCATGAACTGTTCCTGCAGCTCCACCTTCAGACTGCATTTCAACAACTTTTACAGGCATTCCGAATAAATTTTTCTTTCCCTGAGAAGCCCATTCATCTGTGTACTCAGCCATTGGAGATGACGGAGTAATAGGATAAATACCAGCTACTTCAGTGAAGGCATAAGATGAATATGCGGCAGCATAATTACCATCAATAGCCATTCTTTTTACTTGTTTGCTCATTTTTTTCCTCCTGATGAGTAATAAATTTCCATAGTGTATTATAAATCGTTTTCAGGTTTTATTCAATAGCGTGAAAGGAAAAAATACTGGTTTTTATACTTCAGTATAATAATGGAGTTTTTATAGAAAGAAAAAGCCGACAATTACGTCGGTTTTAACTAAGAATTATAATTTTTTTCTTCCTGATGCAATTAATTCCTTTTCGAACTCATCTTTATTCTTAATTGCATAATTTTGATGCTCCTCCTCAGCCATAAAGAATGGGGCATTTTCTAAAATAGGTAAATTACATTCCCTTTCGCATTCAATAGATAATTGATACTTATATTCAATAACTACCTTCTTCTCCTCCGTATCTGAATTAAATACCGCAGGAGCATAGGAATCCCCTCTATCGATATACTGCCCACCATCATCAAATGGATCAATATTTTCAAAATAAATATCTACCATTCTTGTGTAATCTGTTTTTAAAGAATCATATTCTACCAAAATACATTCCTTATGATGCGTAAGCTGAGCCTTGACCTCCTTATAGCTTGGATTAAGCTCAGACCCACCTGCATATCCACTTAATACCCTTAAAACACCATCCTGGTCATAAAAAGGCTGTGCAATACACCAAAAGCAGCCTCCAGCGAAAAGACATCTTTTTATCTTGCCCTCAAAAAATAAATAGGATTCTCCTGTTTCATCCTTTGTTTTAAATTTGACAGAACCACCAAAAAGCTTAACAAAGGAATCAGCGCATAATTTTACAACCTCTGGGCTTCCATGAACACCACCAAGCTTTAAATTAAAATCCCATAAAGCCTTAAGGCAATCCTCCATTAATTCTAAATCCCCATCAAAATTCATCATTCCAGCATAGGGTGCAAGAACATATAGACTCTTATCCTTATTTCTATATCTTATAGCATATGCTTCTCTTGTAAATCCTTTAATTAAGGAAGCCTCCTCAAGAATATTTGTAAATGAACTACCATCCGTATATATCTCTACCATTTGAATCACCTAAAAAACCACAAAAAGAAAGGCTGGAATCCTCCAGCCTAGGGTTTTATGCCTGAACCTTTACAACGTGCTTTGCTAATTGGCCCTTATCGCCAACTTCAACGTCAAATTCTACTTCCTGTCCCTCATCTAGTGTCTTGTAGCCTTCGCCTTCAATTGCACTAAAGTGAACAAATACATCCTTACCTTCTTCAGATAGAATGAATCCATAGCCTTTTTCAGCATTGAACCATTTTACTTTCCCCTTCATTGTGGATACTCCTTTCAAACCTTACCATCGAATTCGTAACAAATTCTAATTACAATTATAAACCACTTTCCATAAGATAACAAGATTATTGTTTTCATTTAAAGACATTTTTCAAAAATGTGATTAAATTATTTAAATTTTTGTAATTTAATTTTCGAAGATGATTAAATTCATTTTAAGAGAATTGAAGATATATTTCATTTGAAATATAATTATCACTAAGGAGTATATAAAAATGAAAAAGAAATTATTAGAATATTTTATTAAATATGTAAAAATAGATACTATGTCTATGGAGAACCAAAATCAAATTCCATCTACTATGAAGCAATTTGATCTTGCAAAGGTCTTAGTTAAGGATTTAGAGGAATTAGGCTTAGAGGATATAAAGCTAACAGAAAACTGCTTTGTCACTGCAGTTTTAAAATCGAACTGCAATTCCAAATACCATATAGGCTTTATTGCCCATATGGATACTATTCCAGGATTTTCAGGTACCAATGTATGTCCAAATGTAATTGAAAATTACGATGGAAATACAGTTAAGCTAAAGGGCATTGAGCTTAACCCTAAGCAATTCCCATTCTTAAAGAATTTAGTTGGTAAAACCCTAATTACAACCGATGGTACTACTGTACTTGGTGCGGATGATAAGGCTGGTATAGCAAACATTATGACGATGCTTTATTACTTTAAAAATCATAAGGATGTACCTCATGTAAATATTCATATTGCCTTCACTCCAGATGAGGAAATTGGTGGTGGAATTGATGCCTTTGACATTGAAGGCTTTGGATGTGATTTTGCCTACACTGTAGATGGTGGAGATTATAAGGATGTTGAATATGAATGCTTTAATGCAGCATCCGCTAAAGTCGCCTTCAAGGGACTTGATATTCACCCAGGCTCTGCCAAAGGTCAAATGAAAAATGCGAGCCTTATCGCTATGGAATTTAATAATCTTCTACCTGTAGAGGAACGTCCTGAATTTACAGATGGACATGATGGCTTTAACCATTTATGTGATATGAAGGGCGAGGTTGGACATGCAGAATTATTCTACATATTAAGAAATCATAATAAGGATATTTTAAATAGACAAAAGAATGATTTTTATAATGCTATGGAATTCATTAATAAGAAATATGGAAATGATACCTGTAGTGTAGAAATTAAGGATTCCTACTCCAATATGGCAGAAAAGATTATGGAAGACCCTAGATGCTTAAATAGAGCCTACGAGGCAATAAAAAAGGCAGGATTCATTCCTACCTCTACTCCTATTCGAGGAGGCACAGATGGAGCAAATCTAACCAAAAGAGGATTAAATACACCAAATTTAGGTACAGGCGGATATAATTGCCATGGTCCATATGAATGTGCATGCTTAGAGGAAATGGAAAACGTAGTTCATATTCTAATCGAAATTGCTAAGGAATAGCTGGTACCATAAAAATAATGAATTTTGGTTATTTTTAAAGAATCAGAATTATGTATAATAAGAATTAAGGAAGGTGATTTAATGAGTAAAACTATTTTAACGATTCAAGATATTTCCTGCTATGGAAATTGCTCTACTACAGTTGCATTACCAATACTTGCTCGCTTTGGTATTGAAACTGCAATCCTACCATCAGCAATACTTTCCACACATACCCAAGGATTCAAGGATTGGACATTCCTAGATTTAACGGATGAAATGCCAAAGATCATTGACCATTGGTGGCATGAGGGAATTAAATTTGATGCAATCTATACGGGCTACATTGGAAACCCAAAGCAATTTAAAATCATATTAGATGCTAAGGATAAATTATTAAAGGAGGATGGCTTATTCATAGTAGATCCTGCTATGGCTGACCATGGTAAGCTATATCCAGGATTTGATGAATTTACCATCATTGGAATGAAGGATTTAGTTAGTGTTGCCGATTATATTATTCCAAATATTACAGAAGCCTGCTTCCTAACAGGAAATACTTATGAAGAGATTCAGGATGATGATTATATCAATAAATTACTTCAAGACCTATATCAGCTAGGCGCTAAGAATATTATTTTAACAAGCGCCCAGGATGATTTAGATTCTATAGGTGTAATTTCTTATGATGGCTTAACAAAGACAACCATCATGAAGGAAAAAATCGAAAAGAATTATCACGGTACAGGTGATATCTTCTCTTCTTTAGTTGTTGCAGGAATATTAAATGGTAAGGATATAAAGGATAACTTAAATTTTGCAACAGATTTCATTATGAATTCTATTGATATTACATTAGATGATCCATATCATGAATATGCACCAAAATATGAGCAAATTCTAAAAAGAAATATAAAATAGGGGCTGTGAAAAAACCTAACTTTTAAAAAGTAGGCTTTCACAGCCTCTTTTTTTGGGGTCAAAAAAAGAGGTTACAAATCGTAACCTCTAATAAAAATCTTATTCCAAAGCAGAAGCTGCTGCTTCGTAATCATAACCAATTGCATCAGCAATCATCTTAAATGCTTCTTCATCAAAGATGCTCTTTAAGCCAGCCTTTTCAAGTACAGATGTGAATGTATCTGTTGCATCATGTGCAGAATATAAGAACTTGTATGCCTCAACTGCAGCATCCCAATCCTCACAAGCATAAGCATATACTTCAAGTGAAGCAATTGCAGATGTAGCATAGCTAATATAATAGCCCTGATAATTTAATAA
>Ga0310695_10014438_pt1 | contig 10673 bp, 4 predicted proteins | sample RumenRJG_04DNA_FD_203882 | JGI IMG/M metagenome (GOLD analysis project Ga0310695, IMG submission 203882) | Bovine rumen microbial communities from Lethbridge, Alberta, Canada - RJG_04 (v2) (version 2) | ecosystem: Host-associated > Mammals > Digestive system > Stomach > Rumen | place: Canada... | reverse complement strand
GCTCGATGCTTCCCTGCTGTCAGAAGGACATAAAGCTCCCTTTGATGTAACGGAAGTACAGTCCTTCAAGGCTAATAAGCCTATTCGTGTCAGGGTGAAAGACGGTCGTTGGGCACTTTTCTTCAATGGCACACAACGTCTGACAAGTGATGCGTTTTTACCGACAACTTATCGTTATAATGCTCCTTATACGATATCTGCCTGGACGTTAAGCACCAAGGTTGGCCCAGTGTCTACCGTCGCATCGCTTACTACTTCGCGCGCCGACCTTGCCACTACCGAATTTCGCTTGGGGTCAGATCCTCAGACGGGCCTTATCAATCATAATGGCTCGTTCGAAAGTTGCGGTCTGCCTCAGCAGATTAAGGAGGGCGAAGGAAAGTGGCAGTTCTGGACTATTACTTTCGACGGCTGGAAAGAACGTGTTTATCTGAATGGTGAATTGGTTCGTGAGCAGAATAACTTTCTGATGATCCGCCCGGAGGGACATGTCACGATTGGTGCCGATGGCTCAGGGGCTAATAATTTTATGGGGTATATCAGTATGCTGACCATTTCTCCTAAGGCTACGACAGCCGAAGAGGTGATGGAACTCTATAACAAAACGAAACTGTCGGCTATTCCCTCCTTGGGCGATGATGATTTTGAGGAGGCCGATCCTGACAGCAAGTTCACGCTCTCACCGCTGATGAAACCTGTATTTGAGAAGAAGGAGACCTTCAAACTCAGCACCCAAAGTGCCGATTTCAATCTGGCTCCACTTAGTCATGGCGGTACTGTCTATAAAGAGCTGGAGGGCGACTTCGTCGTGATGACGCGTGTCAATGATATGGAAGGTCTGAGTCAGCATAGCGTAAAAGGTTACAACGAAGTGGGATTACTCGTTGCCAATGGTAATACTTACTACCAGTTGGGTGCTTTCCCGCTCTATAACTGTGGTAATATGCTTACGGTACTGAGTCCTCATGGTCGCCCGCAGTTCCCCAACTCCAAGGGTTACGACTTCGACCCTGTCATGCAGTTTGAACGTCGTGGAGATTTGCTCTTTGCACGTACCAGTAAGGACGGTGTGACATGGAATAACATGCCAGGCTCGCCGATTGAAGTAAAAACGAAGAAATTGTCTGTTGGCGTTTACCAGACCACCTATTCTGAGAACTATTCTTGGGCTACACTTAGTGACTTCACCATCTACCAATAGATTTCTATTGGGCGATGGTGAAGTTCGCCTCTATATTCACTTTTAGTAAGGTGCCGTTATAAGGATACTGGTATTGCATGGTCACTGCGTGGGCATCATGCCAGCAGTTTTCCTTATATAGGCCACAACTCCAGTTCCACAGGTCGTTGAACACCTCGATATACACATGACCTTGGGCATAGTATCCTGGGTCGCCATCGCTATTAAACCATCCGCCAAAGACGCCGTTGGTATGGTTCTCTCCTTCAGTACCATCAGTATATAGGGGCACAATGCTCAGTTCTGCTTCATTCATCTCGTTGGTGCTGAGGCCCATCAGGTTGCATACCTGTTGCTTGCTGATGCGGACTTTGTTGTCCTGGCTATACCCCTGATACCAGTTCATGGCTGTATTTACAGTGATGCTTCCGCAGTATCTCTCTTTGTTGACTGGTTCACTGGGGGTAGGAATGCCAGCTACGAGGTAAGAGAAATGGGTATTCCTGTTCTGAAGCCATTGCTTCATCTTGTTGAGTTCGGTATCAAAACGTTTTCCGCTGATAGGCCAGCGCTGGAATTCGCGGTCAATAGCACCTGATGCACGCATCTGTTCTACATATTTCATGCACTCATTCCAGGCATGAGTGACAATCGTATCCTTTACTGCTGCCCATTGTGCTTTATAGGCTTCTACGAATTCCGGACATGCAAACAGGTCGGTAAAGAATTGTGGCACGTAGTTATACTGTCCGTTTCGTTTCAGGGGGTTAGAGCCCATGACGGTCTCCGTGAAATCCGTAAAGAAGGTATGCCCGGTGGTCATCTGCCCCCAATCGAAGTCATAGCCGGCGTCAAAGTCCCATAGTGGCCCCATCACCCAAGGACCGTCACCATCCTTATGCATATAGATAGAACGAGGGGCTGACAATTCTACGTTATACACAAATTCCTGAATGAGCAGGTATTTAATGAATGAGGGAACATCCAACAGTTTTTGTACCTGTGTATAATCCTTGTTCTTGATTGCAGTCTCAAGTTCGGCAAAGACATTGCGCACGGAATCAACGGTATTCACTGTCCAGCGTTCGTCATCGGGATACTTTACGCATACAGGCATTCTGTAGACCGACGACCAGAAATTATCATTGGCATAAGGATTCTCGCCAGGACCATCATCCACATCGAGTGCAATAAGGATGCCATGCTCGTCGCTCACAGCCACGCGATTTTTATTCTGCTGAACCTGTTCAGTCAACTGATAAATCCCTTTGTAGTCGCCATTCAGAAAGAGTTCTACGTAGCGGGTGTGGTTCGTATAGGGCAAGCCTAAGTCACGTCCCATCTCGAATACAAAGGTATTCATGATGTCCGTCACATCACGATAGTTGGCTAGGAGAACCCAACTCTTGGCTTTGTCAAGTCCCAGCACTTTGTGTTTATCATTAAGCTTGATACGATAGGGCTTCTTGTCGTACCACAAGAAAGAACTGTTTCCGCGTCCGCGCATTTGGATATTAGCAGAGTAGCTGGTGAATGATTCCTGGGCATTCAGTGAGAGGTGAGCATCGGTATATGTCTCTTTCGAGGTGATATCCTGACCGTCCTTCGTGGTGATGTAGAGTTGGAATACTTTATATGGGTCTTTTGTTTCGGTAAGAGGCTCGTCTTCAAACGTTATACTATCAATGTGGTTCACGTCGAAAGGTATTCTTAATTCACCTGTGACGTCCGTCATCATTTGACGTCTTGCTTTGTCAAACGTCATCTCGTTGAGACTATCCACAACGATGGGGAAGTTCCATTTGCCTCCCATCTGATTCATATAGACATGAGCCCGCTGTTGTGCTCCTGCTGTCAATGTGCAGAATATTGTTAGCAGTATAATAAGTAGTTGTTTCATCAAAAAAGTTATTGCGTTATTAACGATGCAAAGTTACACATTTATTCTATAATGGGATTAAAACTTTCGTCCAAAAAGATACAAATAGCGTCTAGTCTTTATATTATTTGGACTATTTTTTTACGTTAGGGAAAATTTATTGCATACCTTTGCAACATGGTCAAGAAAAATGGACATAACATGAAGAGAATCATGGTGGCGGGCATCATGTCTGCACTCGTGTTTGTTGGTGTGATGGCAGCTCCTCGTAGCATTGTGAGCGTGAAAGACGTCAATGTAAAAGTGGCTGCTGGTAATGCACCCCAACTGCCTTATCAACTGTGGGTGACTTATACCGACGGGAAAGGTGAGTATCGACAGGTGCGCTGGCTTAATTCATCGCTCGACGTGGAGCAGGAACAGGCAGATGCCACACATCATCCTGTGGGTTCTACCTATGAGGTACGTGGCTTCATTGTGGGTGATAACACCACTTCCAATGGCTATCCTATCAAGGCGCGTGTCAGTGTGGTACAGCAGACAGAGAGACCTGCCTCGCATCCCGTTGCCCAGCCACTGCCATTGGACAAGGTGCAGCTGACGGGTGATGATCGTCTGACGCATAACCGTGATCTGGATATCGACAACCTATTGTCGCTTGATCCAAAACAGCAACTCTATAACTATTATGATACATATGGCTTGCCAACTACTGACTGTCCTGTCAGCGATGGTTGGGACTCACCTACTACAAAACTGAAGGGGCATGGTACAGGACATTACCTCTCTGCTATGGCCATGGCTTATGCCAGTTGTCAGGACAAACAGAAAAAAGCATTGCTACTGAGTCGCATCGAATTGATGTTGACTGAGATGCGACGTTGTCAGGAACGGACTTTTGTCTGGAGCGATTCCTTAGGCCGCTATTTCGAGGCCCGTGACGTGGCACCTGAGGCAGAGCTGCGTGAACTGAAAGGCTCGTGGAAAGATTTCGATAACTATAAGCAGGACTATCGTCACTACGGCTATGGCTACATCAATGCCATTCCACCACAACACTGCGTGCTCATAGAGATGTATCGTCCCTATAACAACGAAGACTGGGTATGGGCACCTTATTATACCGTGCATAAGCAGTTGGCCGGATTGATTGATATAGCCAGTATCATTGATGATAAAGCCATCAGCGAGAAAGCGCTGCTCATTGCCCGTGATATGGGACTCTGGGTGTGGAACCGCCTGCACTATCGAACCTACGTCAAAAAAGATGGTACGCAGGCTGAGCGTCGTGAGCATCCTGGCAATCGTTACGAGATGTGGAACATGTACATTGCCGGTGAGGTGGGAGGTATGGCTGAGTCACTGGCCCGACTGTCGATGATGGTCACCGATAAAGAACAGCGTGCACACCTGTTGGAGGCTGCCACTTGTTTCGACTCACCAGCTTTCTTCGACCCCTTGGCTCGTAATGTCGATGCTATCCGTACGCGTCATGCCAACCAGCATATCCCTATGATAACGGGAGCCCTGAAATGCTATGAGGCGGGGGCCGGCACCTATTATTATAATATCGCACAGAATTTCTGGCACACCATTCAAGGGCGTTACCGTTATGCTATGGGAGGCGTGGGCAATGGCGAGATGTTCCGGTTGCCTTATACGCAGATGCTGTCAATGGTCAACAATCCTGAGCCTACGATTAATGAGACCTGTTGTGCCTACAACCTGGCTAAACTGACAAAGGATCTGAACTGTTTCAATCCTGATGATGCCAGCTATATGGACTACTACGAGCGCTTACTCTACAACCAACTCGTGGGTTCAATCAATCCCCATCAGTACCAAGTGCTCTATCAGTATGCCGTGGGTCTTAATGCCTCGAAACCTTGGGGTAACGAGACTCCGCAGAGTACCTGTTGTGGTGGTACGGGCGCAGAGAACCATGTGAAATATCAGGAGGCGGCATATTTCGTGAATGACAACACGCTTTGGGTGGGACTTTACCTGCCTACAATCGCTACGTGGGATGCCCAGAAAACCGTGATTCGTCAGGAGTGCCAATGGCCCGCAGAGAAAAGTATCATCCGTATACAGAAGGGTGGGGGACGTTTTGCCATGAAACTTCGTGTGCCCTACTGGGCTACTGAGGGATTTGACGTCAGACTGAATGGTAAATCCATCACCCATCACCCTACACCCGGCACCTATGTCGAGATACCGCTTCGCAAATGGACAAAGAAGGATGTGGTAGAGGTTATCATGCCCTTTACACGTCACTTTGACTATACCCCTGATAAACTGGAAGTGGCAGGCAGACAAACCTACAGCCCTATGTGGACGGCTGCGCTGATGCAGGGACCATTGGTGATGGCTGCTACGGGTGTGAAGACATGGGACGAGGCTACCATTCATGATGAGGCCGACTGGGACCGTTTCCATTTCGTGCCCGATTATGATGCCGACCGTCATGTCACCCATTACTTCCGACTGGATGCTCCAGTGCCTCCTGCTACTGAGGTCGATACATTGGTGCTGAGTCAGACATTGGCAATGGCAAAGGGCCGAATTGACGCTCAGCAGGCTTGGAATGCGCTAACGATAAAAGTGCCCGAACATGCGCCATGGGCTCCTCATGGTTATGCCCGCATGACGGAACAGTATCAGCAATGTGCAACCATTCTGACCTCCAGGATTAATCCCGTTGATGCGGAGAAGTTGCTGTCCAAACTGAATGCTGCGCTCACTGCCATGCGTCCAGGTAATCTGGCTGAGATGGAGGATATGGATGAACTGAAACAGCTGATGCAGCAAGTTCGTGACCTGCCACGTTCTGAAGTTCGGCGTGATGCCTTGTGGCGTGCAGAGCGTGTGGTGCGTTACGTCACCGATGGCAGTGGCACCAAGGATATGATTGATAAAGCAACCAACCAACTAAAAGACATATTGAAGTAACGATGAGAATAGGAATGACGATGGTGCTGGCCCTGGCATTGACGCAAGGAGTTTCAGCACAAGACAATACCAATATCAAGGATGCCTATCAGCGTGCCTTTGGCATAGGCAGCAGGTATTCCTGGAAGATGAAGAATGGCGATGTGAACGTGCACTTGAAACGTGGCACACATCAGTTCTGGTATTCCCTGTATGATGGCAAGGGACAGGTGTATAAATTGGTTGATGCCGACAAGAACACGGTAGAGGTGTTGACAGAGAATCCGGAAAAACCTCGTCAGCGCCCTGAATGGCGTGGCCCGCAGCGTCACTGGATGGAGGTGCCCGATGAGAAGGATGGTTTCAGGATGTCGCCGGATGGTAAGTCTCAAGTGTATCTTAAGGACAATAACCTTTGGGTGAAACTAAATGGGGAGGAACGTGCTCTGACTACCAATGGCGATTCCACTTATTACTATTCGGCCTGGGGCTCGTTCTCTGCCGACGGTCGCTATTATGCCACAGTGCGTATCAAACCAGCCCCCAAGCATTATGTCTATTATGTGGAATCATCACCCAAAGACCGTTTGGAACCCGTATTACACAAACAGGAATATGCCAAGCCTGGTGACTCGCTGAATTATCGTGTGCCTGTCATTGTAGAGATGGCGACAGGTCGCGTGATAGAACCTTCAACGGATTTGTTTAAGAGTCAGTATCAGGTGACTGCTCCCCGTTGGGATGCAGACAACGAACATGTGACGTTTGAATTCAACGAACGTGGTCATAAGACCTATCGTGTACTGGAACTCTCTGCGAAAACTGGTTTGGTACGAACGCTTATTGAGGAGAAAAACGACAAGTATATCAACTATAACCGTCAGCGCCGCATCGATCTGCAGGATGGTAAACGGATCGTTTGGACCAGTGAGCGTGACGGACGTAACCATATCTATTTGTACGACAGACAAAAAGGACAGTTGATACGTCAGGTGACGAAAGGTGAGTATTATGTGCGTGGCATTCAGCATGTGGACGAGAAGGCTGGTATCATCTATTTCTCGGCTTGTGGCATGAACAAATCCGAGGATCCCTATCTGATACATTATTATAAGATAGGCCTGAATGGCAAGGGTCTGGTATGTCTTACACCCGAGGAGGGCAACCATAGCGTGACCTATACCGAAGATATGGTTTATCTGATTGATACTTATTCCACCGTTACGACGCCCCCTGTCACAGTATTGCGTTCGGGCAAGGATGGAAAAATCCTTCGTACCTTGGAAACTGCTGATATCACAGCTTTGGAAGCAGTGGGTTGGAAGGCTCCTGAGGTCTTTGTGGCCAAGGGACGTGATGGCAAGACGGATATGTGGGGACTGATTCAGCGTCCGTCGAACTTCGACCCCAACAAAAAATATCCCATCATAGAATACATCTACTCAGGTCCTGGCGACCAATATGTTCCAAAGTCATTCACACCATGGCTCTATTACCTTCAGAATATGGCCGAACTGGGCTTTATCGTAGTGCAGGTTGATGCGATGACTACCTCATATCGTACCCGTGAGTTCGAGGAGGTGTGCTATAAGAACCTGAAAGATGCTGGTCTGCCCGACCGTATTGCCTGGATTAAGGCGGCTGCAGAGAAGTACCCTTATATGGATATCGACCGTGTGGGTATCTATGGCTGTAGTGCTGGCGGACAGAATGCGCTGGCTGCTGTGCTGTGGCACGGTGATTTCTATAAGGCTGCCTATGCTGCCTGTGGCTGTCACGATAACCGAATGGATAAGATCTGGTGGAACGAACAGTGGATGTCGTACCCTATCGACAGCTCTTACGTAGAATGTTCAAATGTGGAGAATGCCTACCGACTGGAGCGTCCGCTGATGCTAGTCGTAGGTGAACTGGATGATAATGTGGATCCAGCCTCTACTATGCAGGTGGTCAACGCATTGGAAAAAGCTGGTAAGGACTTTGAACTCGTGGTTATCCCTGGTGCCCATCATACGATGGGTGAGAGCTATGGCGACCATAAGCGCTACGATTTCTTCGTGCGTCATCTGTTGGGCGTTGACCCACCGAAATGGAGCGAACTAAAATGATTCAATAACAAAAAAAAACGATATTAACATGAAGAGATTCTTATTTTCACTTGTTACTTTAAATCTGTCGCTACTTACTGGCATGGCGCAGACGGGTTATCCTATCACGCCTGTGCCTTTTACGTCGGTAAAGGTAACCCCTGGTACGTTCTGGGGACAACGTCTGGAGGCCAGTCGTAACACGACCATACCCCTCGCTTTTTCAAAATGCGAGAGCGAAGGTCGTTACAAGAACTTCGAGAATGCCGCTGCCCATCTGAAGGACCCTTCAAAGACGTTCAAGGTGAATGGTGTCGGTTATTCGTTTGATGACACAGACCCTTACAAGACTCTTGAGGGTGCTGCCTATATCTTGCAGACCTATCCGGACAAGAAACTGGAGGCTTACTGCGACTCCGTTATCGATATCATTGCGACAGCCCAGGAGCCCGATGGTTACCTGTACACTGCCCGTACGCAGAACCCTGCCGACCCGCACCATTGGGCCGGTGATCGTCGTTGGGTCAAGGAGGAGGATCTCTCTCACGAGCTCTATAACCTGGGGCATATGATTGAGGGTGCTGTGGCTTATTGGCAGGCTACAGGAAAACGTAAATTCCTTGATATTGCCTGTCGCTATGCCGACGTGGCCTGTAAGGAGGTAGGGCCTAATCCTGGACAGATGTGCGTGGTGCCCGGTCATCAGATAGCAGAGATGGCAATGGCGCGCCTTTACCTGGCTACTGGTCAGCAGCGCTACCTTGACTTTGCCAAGTTCCTGCTTGATTATCGTGGCAAGACAACCATCAAGACCGAGTATTCTCAGAGTCATCTGCCTGTCATCCGTCAGAATGAGGCTGTTGGTCATGCAGTTCGTGCTGCCTATATGTATGCAGGTATGGCTGATGTGGCTGCCCTGACCGGTGATAAGAGCTATATTCAGGCCATTGACAATATCTGGTGGAATATCGTTGAGAAAAAGCTGTATATTACAGGCGGTATCGGTGCCACCAACAATGGAGAGGCCTTTGGTAAGAACTATGAACTGCCTAATATGAGCGCCTACTGTGAGACTTGTGCTGCTATCGGTAATGTGTATGTTAACTATCGTCTGTTCTTGCTGCATGGTGACTCAAAATACTATGATGTATTGGAGCGTACACTCTACAATGGTCTCATTAGTGGTGTCTCACTGCAGGGTGATGGCTTCTTCTACCCCAACCCCTTGGAGTCGATGGGGCAGCATCAGCGTCAGGCATGGTTCGGCTGTGCCTGCTGTCCTTCAAATATATGCCGTTTTATCCCCTCGCTGCCTGGATATGTCTATGCTGTAAAGGATAAGGATGTCTATGTGAACCTGTTCCTCTCAAATAAGAGTGAACTCACAGTTGGCAAGAAGAAGGTGGCCCTCTCTCAGCAAACCAACTATCCTTGGGATGGCGACATCACCATCAATGTTGATAAGAATACCGCAGGTCAGTTTACCCTGAAAATTCGCATCCCTGGTTGGGTAAGAGGCAAGGTGGTGCCTTCCGACCTCTATACTTATACCGATGGCAAGCGCCTCGGCTATACGGTGAGCGTCAACGGTCAAGAGTACTATCCTGAGAATCGCGATTATATCACCATTAACCGCAAATGGAAGAAGGGCGACAAGGTGCAGATTCATTTTGATATGGAACCACGTATTGTTCGTGCCAATAACAAGGTGGAGGCCGACCGCGGTATGGTGGCTGTTGAACGTGGCCCACTGGTTTACTGCGCAGAGCATCCCGATAATAACTTTGACATCTTCTCGGCACTCATCAATCAGGAGCCGAAGTTCACGTTGGGCAAGGGAGAGATTGCAGGTACGCCCGTGGTGACGCTTACCACGGATGCTCAGACGCTTGATTTCAACAAGCAGGGTAAGTTGACAACGAAAGACCAGAAGCTGACGCTCATTCCTTATTATGCCTGGTGTCATCGTGGCTCTGGCAAGATGCGTGTGTGGCTGCCTCAGGACCTAAAGGCCACTACACCGGCACAGCCTGCCACACTGGCCAGCGAGAGTAAGGTGACGACAGGTTCGCGTGTGCCTGCTCTCTCGTCAATCAACGACCGACTGGTGCCACGTGACGAGAACGACCGTTCTGTGCCCTATACTCACTGGTGGCCCAAGAAAGCCTCTACGGAATGGCTTGCTTACGAATTCCCTTCAGCTGCTACTGTTCAGAGTTGTACCGTCTACTGGTTCGATGATGCTCCCTGGGGTGGCTGTCGTGTACCGAAGTCATGGCGTATCCTCTATCAGGACGAACAGGGACAGTGGAAGCCTGTAGAAGGTGCCGATGGCTATCCTACCGCCCGTGGCACTGCCTGCACGGTGAACTTCAATCCTGTGAAGACGAAGTCCCTGCGCCTGGAGGTCACCCAGCCCGATGAATTCTCGTCAGGTCTGTTTGAGTGGATAGTGAAGTAGATATAAAAAAAGAATCCCGAGGTCATGTTGACTTCGGGATTCTTTTTGTGGTTGGACGACTCGGATTCGAACCGGGAATGACAGAACCAAAACCTGTAGTGTTACCATTACACCATCGTCCAATCATTGAACTTT
>Ga0310695_10014437_pt1 | contig 10673 bp, 12 predicted proteins | sample RumenRJG_04DNA_FD_203882 | JGI IMG/M metagenome (GOLD analysis project Ga0310695, IMG submission 203882) | Bovine rumen microbial communities from Lethbridge, Alberta, Canada - RJG_04 (v2) (version 2) | ecosystem: Host-associated > Mammals > Digestive system > Stomach > Rumen | place: Canada... | reverse complement strand
ATGCGGAAGTTAAACTGACAGGTTATCTCTCGGAGAAGAAGTATCCAGAGTCATTCAGACTCATTCGCTACTATGACGAGGAGGATGACCGTGAGTTCACTTTCCTGACGAATGCAAAGCAGCTTTCCGCATTGGATGTCGCAAATCTCTATCAGAAAAGATGGCTGGTAGAACTCTTCTTCAAATGGCTCAAACAGCATCTAAAGATTAAGAGGTTTTGGGGTACGACGGAGAATGCTGTACGCATACAAATCAGTGTGGCTATCATTACATACTGTCTCGTGGCTATTGTCCAACATGATATGCGACTAGAACGATCGACCTATGAGGTCCTGCAGATTCTTAGCATCTCATTGACAGACAAAACTCACTTGCGAGATCTGTTCGATAAGACTAATTTCAACGATGTCAAAGATCAATTTTGTCCCCTCATTCCGGGGCTATTTGATTAATATTTAAACTCGTCCCATTTTAACGGGACACTAATGATTTTTTTTATATTGTTAATGCGAACTGTTTTAAATCAAAACCATATTCTGCAAAAAGAGCATCAACCTCTGTAAAACCTATTTCTTCTCGAAGCACTCCAGCAATGTAGTTTATGATTACGTAAGTTTGTATAATCTCACGAGGGAACAGTTTTTTCGCATTCCTCTTATTAGTTTCATCCTTTTGTTACACAATCCTCTGTAAATTAAGGTTCGTTGTCCTCTATATCTACATTATCTTCCACTGGACTTATACGCATTATAGAACATTTCTTACCAAAACGTAAGAACAATCCAACTAAAGTACTATGAACAGCACCTTCTGGAGTATCCTCGGTCTCAGGCATAACAAAGTCCTCCAACCTTTTTCTGTCTGTGCCTCCATCATCAGTATTGCCTTCAAGTTTTGCTTCAATTGCTAACAAATTATCAACCCTACTATGGTATGCCCCTCTTGAATGAAAGAGTATGTCGCAACGAATTCTATCATCTCTAAGATTCGCATTTTTTCTTGGAACCTTAAGCCGATAATATTCTATGTCAACATAATATCCTCGAAAATCTTTGAATTCGTCTTGAAGATACATTGCTAATCTGCCACAAATAGTCATCTCGTTCATTTTGCTTTCCAACAAAAAGCTGTCAGTTTTGTAGAAAACCTCTATTGCCTTATTAACTTTATGAATGATATAGTCCGATAAAGCTTCTGAAGTATTGTTTATTCTATCTTTTTCATCATCACGAACAGCTTTCAGATAATCATTCAAGATTTCCGGGTTTTCTTCATTAATCTTTATTCCTTTATCTTTTTTATTTTCCATTTGTCGACATATTTAAAGTATTATTTATCATTTCTGTTTTCAATAATCGAAATTGCCATAGGGTAAAATTCCGGTCTTATAAGATAAGGACAAAATTCTCCAAACATTTGGCTTCTTGTTAATTCTCTGCCTTGTATTTTGAAATGATTGAACCCCTTATCTAAATACTTATCCAAATCTTGTGGAAGAATATAATTTGTTCCATTGTAGAGGTCCTTTGTATAATTCTTCTTTGAGACTGTCTGCTCCATACATCGTTTTATTTTGGGACATTCTTTAAAAAAAGGTTCAGAATCACAATCGTTATCACTATCATACTCCAACTGTCTTTTGGCAGAGAACTCTTGATGAAGAACTCTTGCATTACATCCTTTGGGACAAGTGGAATTTATGAGTATCTCAACTCTGTCCCTCTCCTTTTCTTGAATGCTATTGAGAAAATCAGAATTATAGTTGTAGTCGTAATCAAGACAAATATACTTATAGTCATGGCTAAATTCCTTTAGCTGCGCCTCACTTGAGCGAAGACGTTTTGTTGTCGAACTGATATATGACACTGTAGAGTATTTGCTTCTTAGGTATTCTTCTAAACGTGGCGAATTGACAACCACTTCTGGCGAAAGATCTTGAAAGATATCCATAACCAGGTTACAATACCTATCATATAGATCATGTTCATTCAAAAATGAGTTTGTAAAGATAAACCTCACTTTAATATTAAGGTTAGCATAAGCATCATGAATGTTCTGCAACTGCTTTTTGTTATAATAAACATCGGCTAATGCGCGTCCTCCATTCCAAATGCATGTAGGTGAACCAAATACGCTATCTATTACAACATTATCCTTCATCATCCAAGGACAATCTTTTGCCGTCTTCAAAAAAGCACGCATAAATTCAAAAGACTCAAACGCTCCACATAGAAAGAAGTGTGCCTCCTTCTTATATCCTTCGAAATTCCAATCTATCCCTCTTCTTGTCATAACATTTGCTTTATTGTGAATATTCGTATGAACTCGTCAATAAGTCTTATTGCAGAATCAATATCTATTTCGGAACATATTTCATGAGGAGTGTGCATGTATCTGCATGGAATTGATACTACAGCTGTTTTAACGCCCTCCCCTGAGATTTGTATCGCATTAGCATCCGTTCCTGTCGGGTATGGACTTATTTCAACTTGATACATTACCTTATGTTTGATTGCAGCTTCTTCTAAGCTCTTGAATAATGCAGGATAAATGTTTGGGCCTTTTGTCAAAACGCACCCTCTTCCCAACTTAATGTCCCCATCACTAATAACATTCATAGTAGGATAATCAGTTGCATGAGTAACATCTATACAAATACAAACATCAGGTTTTATCGAATGAGCCACAACAGAAGCGCCCCTCATTCCAATTTCTTCGTGATTAGACGCAACGTAATACACATCCAATGGCTTATCCATTTTATATAGTAGTTCTGCCAACTTCTGTAAAACATTTAGCCCCACTTGATCGTCAAAGTATGAACCTGTAATAAGACCGTTTGGAAGTTCCTCATACTCTGAACAGAAGTAAGCATAATCACCTTTGCTGACCATCTGCAAAGCTTCTATCTGATTCTTTGCACCTATATCTATCCACAAATTCTCATAAGAAATCTTACAATTCTGTTCTTCTCGTATTAAATGAATAGGTTTCTTACCTATAATACCCGTGATTGATCTTTCATCATGCCTTATCACAACTTTTCTTGCGTGGAGAATTGAAACATCAATATAACCTGAGGGCTTTACATATAGGAAACCATTTTCGTCTATATGAGACACCATCAGTCGCACCACATCATGGTGAGCAATCAGCATAATGCTCTTCCCCACACCATGTTTGTGAGCAATAATATTACCAAGGACATCAGTATGAACTTCGCTCACAAAAGGCTTTATAGCATCAGAAAAATCTTTATAAGGTTTAAACAGTCCCTTCCGTTTCGTAACTTTCATATCCATTGTGTAGTGTTTGCTGTCTATTAAAAGCATAGGGAAGGCAAGCCTTTCCCTATGCGATTAACTGCATTCTCTTTACGCTCCGCGATACATAATACCGCATGAAGACTCATAAAGTTTCGGACATCCACTCATTGTCATTACTTTAGAAGCAGCGCTAACATTCAAATCTACTTTCATAGTTGTAAATGTTTTAGGGTTATAGTGATATTTCTTGGGGAACCACATTTACCCACCTACCTTTAATTTCGTATCGCTATAATCATTAAGCGACATTTCTTTTTTTATGTTGATTGGCTCGAAATCAGGCAACTCGGCCAACCGTTCTCGAAAAGTTTTGCCATTCAGAGGATCATAGCCTTGCATCATCTTCTGAGCAAGATTAAAGCGTGTCTTTGCCATAAAGCAATTGGTCTCTGAAGCTTTTAGAGGTGTACCATGTTCTATGAAATTGTTTCCAGGACAGAGGTTACAATATGCACAATAATCATAATGCCCACACTCTTCGTAATCACTCAGTTTTAATCCTTTCCAATAAGCCAATTCCTTGCTGTCCTTCATAATTTCTGAAATGCTTTGCTTCTTTATATTTCCAAACAGAGTATGAAAAGAACAACATGGAATAAGATACCCTTCTGGAGTAACACAGAAAGAATTATCACCGGCGCCACAAGGGTTCTGATCCATAGGTTTTTGTTGTCCACCATAGTTTGGTGCCTCTTTACCAACATATAATGGTATATTATCATCTCTGAGAACAATTTCTAGTTGCTCTTTAGTCATACGGAGATATTTGCTTACACATTTGTCACCCTCAATAGAATCTGTCAAACTTATCTCAAACTGAGGTACTGCACCATATTGTTTAGCTATATCAGCCACCATATAATACGACTTGACATTGGGTCGCATCACACAGCATTTCAGATTCATTGGAACACCTAATTCTGAGAGTTGGCGAACAACAGAGATCGACTTATCCCATGAGCCTTTAATGCGAGTAATATAGTCATGCACCTCTGGTATGCCACTATAAATTGAAACACCAACCAAACGTGGATAATAGTTTGCCAGACGCTTTACATCATTTACAATTTGCTGACCATTTGTAAACACATCAAACGCTATACCTTTATTATATAGATAATCTATCAATTCCCATACAAAGGACTTTGAGAATGGGTCGCCACCTGTCAAACATACTTTGACAAGACCTTGTTCATACAGTTCATCAATAATCCGTTTATAGTCATCAAACGTTAATTCTTCTCTATCGCCACGAGTGCTGACTTCATCATCATTACGTGTTGCGCCCTCATTATAGCAATGGATACACTTCTCACTACAACGATAGGTCAACTCAAACATTACACTTGTGATGCCACCAACCTTTTCAGTATACATCTGTTCTGCATTAGAAATAGCGTATGGTAACTTTTCTTGCGTAGTACGTTCTACTTTCTGCTCTTGCTGGCAGTTGTATTCACTCACTCGTTTGCGATAGTCTGCAATGATTTCTTCCGTTGGAAATACCGAGGAAACTATTCCCATCTGTTCCAACTGCTGAAAGAAAGGAACTAAGCTTTCCATTGCAATGTTTAGCTTCTTGCCAATAGTTTCAATATTCATTGTTCCATTTCGTGGAACAGACAGTATCTCGCCTATCACCATTGCAGAATAGCTTTCGAAGAAATAGCTCATACCAGCAATCAGGTTGTAATAGATTGCAGCCTGTGCCTTCTCATAGTATCTTCCACAAGTCCATATAGGACGGTAGTAATTATTTGTTTGCGTCATAGGTTTTACCTTTTATTATCACAATAGAAGTGTGAGCCTTTCAGTCTATCCTACCGAAGGCTCTGGTAAAACCTGTACAAAGATAAAAGAAACAGCCCACACCCTTGGAGGATATATAGGATGTGAGCCAAGAATGGCTGCACAGGGAATATTCCAACCAAGGAGGGAACGTGTCATCAATCATCTGTTGTACGTTGAAGTTTACCAGACTTTTCGGTACAGATGAAAGCTAAACGCTTCCTACTATGTTTGTCGCCCATTACTGAACGATAATGCAAAGATAAGAAATATTTAGCAAACTACGTTCAATGTGGGCTGTATTTTCACATTTTTTATCGCAATATCTGGATTTGGACGCTTCCACCTGTGGAGGTGACGTGCAATTGCGAGGTCCAATCTGCCATTGCGGTTGTCAGTAGGCCGCAGAAGGCCAATAATAACATCATTCGTTTCATATTCACTTTTCTTTTTAGAGGTTTTAATCATCTATTGATTTGCAAAGGTACGAAACAAAGACGAAAAATGGAAGAAACGGCGTGACCATTTCTTCCATTTTACATTTATTATTGCTTTATTGCTGGGCGTTGGTGCGCATCTGGTTGAAGACGGAGGATACGAGGGACTGGAAACGAGATTCGCAGTCTTGGCGGATGGTGGACTCTGGGATATTTGGGTACTTCTTAACCAAACGATCACCAATCCCGATAGCCTGGTTGTGGAACTCCGTGGAGGCATCAGACCACGCTTTGCCTGTAGAAGGCGTTGGGGAAGGGAATACAGAATCGCAGAAAGTAGAGATGGTGGAGCGATAAGCCTGATCTATCATGCGCTCCATATCCTCTTTTAGCAGCGTTTGCTCATCTTTCGCTGGGGGCTGATGATTTGACTTACTAACAGGAGGTTGGGTCATCTGTTGGAGTGTGTCTTGCTGTTCTGATGCGACAGAATCGGCTACTATTTCTTCAATGACGGCAGACTCGTTCTTTTGATGCGTGAGTAATGCCAAACCTGCAGCAAACAAGGCAGCCAATAAGACAATAACTGTCACCCAAACGAAATAACGACGCTTATGGAGAATATCGTGCAGGATTTCACCCACAGACTGGTAGCGATCTTCTGGCCGATCTGCTGTGCAGCGGGCTATTACCTTATTATAAAGGGAGTGATCGGGCAACAGTTCCAGAATCTTGCCAAAGGCATAGATGTCTGAACGTACATCCACTTCCCCACCCGCCTTTTGCTCTGGGGCAGCAAAGGCATTGGTATGGCCCTGCGTATCAACAAACGCGTCTGTATAACAGAAACCAAGATCAATAAGTTTTACATCATCGTTGATATGGGTAAGCAGGATGTTATCTGGCTTCAGATCAAGATGAAGCACCTGATGACTATGCAGATATTGCAAGGCGGACAGCAACTGACGGACAAACTTCTCCGTATGCTTCTGCTCATTGAAATAGTCTGTATTCCTGGCCAATCGTTGCGAAAGTGTCTCACCATCAACGTATTCCATCAGAATACTGTCTTTATCGAGTGAGAGATAACGCACTAAGTTAGGATGTTCCAGACGATAGCCAGTCTCAAACTCCTTACGAAGAGCCTCTTGATAGCGGATGTCACCTGCATATTCTACCTTCAAGCGTTTAAGGAAATGCAGCTTGCCATATAACTTTACACGGAAGGTGTCACAAGTGGCTCCCTGTGATTCCACCTGTTCGATGGCTTCAAAACGTGGCTGGTTATCTGAGAACTGCGAAGAATCCATGATGATAATTGAAAATTCTTGGACTAGCCAAGCGGCAAAGTCGAGCGGATGATTGAAGATTGAAAGACTATAGGACTTTGATGGAAGAAAGGCCAGAGATGCGGCCTGCCGTGAATTGTCCCAACGACTCGCCACCACGCCACACATTGAGCACCAACAAAGGATGATGCAGCACGAAATTCAGGATCTCAACCTCATCACCGATTTGAAGTTTACTGTTCAGGCTCTCCGTGATACGATAATGCTGGTTACCCAGATACTGCATCCTTACCATTCTGTCTGGCAGATAGGTAATTTCGACACAGGCACCAGGCTGCAAGTCAGCAGAGCGGATCTCCTCTTCTGGAGCATCAAAGTCGGAGTTTCCTTTGTCCTCAATCTGAGACAACTCTTCCCAATGGGCATAGCCGAGATAGCGGGCGATGGCATCAAGGGTGCTGGCATGGGGTGTTCGCTCATCCTGTGCAAAGCCCAAAAGTCGTTTCAGCGTTGTTGCACCAATACGGACTCCTGTCTTACTCTCAATGTCGAGTGATAGGAATTCACAATCTGAAGGAAGTCTTAGTTCGTTCCCAGACTTCTCTTTCAGCAGTTGTATAATATGAAATGGCAGTTTCATTGCAAGCTATTTTTATCTTTCTCGAACTTGAGGTCTTTGTAGAGTTCGGGGGAATCCTACACTCCGCCTTGTAACTGCGCCTTGATGTATTCTTGAATCTCTGTAGGAGTTACATCATAAATGGGAGATAGTTTCTCAAATTGGCTATCTCTACTGAAGAAATCTCCATTAGTGATCATGGCAAGCAGGTTTTTCAGTTTTAGCTTATGGTCTGAGTGTTCCAATGCAAGTGGTATCAACTCCTGAATGTCAATGCCACTTTTTAAGATTGAATACAAGTCATAAAAATCTCTGAACTTTGCACGACGGAGCATCACTTCCATCTTCAAAGCGCCAATAGTACGGACATCAGCAATTCGAAGATTATTTTTGAAAATAATAGGCTGCATGGTACTGAGTTGCTTTCGAGGGGCAGCATAGAAAGACAATTTTACCCCATTTACAACAAACACCACATGATCAAAACCCAAGATATCCTCAGACTCTATAGTACCAATAGTACTGAGTTCTTTCTTTATGTTAGGCCATCCAACCTCCAGTTTATCCTTAGGCCCTTGCTTCCAACGCATGAAATCAAGGTCCTCACTTTGTCGGGCATTCAGTTGTAACGACAAAGCAGTTCCACCTACAAGAACAAATGGCTTGATGCAATCCAAGCGAGTTACTGCATCAAATAGTTCTGATGTCTGTGGGGCTAATCCTTTCGTCATGCTATCAGTTTTTTGTTCAGTTCGCGAGTAGCCATCGATCTTACGTAGGCTCCTGGCTTTTTCATCTTGAAATAATACCATGCGAAGAACTTGTTCAGCACATAATACATTTCTCCTTGAGCCACCACATTCTCAATCCATGCTTTCTTGACAAACTTGTAGGGATAAATCTCGAATAGTTTGTTGATGTCATCCAAATCAAGATGGAGCATAACCAATTCTACCAGCATGTCATCAGGCACATCCTTAATGGCATCCACTTGATAAGACCAAAAAGCATTCGCTTTCTTCAGGTGGTTTATCAATACTCGTTTTACTCCAGCTTTACTCATCGTGACACACATTTACGCTGCAAAGATACGAATCTTTTATTAATCTTCCAAATTTTGACGAGTTTTCTTATTCCTTTAATCTTTCAGGTCAGGTTTTGTCTTTCTCGAACTTGAGGTCTTTGTAGAGTTCGGGGGAGCCGTTTTGGCTTTCGGGGAGGAAGTGGAGGCGTACACCACGAATATGTTTATTGGCACGGAAATCTTTGAGATTATACACCTTCTCGCTCTCAATCTCGAGTTTCATCGTGCCCCAGCCTTCAAGCTTCACCTTGTCACCATTACGAAGATGACGATTAATCACAGTGGAAAGGCTTAACATAATGCCATATACATCACCTGCATGACAGCCCATCTCACGCGCCACCTCCTCTGTGATCTTATCAGTATCACAAATCTGATTATGAACTGCAACAGCCTTGTATTTGCCATAAGTAGGCAACTTCGGCTTAGTCTCTTTCTTGATTCTGTATTTCATCTTTTCCAAATTTTTGTGCAAAGAACCTAAAAGAAGAGGATGTGCCTATTTTGACACACCCTCTATTCGTATCAGATACGTCGCTCGCCTTTTGGACAAGAATAAAAGAAAAACTTATTTTTTAAGTTAATTATTTGGCAGTTTCTTGGAGTTGTTGTATCTTTGCCGCAGATAACTTAAAAGTTAAGATTCGGCATGAAGCAAGAATACAGTATAGAATTACTGGAAGAGTATGAAAACGTCAAGGTAAGAGGAGGTGTGAAATTTTAGAGGAGAGGCGCAAACGGGTAAGACCTGAGACCCGTGAATCTGTTGCCTTGTCTTTTCGTATTGTTGATAGAATACATGATATTCTACTGGAAAAAGGTCTTAAGCAGAAAGATTTGGCTATGAAATTGGGCAAGAGCGAAGCCGAAATCAGTAAATGGATGCGTGGCACCCACAATTTCACGATTGATACTCTCGTGTCTATTGAGGATGCACTTGATGCTCCAATTGTTGAGGTCTACCATTCTCCTACCTATGATTTTGAACCTATGGTGGCAGCGGAGCCATAAAAGTGGACTCTAATGCCTTCCATCCCTCGTTCCGATGCTTTGCAGTCACCATTCGGATGCTTCCTTTCCCCTATAAGGAAGCATTCCCACGACTGTTGCAAAGCATCGGAATGGGGCGTAGATGACGTTCGGATTGAGCCCGTCCGAGGCATTGCTTTCTTTGGCGGATGGTGGATGGTTAATGGCCTTAACTTCAGAAAGTTCGACTGTTCTCTCTATAAAAATTTTTTGCCCCCAAAAGTTACACAAGTTACACTTTTGCCATAACTATTTAGAGTACAGTCTGTTGCGGCGGTGTACCTTTTTTCAAAAGTTACACCTTTCTTGCGTTTTTAGACAGTTTTCCTGCAAAAGTCTTGCATTTGGGGGATTTGGAGATGGGAGCGAAGGCTTGCCAAGATGGACTATGACGGCACGCGGCAGGAGGAGGGAGCAGCCTTTAGGATGATAGAGAAGCCTTCTTTACCTACAAAACAACTTGTTTTGTTCCGAAAGGAATGCTTTCTTACCATCGAAGAGACTATCCGAACGAGTACAAAACAACTTGTTTTGTAGTAGTGTAGGGTAGTGTAACTTATATGATAAGGTACACGCGCATACTATTTCTTATTCAAGCAGGAACTGTTGGAAGCCTCATCGTCTATGACGGTGAGGTAGTGGACAGGGACAAGTGATATTTTACTCTATAGGTGAAGGTCTTCGTATCCCCTTAGTTTCTCATCCCATGAGTAGTGGTCGATTACCATTTTGCGGCCTTGTTCTCTCATGGTAGTGCGAAGTTGCTGATTGTCAATGAGTTCGATGCAGATGTCGGCAAACGACTGGTTGTCGTCGCGAATGAAACAGTTCTCGCCATCATGCAACTCAGGGATGGCCTTGGCAATGAGCGAGGTGAGGACTACGGGGATGGCGTTGGCCATGGCCACCAGGACCTTGTTCTGAATGCCTGCTGCGATCTGTACGGGTGCAACGGCAATGCAAGAGTCGGACACAAACTTGTTGAGGTCGTCAACAAACCCTGTGACAAAGATGTTTTTACCATTGTCGAGTTTCAGGATGTTCTTGGGAGGATGCGCTCCAACGACATAGAACTTCATATCAGGTTTCTTGGCCAGGATG